>Ga0210408_10000920_pt1 | contig 32691 bp, 23 predicted proteins | sample IncBWH4MmetaG_FD_155471 | JGI IMG/M metagenome (GOLD analysis project Ga0210408, IMG submission 155471) | Forest soil microbial communities from Barre Woods Harvard Forest LTER site, Petersham, Massachusetts, United States - Inc-BW-H-4-M | ecosystem: Environmental > Terrestrial > Soil >... | reverse complement strand
TCCCCGCCGGCCACCGGCGTGACGGTCAAAGGGTTGACGAACGGGACCAGCTACACGTTCAAGGTGCGGGCCTCCAACGGCAACGGCGCCGGGCCGCTCTCCGCGGAATCGAACGCTGTCACGCCGACGGCGCTGACCGTGCCCGGAGCGCCGACAGGGGTGAGCGCAAGCGCGGCGAGCGCTCAGGCGCTGGTCAGCTGGAGCGAACCGTCGAACAGCGGCGGAAGCACGATCACGGGCTACACGGTGGTTCCGTATGTGGGCGCGAACCCGCAGACGCCGGTTGAAGTCGGTGGGAGCGCGACCTCGGCAATCGTGAAAGGGCTGACCGACGGGGTGGTCTACACATTCACGGTGATAGCCACGAACGCGATCGGTAGTGGTCCGGCGTCGGCGGCGTCGGGTGTGGTGACGCCGCAGGACACGATCTTCGATTTCGCCACGCCGGCGACGATCGACTCGGGCGAAACCGCGTCGACCGAGGTCGGTGTGAAGTTCAGCTCTGAAGTCGCGGGCTACGTCATGGGCATTCGCTTCTACAAGGCGACCGCAAACACGGGCACCCACCTCGGCAGCCTATGGAGCGCGAGCGGGACGCTGTTGAGCTCGGCGACGTTCACGGGTGAGACGGCCTCGGGCTGGCAGCAGGTCAACTTCTCCTCGCCGGTGGCGATCTCGCCTTACACCACTTATGTCGCCGGTTACCTGGCCCCCAAAGGGCACTACTCGACCACCACCCAGGAATTTGCCTTCGTCGATGTGAGCAACCCTCCCCTCGACGCTCTCGCCAGCCCAATCAGTGCTGATGGCGTGTACGCCTTCAGCTCTTCGAGCGTCTTTCCGACGAGCACCAGCAACGCGACCAACTACTGGGTGGACGTCGATTTCAGCCCCACCCCGGTCCCCGGCCAGGTGACGAATGTAAGCGCCACGGCGGGTCCGGGTTCGGCGGCGGTGTCGTGGAGCGCCCCGTCTGAAGGTGGGCCGGTCAGCACCTACACGGTGACGCCGTACATCGGCTCCGAAGCGCAGCCCGCGACGACCGTGAGCGGTTCCCCACCGGCGACGAACGTGACGATCAAAGGGTTGACGGACGGGACCAGCTACACCTTCAAGGTGTCAGCCTCCAACAGCAACGGCGCGGGCCCGGCGTCGGCGGAATCGAACGCCGTGACGCCGACGGGGCTATCCGCTCCGGGGGCGCCGACGGAAGTGGCGGCGAGTCCCGCGACGGGCCAGGCGCTGGTGAGCTGGGCCCAACCGTCGAGCAACGGGGGGAGCTCGATCACCGGTTATACGATCACGCCGTATGTTGGCGCGACCGCGCAGACCCCGGTCGAAGTCGCTGGCAGCGCGACCTCGGCAGTCGTGAAAGGGCTGACCAACGGCGTGGGTTACACGTTCACAATCACCGCGACGAACGCGATCGGCAGCGGTTCGCCGTCGGCGCCGTCGGCCGCGGTTACGCCACAGGACACGATCTTCGATTTCGCCTCCCCGGCGACGATCGACTCCGGCGATCCCGCCTCGACCGAGCTCGGGGTCAAGTTCAGCTCCGAAGCGTACGGCGCGGTGACGGGCATCCGTTTCTACAAGGCGGCCGCCAACACCGGCGCGCACATCGGCAGCCTGTGGAGCGCGAGCGGGACACTGCTGGCGTCGGCGACGTTTGCGGGCGAGTCGGCGTCGGGCTGGCAGCAGGTCTACTTCTCGAGTCCCGTTTACATACTCCCGGGCACCACCTATGTCGCCGCCTACCTGGCGCCCAAAGGGCACTACTCCATCAGCTCCGCTGCGTTCGCATCCGTCGGTGTGAGCAACCCGCCGCTGCAGGCGCTCGCCAACCCCCTCAGCGCGAACGGCGTGTTCTCCTACAGCTCTTCGAGTGTTTTCCCGACCGCCACCAACAGCGCGACCAACTACTGGGTGGACGCCGACTTCGCCCCCGCCCCGGTCCCAGGCCAGGTGACGAACGTCAGCGCCACGGCGGGCAACGGGGTGGCGAACGTGACCTGGAACGCGCCGGCCGGCGGGGGGCCGGTGACGACCTACACGGTCACTCCCTACATCGGCTCCGAAGCGCAGACGGCGACGACGGTGAACGGATCCCCGCCGGCTACCAGCGCCAAAATCACTGGCCTGACCAACGGCACCGCCTACACCTTCGTGGTCACCGCCTCCAACCCCAACGGCGCTGGAGCGGCCTCTGAACACTCCAATACCGTCACCCCCACGGCGGTCACCCCGCCGTCCGCGCCCACCGGGGTCACGGCGAACGCGGCGAGCGCCCAGGCGCAGGTGAGCTGGACGGCGCCCAGCAACAATGGGGGGAGCTCGATCACCGGTTACACGATCACCCCCTACGTGGGCGCCAGCGCGCAGACGTCGGTCGAAGTCGGGGCGAGCACGACCTCGGCGATCGTCAAAGGTCTAACGAACGGCACCAGCTACACGTTCACCGTTGCCGCGACCAACTCAGCGGGGAGCGGCCCCGCGTCGAGCGCCTCGGGCGCGGTGACACCGCGGGACACGATCTTCGACTTCGCCACGCCGGCCACGCTCGACTCGGGCGACGCCCATTCGACCGAGCTCGGCGTGAAGTTCAGCTCGGAAGTCGCGGGCAGCGTGACGGGCATCCGCTTCTACAAGGCCGCCGCGAACACGGGTACGCACGTGGGCAGCCTGTGGAGCGCGAGCGGGACGCTGCTGGCGTCGGCGACGTTCACGGGTGAGAGCGCGTCGGGCTGGCAGCGCGTCAACTTCTCCTCCCCGGTGGCGATCGCCGCCAACACCACCTACGTCGCCGCCTACCTGGCCCCCAAAGGCCACTACTCGGACACCTCCTCCGCCTTCAGCACCGCGGGCGTCGTCAACGGGCCGCTGTCCGCTCTGGCGAACTCGATCAGCGCGAACGGCGTGTACTCCTACAGCGCGACAAGTATCTTCCCAACCAGCACATTCAAAGCGACCAACTACTGGGTGGACGTCGAATTCCAGCCCGGTAGCTGAGAGCCATCGGCGATACGGCAATCGATGGCAGCTACCATGGTTACACCGAGGATCGGCACACAGGGGATCGAGCCTCCTCCAGGCCGCCCGCGCCGCAGGTGGATCGAGTCTCCTCCGGGCCACACGCGCCGCGGATCGAGGTTGCGGCGCTCGGGCGCGATCCTGCTGGCGATCGGGGCGTTGCCGATCGCCGGCTGCGGCGGCTCCTCATCGTCATCGACAGGCCCCGGCGGCTCCTCCCCGTCGTCGACAAGCGCCACGGGCACGCCCGTGGCAGGGGCCGCCCGCGGTGCGCTCGACGGAGCTGCCGGCCGGCATGCCAGTGGGCCGATCCAAGCCGATGTGGTGCACACGGGAACGGCGGTGCAGCACCCGAAACGGGGGACCGGTGGCAGCGAAGTCAACGACGACAATCCCGGGCGGGCGGACAGCGGTGGCGGGACGGCATCTGGCCAGCTGAATCCCTGCACGCTCGTCTCAAGGGCCCAGGCTCAGGCCATGATTGGCCACCGGATCGAGGACCCGCAGGAGGCGCCGCTCGGCCCGAGCTGCATCTACCAGCCGGTGAGCGCCAAGAGCTTCGTCACGATGACGGTCGAGGCGATCGACCTCTCGAAGATCGCGCCTCAGATCAAGCATCGCAAGCAGCTGATTGTCGCCGGTCACACCGCCTACTGCGGCGACTACGGGCAGCCGACGACGTTCGTCGCGGTGGGCCACGGTCGGGTCCTGAGCATCACGGCGCCCTGTGCGCTCGGCAGCCAGTTTGCGGCCGCGGCCGTCCCCCGGGTGCCGAGCCTCTAAGCAACGCCGCGCCGGCTGCCTGCTCTGCAAGCCGCAGAAGTTGCCGTCGCTAAAGAAGGCGGAGCGCAGGCGCAGCCGTCGCGACGCGTTTCTTCACGAGCTCAGCGCCACGCGTTAGACCCGGCGTACCCGAGCCCGTCTGCCGGCCGTTTCGATCAGATGCTCGATGTCCGTTGGGTCGCTGGTCAGGACAGTATCGCCGTCTTGGACGACGAGCGCGACCGCGGCGTCAGCAATGTCGCTCGTGCGGGCATCGGCCAATAGACGGCCGCAATCACGCGCTGCGGCCGGACCGAGCGACCGCTCGACAAAACCCGATAGCGCGCGAGCGAGCCTAGCTTGGCGGGTGGGATCTCGCCACGCCTGAGCCACGCAGGCCGACGAGGTCACCGCCTCGACACCGGCTTCGGTGGCAATAGCAAGGATCGCACCGATCTCCCTGCTGCCGCGATCTAGGGCAATCAACCCACCTGCGTCGAAGACGAGGGCAGCCACTGCCGGGCCTCGCTGAGCTCCTGTGAGGTGTAAGGACCACCCGTCGCCCCGGCGATCTCGTTGGATACGGCACGCAATGTATCCGCCCTAAGGCGGGCGCTCGCAGCGCCGGCCAGCCAACCAGATACCCCGTCTGGACCAGCTACATCACGGACACGCTGATAGAGATCGTCCTCAAGGCTGATGCTGATCTTCGTCATGACTCCATAGTAGCACCGTCAGTATGACTCTCGCACCGACCGTCCGCCAACCGTCCCGGCGGTCGGCCGCGAGCCAGGTTTCGTGGCAGCGGCCGACGATGGCGCGGTCGAGCGGGGACGACGCAACCCGACCTGGACGAAGCTCTGCGGGATGGCTGAAGCCCTCGGCATCACCGTCTTCGAACTCGCTTGGAGCGCCGAAGACCAGGTTCTCGTCGCCAACCTGCTTGCCGCCCGAGCGCGCCTGGTACCCCGTGCGTGCCTGGTACCCCGTGCGTGCCGGCATAGGACGGGCGCGGAGCTGCCGGATGAGCGGCGCTGTGGCTTGTAAAGATTGCGCCTTGGGCCTCAAGAAGTATCGATCGATCAAACGATTGGCTACATCCGTCGGGCACCTTTCGTCTGCATCTGATAGAACCCGCGGCCATCGGTTCCTCTAGAGCGAGACAGGGAGGCCCTCATGGGCAGGGTGCGGTTCAGCGGGACGCGCTTGGTAGATGGGCGCGACTTGGGTCGTGCCTCGCTTGGGTTGAGGGGCGTGGGCTTCTTGGCGGCGCTGCTCTTGGCGTTGGCGGTCGCGCCGGCTGGCGCCTCGGCCGAATCTCTCTGTACCGTCACGCGGACTGGGCCATCCGAAGGCGAATGGCAGGTGGCCTCGGATTGGTCTACCGGGAAAGTGCCCTCGTCCTCCGATGTCGCGTGCGTTGGTTCGGGCAAGACGGTCAAGGTCACCAGCGGATCTGATGTCGCCGGGGTGCTTCAGGGGGAAGGAGGCGTTACGATCTCGGGCGGCTCGCTCGAACTCACGAACACCCTGGAAGGGTCCACCATCCATACGCTGAGCTTGACCAGTGGCACATTGACTGGCGCCGGCACGTTGAAGGTGTCCGTGTCGTTGTCGTGGACGGGTGGCACGATGTCTGGGTCGGGTGCTACGGTGCTGGGGAGTAGCGCATCGGGCTCGAAGGAAGGAAGCAGTGAAGTGTTCCTTGCGCAGCGGATGCTGGTCAACGAAGGTACGTTCACGCTCTCAAAAGGTCTTATCACGATGCGTGAAGGTGCGGAGCTCAAGAGCACTGGGACCTTCGTCGCCAATGCGGGCGGTACCGTCCTGGCTGCGGGGGGAGGCGCCGCATCATTGTTTTTGAACACGGGCACGTTGCAGAAGACATCAAGTGGCGAAACGGTTGTCAACGTTGATTTCGAAAATCAGGGAACGGTCAATGCTCTAACGGGGGAAATTGCGTTCAACGCCGAACGTACCGTCGTGCTCACGAATGGGAGCGTGCTGGAAGGCTCGATCGTGTTCGATGGTCCTAGCGTAACGGGTTATGCCTTCCAAGCGCCGAGTGGGACCGTCAAGCTCACGAGCGGAACGTTGTCAATTGCGGGGGGCAGTACGGCGGAGGTAGCTAATTTTGTTATGTCAGGCGGGCCGGTGTTGACCGGCGCGGGCACGCTAGAGGTATCTAGCTCGCTTACCTGGAAAGGCGGTACGATGCAGGGAACGGGCTCAACGGTACTTCTGAGTGGCGTGTCGTATACCAAAGAAGAACTCACCGAACTAGCAATCAAGGAAAGGACGCTGGTCAACGAAGGTAGTTTTACGATCAGCAAAGGCCTCATTTCGTTGGAAAAACACGCGGTTTTTGAAAATATAGGGACCTTTACCGCGAATGCGGAAGGGGTTGTGGTGGGGCCTTTAGAATCTGCTAAAGAAAAGGGATCGTTTATAAACGAGGGGATTTTTCAGAAGACAGCGGGTGAAGAAACTAGTATTGTGCCACCATTTGAAAATGATGGTATTATCAAGGAATTGTCTGGTAGGTTCCTCTTCAAAAACCCAATATACCCTGAACCTTCTACTAGCTGGGGGGGCGAAGAAGCCTCGCAGGAACCGGCTCAGTGCGGAGAAAACGAATCGGTGAGTTGTCAGACGGGGAACTACTCGCAGACGCAGACCGATTTCTCGATTGGTGGCCGGGGAGTCGGCTTGGTTCTGGGTCGGACGTACAACTCGCAGGCCGCTGTAGAAGGCATCAAAGGACCCTTTGGCTACGGTTGGTCGAGTTCGTTCAGTGACCATCTCGTGGGTGAACCCACTACCCATACCGTGAAGCTTGTGCAGGCCAGTGGGACCACTGTTACCTTTCTCGAAGGCTCGGGAGAAACATTCAAAGCACCAGCGTGGACCCAGGACATACTTAGTGGTTCGTCGTCGTCCGGGTACATCCTTACGCTTGAAAACCAGACGGTCTACAAGTTCAGTGGCTCCACGGGGACACTGGAAAGTGTCACTGATCGCAACGGCAACGCGACGACGCTTTCCTATAACGGGAGCGGGAACCTCGAAACTATTACTGACCCGGCGGGGCGCAAGATCAAGCTGGTGTATAATTCCGAAGGTCTTGTGGAAAGCGCTGAAGATCCGATGAAACATGTGGTCAAATACACTTACGAAAGCGGGAACCTTAAATCTGTTACCCAGCCAGGTGAAATCAATCTTCGCTGGCAGTTGAAATACGGCAGCTCCCATCGAATGATCGAACTCGTCGACGGGAGGGGCGGTAAATCGACCATCGAATATAACGCCTCCAATCAGGTCGTTTCCGAGACTGATCCGATGAAACGTATCACGAGTTTTGAATACACCGCATTTCATACCACGACGACCAACCACGCGACGGGGGACGTGACTGTGCAGTACTTCACGAGTAACGGCATGGGCACTTCCGTCACAAACGGGTACGGCACGGCGAGCGCGACGACCGAAACACGTACTTATAACTCCGCTGACGAGCTGTTGAGGGTCATCGATGGTAACGGTCATACCACGAAATACGGTTACGATACGCACGGCAATCGCACGAGCGTGATCAATCCCGACAGCGATGAAACAAAATGGGAATACAACTCGACCCATGACGTGATTTCCACGACCATACCAAGCGGCGAGAAAACCACGATCAAACGCGATAGCCACGGCAACCCAGAAGTTATCGAACGGCCTGCACCCGGCGGTAAAACCCAGATCACGAAATACAAATACGGCACCCACGGGGAAGTGGAAAGTATGACCGATCCCCTGGAACACACGTGGAAATACGAATATGACTCCTACGGTGATCGCACGGCGGAAATTGACCCGGAAGGCAACAAGCGCACCTGGGAATACAACGAAGACTCGCAGGAAACCGGGATGGTCAGCCCCCGCGGCCACGTCAAAGCCGGCGAAGAAGAAAAATATAGGACCAAAACAGAACGCGACGCGCAGGGCCGCCCGATCAAGGTCACAGACCCCCTCGGTCACGTCACGGAATACAAATACGACGGCAATGGAAACGTAGAAAAGACGACCGATGCCAACGGACACACAACAAGCTACACGTACGACGCCGACAACGAGCGGACCAAGGTCGAAGCCCCCAACAAAGACGTAACCGAACTGGAATACGACGGCGCCGGACAGGTCATCGCCGAAATCGACGGCGACAAACACAAGACCAAATACAAACGCAACGTGTTGGAGGAGGTTGTCGAAATCGCCGATCCGCTTGGGCATGTGACAGGCAAGGAATACGATGCTGCCGGGAACCTTACCAAGCTCACCGATCCGGCGAAACGTACCACCACCTACACATACGATCCAGCTAACCGCATTACCGAAGTCAGCTATTCAAGCGGCAAACCGTCAACAGTCAAATACGAATACGATAAAGACGGCAGCCGCACCAAGATTATCGATGGCACAGGCACCACCAACTACACTTACGACCAGCTCGATCGGATGACCGAAAGCGAAAACAGCCATAAAGAAGTCGTCAAATACGAATACGACCTTGCCAACGACCAGGTCAAGATTACTAACCCCGGCGGTAAAGAAGTAACGCGGACGTTCGACAAAGACCGGCGCCTCGAAAAGGTCACCGACTGGCTCGAACATACAACCAAATTTACCTACGACCCAGACTCCCATCTCGAAGCAACTGTCTTCCCGAGTGAAACCAAAAACGAAGACAAGTATGCCTACAACGATGGAGATCAAATAACCGAAGTCGATATGCTCAAGGGCACAGAAACCCTTGCCTCACTCGCCTACACCCGAGACAACGATAATCAGGTCAAGAAGACCACCGCCAAAGGACTGCCTGGGGAAGAAGTCGCAGAAGCCACGTACGACGAAGACAATCGCGTCACCAAATACGGGAGCACCGAATACAAATACGACGCCGCCAACAACCCTACTCACGAGGCATCGAGCGAAAACACCTACAACGAAGGCGACGAGCTCGAAAAAGGCACCGGCGTGACCTACTCCTACGACGAACTCGGCGAGCGCACAAAAACAAAACCGTCGACGGGTCCTGCGACCAGCTACGGTTACGACCAGGCCGGCGAGCTAACCTCAGTCGAACGACCAAAAGAAGGTGAACCCCCCGAAATCAAAGACAGCTACGAATACAATGGCGAAGGCTTGCGCACCTCGCGGACAATCAACGGAACGACCACCTATCTTGTCTGGGACGTGGCCGAAGCACTACCGTTGATCCTTGGTGACGGAACCAGCAGCTACATCTACGGACCCGACGGATACCCCATCGAGCAGATCAACAACAGCACCAGCACCGTCACATATCTGCACCACGACCAGCAAGGATCAACACGCCTACTCACCGGCTCAACCGGCAAAACAGAAGCCACCCTCACCTACGACGCCTACGGCAACCTCACCGGCAAAACCGGGACCGCCACCACCCCACTCGGGTACGACGGGCAATACACCAACACCGACACCGGGCTCATCTACCTACGCGCCCGCTCATACGACCCAGCCACTGGGCAGTTCCTCAGCGTCGATCCAAAGGTGGAACAGACAGGCGTGGTCTACACATATGCGCAAGACAATCCACTTGCGGGTGGCGACCCGACCGGCGCATGTCCTACCGCTTCTGCGTCAGCGTTCCAGGGTGGGACGAAAAGTCAATGCGAAGGGCTCCTGAAGGAAATCGTCACAAAACGAAGTGTTGTGCTCAAACGCGTGCAGGAGCTCCTCGAAGACCGCCAGAAACTGCCGCTTTCCGAAATTAAGAGCCACATAAAGGCGCTTAAGCAGGCTCAGACCAATCTGCGCAAGCTACTGAAGAAATTCGGTGCGCGCCAGTGTAGGGAAGAATGGGGCTTGGAACTGCCGGCGGACATCTATGAGGTGGTTGAAATCGAAGTTCGTGTTCATGTTGTGTTCGAGCCAGCGCCATGAGCGATGTGGAGCAACCAAGCGATTCAGACATTGCGCGGGCGAGCACCGCCTGGTTTGCATATCAGGCAACGGAAGACGAACAGTATGATTGGGTGATAGATCTACAGAATGATTGGCGCGAAAATGGCAACTACGAGGCCATGTGGCGCTTCCTACTTAAGTTGTGCATGGATGTCGCAAATGATGATGATGACATGATTGGGATGATCGGGGCGGCCCCGCTTGAGGACATGATTGTCACCTGGCCAGATACGGCTCTGAGGTTGGTCGAAGCGGAGGTCGAAAAGAACCCGACGATGCTGCGGGCGCTTGCGGGCACGTGGACACAGGGGTTGCCCATCCGCGGGCGTCTCGATGCGATACTTGCACGCCACGGACAAGAGCGACTGTGAGTGCAAAGGCCACCCGAAGGGTGATAGAAATGCTTACGAGAGCTAAAAGAAAACAACGAGGGCTAGCGCCCGGCCAGGTCAAAACTGCATCAAAACTTTCGAACAACATCAACCAGAGGCAATAGCCGCATAGTCAACCGTGTCCACCGAACCGGGGGAACTCCAGTCCACATACACATCATCGTGACGCCAGTACCATGAATGATAGACAGCCACCACGCGACCCGGATATCGACCGAGCGAGCGCCGCATGGCTTGCATGTCAAGCGGTCGGTGATGCTCCAGATGACTGGGTCGAAGATTTGGAAGAAGCGTGGCGCTGCGATGGCAACTACGCAGCCATGTGGCGCTTTGTGCTCAAGCTCTGCGAGGACGTTGCAAACGACGATAGCGACATGATCGGGATGATCGGGGCAGGCCCGCTTCACGACGTGATTGACACATGGCCGGATGCGGCGCTGACATCGATCGAAGCGGAGGTCGACGCGACCCCTACGTTGCTCCGCGCGCTCTCGATCGTGATTGCACCGACGGCCCTCGCACAACAGCGAATCGACGCAATACTTGCCCGTCACGGTCAGGGCGGCTAGCGAGGTTGGTGACCGGGCGAAGGCGAGCTACATCTACGGACCCGGCGGATACCCCATTGAGCAGATCAACAGCAAAAACGAACCCCTCTACCTCCACCACGACCAACAGGGCTCCACGCGGCTCATCACAGGGAGCACGGGCACAATCGAAGGCAAATGCACCTATGGGGCCTACGGAACCCCGACTTGTGAAGGAACCGCCGCCACTCCACTCGGCTACGATGGACAGTACAAACAGCGACACGGGTCTTATTTACCTGCGCGCCCGATACTACGACCCGGCAACCGCGCAATTCCTGACGGTAGATCCGGCACTCAGTACGACGCACGAACCCTATGTTTATGTTGGAGATAAGCCGCTTGCGACCATTGACCCGAGTGGCGAATGTGCGACAGCCCGAACGGCGGCGCTCAACTCGACGGCGGAGGAATGTAAAAAGCTATTGGGAAGTATCGGCGTCACCGCACGGGGCTTGATAAAGCGTTTGCGACAAATGAAGGAAAACAAACGGAGACTGCCGCCTGCAGAAGTAAAAGACTACATTAAAACATTTGAAGAAAAGCAGCAGGCTTTGCGCAAGAAGTTCAAAAAATGGAATTTAAAAAACTGTTCAGAAGAAATTGGTGAAACTATCCCAAAGGAGGTCTGGGAGCTGACGGAGATCAGGGTAAAAGAGATCATCGTAATAGGCCCAGGGATATGAGCAAAGAAGGAAATTACACCGATACCGATCTGGTAGTCCGCGCGAGCGAGAGCTGGCTGTCGGCACGTGCTGCTGACGAGGCTCCAAGTGAATGGGTACACGATCTACAGATGGAGTGGCTGTCGACTGGACAGTTTGAGTATATGTGCCAATTCATACTCAGGCTGTGCGAAAACATCGATCCTGGGGACAGCGAGATCATTGGGCTAATCGGTGCTGATCCGATGCTAGACCTATTTCTATGGTTTCCCGATCGAGCGCTTCACGCAATCGAAGATATGGCCGACCGGCACCCGATCGTGGTTGACGCACTATTTTCGATAGCCAGAGGGACAGGGTCGGACGAGGCAGTCGAAGCTGTACTCGCTCGTCACGGCAGGCCGCTAGACCCATTGGAAGGTGAATGAGCAAATGGCTTTGCGCAAGAAGCTAAACATGGGATCTGAAAACTGCTCAGAAGAAATTGGCGAAACTATTCCAGGGCCTGTATGGCATCTTACTGAAGTGAAATTGCGAATGTAGTCCCTGGTCGCGAGCCCGGCGAGCGTGAAGAACCCGCCGTAGCTGACCATGTAGGCGTAATCCACGATCAGCGACGCGCGCGCGGCGTGCCGGCCGGCCGGACCCCATTCCGCGAGCAGCTGACTCACCCGTACCTTCGCCGCCGTGAACTCGAACGCGAGGATCCCCGGTGCGCCCGCGTGCTCCATCGGCCGTTCCAGCAAAACACCAACCACGGTCAGCGCAACCGTCGCGGTTCCGAGGACGATCATCCAGTCCTTGCGTGTCATCGTCCTAGTCGGGGCACGAGCAGGGCTCCGGTCGCCGGGCACAATCAGGGGTGCGAGGTGGCTTCCGGTGACAGCACGGGCAGGCCGGCCGCTGTCGCCCGCTCAATAAGCTCCCCGTCGTAGGTGACGATCTCATCGGCACCGACTCTGAGCGCGACGGCGAGGTGGATGGCGTCGTTGGATCGCAGCGGCGTGTGGGTGCCGGCCGCGAGAAGATCCCCCCGTGTGAGGTCGATCAGGCTGACCGAACCGAGGACAGTCCGCACCGCCTCGAGGTCGACGTCTTCGGGGTGGCGCCCTGCGGCGCAGTGCATCTCGGTGTGCAGTAACCATGACGAGACCAGCCGCCGATCATCCCGACCTGCTAGGTCCGCAGTCAGCGCCTCAGATTGCGGCTCGTCTAGGACGAGCTTCATCGCGGCCGAGGTATCCAGATAGCTGATCGTCACCAGCGGCCACGGACGTCGGCCACTATCGCCTGACTGTCAGCGGTGCTCTTGCGTCGAACAATCGACCGCAGGCTGGAGGTCGGGTGTCGCGCTACGCGCACCTGGCCTCGAGAGACGAGATCCGCGAGCGGATCGGTGCCCGGTGGCACGATCAGCGCAGCGACTTGGCCGTGATTGGTGACCTGGATGGTCTCCCCATCGGCGACATGACGCAGGATGTCACCGCTCTGATTGCGCATCTCGCGATGCGTGACGGTCCTCATGTCGCACAGCGTAGCACGCCATTCCGGTGGGCTAGCCGGGTCGGCCGTCATCTGATGCCCGTCTCGAAGGCAGCAGCGGAGTCGACTCATTGGCCCTGGCCTGACCCCCTGAGTTCGGTCCGGCTGGTCTGGTCCCTTATGAATGGACCGGGCTTATGCGAGTCAGGCGGCTATGGGTTGTGGTTTGTAGCGTCTCATATTCGGCTGGTGTGAGGCGGCGCGTCAGCGCCCGCCAGGGGCCGTATCGTCTACTACCGCGTGTCGGCCGGAGCCAAGCGGCGGCGCGTCAGCACCCGCAGCGGATTTCCCGGCATGAGACGCGCGGCGAAGCGCCGCAGGCTCTGTAGGGAGGCCGGGAAGCAGATGCGCAGGCTGAGCAGATACCCGGCGCCGCCGAGCAGGGACACCGCCGCCAGGTATGGGACCGGCTCGACATGGGCGGCGGTGAGCGCGAGGCTCGCCGGGACGGCGACGGCGGCGAGGGCGACACAACAGACTACCGCCGGCTCGACGTCATCCCACAGGCGGTGCAGGGGCCGCTCGCCGGAGCCGCTCAGCAACAGGATGTAGGCGACCAGCAGGAACAGGGTGTGCACGACCGCCGCGGCGACGGCGACGGCGACGATGCCCAGCGGCGCGACGATCAGCACGGCCACTCCATAGGCGCCGAAGTGCGCCCACCCGAAGCCCTGCAGGGCACGCGGCCGCCCGGAGGCCATCAGGGCGGAGCCGGCGGCGTCGATCACGAGGGTGGCGGCCCCGCCCAGGGCGAGGATCTGGGTCGGCACCACCGCCGCCTCCCACCTGGATCCATAGAGCCAGGGTATGAGCACCGGCGCCTCGACGGCGAGCAGGACGAGCAGCGGGAACAGCACGGTCGTCAGCAGGCGCACCATCCGGCCGCGCAGCGCCGAGAGCTCGGCGGCGTCGCGCGTACGTGCGAGCATCGGGAAGCCCACGGTGGTCATCACCACGCTTACCTTCTTCTGGTATTCGACGCCCATCGTGTAGGCGCGGAAGTACAGCCCGGCCTGCAGCGCGCCCAGGCGTGCGGCCACGATCGCGTAGTCGCAGTTGAGAAAGCCGACCCAGCTGGCCGCGGCGAGCGAGGCCGGCCGGCCGTAGCTCCACAGTTCCTTCGTTGGTTCGCGGCGCAGGCGCGGCGGAGGCGCCGGCGCCCAGATCCACATCATGCCGGCTTCGATCAGTTCGCCGGCCATCACGCCGAGCACCAGCGCCAGCGCGCCCATCCCCGCCAGCGCCATCCCGATCGAGGCAGCCACGCGCACCAACGCACCGATGAAGTTGACGACGCTCAGGCGCCGGATCGCCAGGCGGCGCTGCAGCAGCGCCGAGGGTACGGTGCCAGCCGCGACGATCAGGCACAGCGGCGTGGCGAAACGCACCAGTTCCGCCGTCTGCGCGTCCACCAGGGGAGCCACGATCGTGGTGGCCGCCACCAGCGTCAGCGCGGCCAGGGCGAGGCCGGTCAACAGCGCCAGCGCGAAGCCGGCCTGGAGGTGCTCCCGGGTGACCGTTCGGCGCTGCACCAGCGCCGCGCCCACGCCCGCAATCGGAATGCCCGCCAGGCTCCCCACGATCGCGGCCACCGCGAAGCGGCCGAATTCGACCGGGGGGATCAGCCGGGCGAGGACAATCATCGAGACCAGCAGCAGCACCTGGGTCGCGGGCCGGCCGATCACCGTCCAGCGCAGCCCATGCATCGTCTTCGCGTGCAGCTCCTCGGGCGCCAGCGAGTCGTCAGGCGCGCTGTCCGCTCCCGCGGGCGTCTGCTCCCTCATGCTGACCGCTCCCTCGGGCTGCCCGCCCTCCCGATGCGGAGCCTGAGGGGAGCACCCGTGCCGTGTTGGCGAACACGCGACGGGGACCACTGCGGCCTGCGCCGTAGGGGCGCGCGGCTGGGGCCGCGGCGGTTCACGCCGGCACCGCGTGTGTGCGCCTGCCGACGAGCTGGCGCACCAGCTCGCGGGACGGCACCACGTTTCCCTCCGGGCCGGCCGCGGCGATCGTGGTCAGGGCGGCGACTGTGAAGAACATGTACGGCGCCTGGGGGAAGGAGAGGGCGTCGAACAGGGCGCACACGACCAGGAAGGCGATGCAGCCCCCCGAGGTGGCGAGCGCAAGCGAGGCGACCGAGGGGGCGCGCGAGCGGATCGCCCTTCGGGCGGTGATCACCGGCGTGAGGATCATCCATATGAAGGCGAGGAGCCCGACGACGCCGACCTCCCACAGCTCGTCGATGTACTCGTTGTCGTTGATCCGAAACTGGCTGGGCTGTGCGGGGTTGAGCGTCCCGAAGCCGCGACCGAGCACCGGATGCGCGAGCACGTCGGGCTCGATGTCGGTGAAGTCGAGGATGCGGTGGGTCGTCGAATTGCTGCCAGCGGCCTGCTGCAGGTTGAAGACCGTGCCCAGCGCCCCCGGGGAGGCGAGATGCACGACGCCCAGGAGCACGACCAACCCGAGCGGCGCGAGCCGCAGCACCTGGCGCGGGCGGTAGCAGGCGATGTAGATCACAACCGCCACCGGGACAAACAGCGCCGTCTTGCGATCGGTGGCCATCGCCCCCGCGAACATCAGCGCGAATGCCGCCGCGTTCAGCCACCACGACCTACGCGAGGGCGCGTCGAAGACGCGTACCAACGCGAACGGCATCACCATCACCAGCATCGTCGCGGCCGCGAGCCCGTGCTGGGTTGGGCCCACCACGACGACGCGGCCTTCGGAGCCGAACGTCGGGTTGATGTCGGTTGGCGAGGGGCCGACCTTGGCGATCGGCCCGAGGATCGTTCTGCTCAATTCGTAGAAGATGTTGTACCCCGTGCGGCGCTCGATGATCATCCCGACGGACATGACGGCCGCGAGACCGATCAGATAGGTCGCAAAGCCCCGCACATCCTCGAACCGCAGCGCGGTGAGGATGAACCAGGAGAGGATCAGGAACGACACCAGCAGCGCAAAGCGCTTGCCGGAGAGCTGGAGGTCGCCCAGGTTGTTGATCCGGCCGACATCGAGCAGCAGGCTGGCGACGGCCAGCACGAGGAACACGCACGCCGCAGTGACGTACAGCTTCGATCGCCGCGTCCGCAGGAAGGCCCGCTGATCCCCACCGCACCAGAACCAGGCCACGACAAGCCCGATGACCGCGAAGCGGTCGATCCGGGAATCGACCGGGAGGTGGACCTTCAATTCGGTCGCGGCGATCGGGATGAAGAACAGCATCGCCAGGAAGCCCGCCAGGATCCATGGCAGCGGACGCTTGGTGTGGGGAAAGGCGTCGCGCGAGGGCGCCGGTTCCGCCGCCGGGGTGGCCGCCTGCTTGGACTCGATCGGCCGCTTGGGCGCCACCGGCGGCGGCACGGAGGCACGCCCCGGACTGGCCGTGACTGCTGCGGCTGCTCCGCGCACGACCTACCCCACCGACTGGGAGGGCGACGCCACCGACTGGGAGGGCGACGCGCCCACCGTGGGCTCCGTGTCCGAGCTCACGGTGGTGCGCTTCGGGTCCGAGTTCACCGGATGCCTCGCGTTCGCTCTGCGCTGCTCACCGTGGGCTCCGCGTCGTAACGGGAGTGCGCTCTTGAGCGCCAACCGAGAGCGCCTCGAACGGATCGTCCTCGGGAGAGTAGCCGCGGGACTTGTGCGTCGCCCTCCCCGCGACCTCCTCGCCTGGATCGGCCACGGGGGCGCCCCGACCAGCCACGGCGGCGCCTACATCAACCACGGTCTCCTCCTCCGCGGACTCGCCACGCCCGTCGTTCTCAGCGCTGGCGAGGATCGCGCTCGCGCGCCAGCTCTCGCGGAACCGCGCGGCGGCGAGCAGGAGAACGCACCACAGCAAGAACGTTACGAGAAACACGATTGCCATCAGCGCCTTGCTGATCCCGCCGTCGACCACGCTGCCGTTCGCGGGGCCGAGCTGGCGGATGATTACCCTCGAGCGGGGCGGAATTCCGTTGGCTGTCTCGACGCTCGCCACATACTGCTTGAGGCCGGCGACGGCGCCGTTTGCGAGCGCGACGGCCTGCGCGGTGGTGGGGGCCTGCGAGTAGACGGTGATCGTAGGGAGGTTCGTGGTGCTGTTGAAGTTCAGGCGGTAGGGGGTGGTCTCGCCCGTGATCTGGACATTGCGCTTCAGGGCGGTGGGCTCCTGCACAGCCCGCGGCTGGAGTTCGTCGACCGGCCCCGCCGCGTATAGCTGATCGCCGGGGATGCCCGCGTGCTGCCCGATCACCTTGAGAACGGCTGGGCTGGCCATGAAGTTCGCGTAGACCACCGCGCGGGCGCTGAGCGGTTCGAAGGACTGCGATACGTTGCCGAGCACCGATGCCGGCGTGTCCACCAGCACCTGGGTGGTGGCGCTCGAGTACTGCAGCGTGCGGGCCTTGAGCTTCGAGCCTTCGAGGTGGTAGACGCTGAAGATCGCGGCGATCGCCGCGATCAGAACACCGACGATCAGCAGCAGCCGGTGTCTCAACAGCTCACGTAGTAGAAGTGCGAACTCCATACAAACTCGACCCTTCTTCCATTGTCCGTGTCTCTTTGCAAATTGACGCCGAGGAATCTTTCGGCGCATCCTTCGAGCCACCTCCCGTTGCAAAAGGCCCCCGAGTGGGCCGCCGGTGCAGCGGTGCTCTATCGCAACCAACGCGTCAGACCGGAGTTTTTTGCGGGTCGATCGGCTTCTCGGGAAGGTTTATGTAGGGTTGTGCAGGTCTGTTGTGCTTGGGCATGCCCGTAACGTTCGTCACGTCTGCCCACCGCGAGAAACCACCGCCAGGCACGTTCCTTCGATGATGAACGCTGTCCCGGGGGATACGCATCACGGCACCGGCACGCCGACGGTCAGCGTGATCGTGCCCTGCTTCAACTACGGCCACGTCCTTGAGGAGTGCGTGGCGAGCGTGCTCGCCCAGGAGGGCGTCGATGTGCGGCTGCTGATCGTCGACGATCGCTCCACCGACGACAGCGCCGAGGTGGGCCGGCGCTTGGCCGCGCGCGACGAGCGCATCGAGTTTCGCCATCACCGCGAGAACGCGGGGCTGATTGCCACCGCCAACGAGGGACTCGGGTGGGCGCGGGGGGACTTTGTCCTGCTGCTCTCCGCCGACGACCTGCTCGTGCCCGGCGCTCTGCGGCGGGCCGCGACGGTCATGGACAGGCATCCGAATGTGGGCTTGGTCTACGGTCGTGCGATCCGCGCGAGCGAGGACCCGCCGAGCGCTCGGGTCGTGGGCCGGTGGCGCGCCACGAAGGTCTGGTCGGGGGCCGACTGGATTCGAACGCGCTGCCGCTCGGGACACAACTGCATCGCCTCGCCCGAGGCGGTCGTGAGGCTCTCGGTTCAGCGGGCCGTGGGCGGATATGACGCTAACTGCCATCACACGAGCGACCTGAACATGTGGCTGCGGATCGCCGCAGTCGCCGACATCGCCCACATCCGCGGGACGCCCCAGGCGATCTACCGGGTCCACGCTGGCAGTATGTGGCGCAGCCAGGAGGGACCAATGGACGATCTGCGCGAGCGCAGGGCGGCCTTCGACGCGTTCTTCGCGGCGTGCGCGTCGAAGCTCGAGAGCCCCGAGCCCCTACGAGCGCTGGCGGCACGTACGCTGGCCCGTCAGGCGTTGTGGAAGGCGAGCAGGGCGGTCGATCGTGGAGTCGGAGACGGTCTCGTCGAGGAGTTGAGCGAGTTCGCCCTGGATGTCTACCCCGACGCGCGCGGCCTGCGGGAGTGGCGGGGGCTTGCGCTGCGCCGGCGGATCGGCGCGGGGCGCTCGCTTGGCTTCCTCCCGTTCCTCGCCACCGGCGCCGCCCACCGTGTGCGCCACCACGCCGGCTGGATGCGCCTGAGGTACAAAGGGATATGAGCAGCACGGGCCATCTGGATATGAGCGGCACAGGCGACCTGGATATGAGCGGCGCGGGCCTGAAGAAGGGTGTGGGCCCCCGCAGGGGCCCGACGGAGAGCGGGCGGCCGCCGGCGGGCGGTGCTGGGCCGCGCAGCTACGTGATCTACGCGCCCACGCCCTGGGAGAGCCCGCGGCAGCCGGCGCACAACCTCGCCGATGCCCTGGCGGTGGAGCACTCCGTGCTGTACGTCGATCCTCCACTCAGCCCGCTCAGCCCGATCCGCTATGGCCTGCGGTCGGTAACCTGGCCGTGGCTGCGGGCGGTCCTCGACCCACGGCTGCGCACCTACGGGCGCGTACGGGTGCTCAGCCCGCTGGCCCTTCCACCCGTCGCGCACCCGCGGATGCGCACACTCTCGCTGCCGTTGCTGCGCGCACAGATCCGCTTCGCGGTCGCCCAAGCGCAGCTGGAGCGCCCGGTGGTTCTCGCGTGGCGCGGGATACCGGAGCTGTCCGGGGTGGCTGGGGAGTCGCTGCGGGTGGCGGTCGTCATGGATCACCCCGCCGCCGGGGCCCCGCTGCTGGGCCGTGACCCTGCCGAGCTGGAGGCCGAGACGTCGGCGCTCTGTGCGGCGTCTGAGCTGATCTGCACGACCTCGTATCCCATGCACGAGCTGCTCGCCGAGCGCCGTTGGGAGAGCGAGCTCGTTCCGTTCGGCTTCCCGGCGGATCTGATCGGGGCCTTCGATGGGGCCGCCGAACCGCCCGAGTACGCCGGCCTGCCGCGGCCGCTGCTCGGCTACACGGGCGGCATCGACGACCGACTCGACTACGACCTGATCCTCAGGCTCGCCGACCACTTCAGCGACGGGTCGCTCGTGTTCATCGGCCCTGTCAGCCCGCGCCTCTCCGCGTCGGCGCGCGCGGCGCTTGCGGGACGGGCGAACGTCCATCTGCTGGGCGTCCGGCCCCGCACGCGGCTACCCGCCTACGTCCGCTATCTCGACGTCGCGCTGATGCCCTACGCGGACAGCCTGTGGACGCGCCACCAGTCGCCGATGAAGTTCTGGGAGTACCTCTACGCCGGTCCCCCGATCGTGGGCGTCGGATCGGCTGAGTTGCGCCGCTACCCGCCGCCACTGATGAACTACGCGGACACCGCCGACTCCGCGCTGGCGATGGTCGAGCAGGCGCTGGCCGACCCCGGGGCCGGCCGCGAGGAGCGCCGCCGCTTCGCGCTGGCCAACACCTGGGATGACCGGGCCACCCAGCTCGACGCGCTGGTCTCCGAGCGGCTGAACGCAGGTGCCCATGCGCTCGGGGATGGCACGGAGGCGGGTCTCGGGACCGCGGAGGCGGGTGTTGGGAACAGGGAGGCGGGGCTACGGACCGCGAAGGAGGGCCCTGCGAGCACGGACCTTGCGAGCTCCGGGCCTTCGAACAGGGGGACTTTCAACAACGGGACGCCCACTCCCACCTCGGTGCGATGACCCAGCGACTGCTGCTCATCTCGCCGGTCCGCAACGAGGAGGTCCATATCGAGCTGATCGCCGAAGCCGTCGCACGGCAGACCCGGCCCCCGGACCTGTGGTTGATCGTCGACGACGGCTCCACCGACCGCACGCCGGAGATCCTGGCGAGCTTGATGGAGCGGATCGAGTTTCTGCAGGTGCTCAATACCGCCGATCTGCCGCCGGTAGGCCCTGTGAACGATCGCCTGGCCACCGCTGCCGAGGCACGGGCCTTCAACCTGGGGCTGAACAGCGTGGCGTGGGAGAGCTTCACCCACATAGCCAAGCTCGACGGGGACACGGAGCTGCCGCCGAACTACTTCGAGCGCGTGCTGAACGAGTTCGAGCGGGACCCCGAGCTCGGCCTGGCTGGGGGCCTGTATGCCGATCCCGATCCCCGTGGCGATGGCTGGGAGGTGGTGAGCATTCCCTCCGACTATCACGTACCGGGAACCTTGAAGTGCTACTCGCTTGCCTGCTTCCAGGCGGTGGGAGGGGTGCAGGAGCGACTCGGGTGGGACACGATCGACGAGACCTACGCGCGTTTGCACGGATATCGCACACGTGCGTTCGTCGATCTCGTCGCCCTCCACCACCGTCCGCGGGCGAGCGCCGACGGCACTCTCAGGGGCCGGGCCCGGCACGGCGAGTGCGCCTACATTGCCCACTTCACGCTGCTGTGGGTCACCCTGCGGACGTTCAAGATGGCGCTCGCTCCACCGCGCGGGCTCTCGGGTGTGGCGTTCCTCTACGGCTACCTGCGCTCAGCCGTTCGCCGCACGCCACGAGTCGATGACCCGGCATTCCGTCGGTTCGTTCGGCACGAGCTGCGCGGACGGATGCTGGTTGGGCTGGGCCTGGCGAAGCTGCAGGCCGTCCCCCGCGCCGAATCAAACTGATCCCGTACCACGCCGTCATGGATTGACGCGGCGGACCTGCGCCTCATTGTCGACAGGGCTCGCCCGTGTACACACACACACTCATACCGGCCGAGACGGTCGGGGCGCCACGAAAGATCCGCTCCCAGTCAGGCGTTTCTCCAATATGCGAACGGTGCCTGTGGTGGACCGTGGCGCCGTCGAGGAGGGCGGTGTCGCGGATCATAGAAGTGCTGCGGGCGAGCGAGATATCGCAGGCCAGCACGCTGCTCGTGGGACCCGGGATGCCGAGCTGCGAGGCAAGCTGCGCGGCTCGCTCGTGGGGATGCGACGCGACGCCCTGTTCAGGCGGATGCTGCTCGCCGCCGACGTGCTGGCGGTCGTGGGGGCGTTCCAGCTCACGGTGCTGCTCTCCTCCAGGTCGCTGCAGCTGACGTGGATGAGCATCGCGGGCATCCCGATCCTGGTGGTGGGGGCGAAGATCCTCGGTCTCTACGACCGCGACGAGATGCTGCTGCGCAAGACGACGCTCGACGAGGCGCCCAAGCTTTTCCACGTCGCAACGCTCTGCGCGCTGGTCGCTTGGCTGGCTGGCGGGCTGGTCCTCAACAGCTCGCTCTACCGGCCCGAACTGCTCTTCCTGTGGCTCGCGCTCTTCGTGCTGTTGCTGCTCGCGCGTGCGGCGGCGCGGGCGCTCGCCCTGCGGGTCGCTCCCGTCGAGCGCTGCCTGTTCATCGGCGACGCATCAGCCGCGAAGACGATCTGCTCGAAGCTCACCGGTCACGGTGGGGTCAAGGCCGAGGTCGTCGCTCAACTCAACGCCGACGAGGTCGCGTTCTGGACCGCCGACGCGCTCTCGGCGGACAGGCTCTTGGAGATCAGGGACCTCGCCCACTCGCTGGACGTGCACCGTGCGATCATCGCGCCGGGGCGCACCGACAGCGGTGAGATGCTCGATCTCGTCAGGACGCTCAAGGCGGTCGGCGTGCGCGTGAGCGTGCTGCCCCGCGTGCTCGAGGTGGTGGGCTCTTCGGTCGAGTTCGACGACCTGCACGGGGTGACCGTGATGGGTGTCAGGCGCTTCGAGCTCACGCGCTCCTCCGCCGCGGTCAAGCGCGCCTTCGACATCCTCGGCGCCTCGATCGCGCTCGTCGCGGTCGGGCCGCTGATGGCGCTGATCGCGCTAGCCATCAAGCTCGACAGCAGAGGCCCGGTGTTCTTCAGGCAGCTTCGCGTGGGGCAGGATGGCGAGCGCTTCTACATGTTCAAGTTCAGGACGATGGTCCGCGACGCCGATGAGCTCAAGGACTCGCTGCGCGAGCTCAACGAAGCCCAGGAGGGGCTTTTCAAGATCGCGCGGGACCCGCGAATCACGCGCGTGGGCGGGATCCTGCGCAAGTGCGCCCTCGACGAGCTGCCCCAGCTGTTCGACGTGCTCAGGGGCGAGATGAGCCTCGTCGGCCCCCGTCCGCTGGTGGTCGACGAGGACGAGCGCATCCGCGGCTGGTATCGCCGGCGCCTGGAGCTGATGCCGGGGATGACGGGCCCCTGGCAGATCCTCGGCCCGGCGCGCGTTCCCCTGCAGGAGATGGTCGCGATCGACTACCTGTACGTGGCGAACTGGTCGCTGTGGGGGGATATCAAGATCATGCTGCGCACCGTGCCGCACGTCATCGGGCGACGCGGGCTCTGAGGGGCGTCGGCGATGGGCGAAGCATCCCCGCGGGCCGCCATGCGACACGCCGCCAGCACAACCACGACCGTCGCAAGCCATACGAGCGATATGAGGGTGATGACGATCGGCACGATGTTCTCTTTCTACCCCCTCAGGCGGATGGGATGCATCCACTGTGGGGATTTTGCGAGGAAACGTTCTCTTCCTGCTCTCGGCTGGGATCGACCAAGCCTTGATCGTCCACCCGCGCGATCGGTCGAATGTCCAGTCGTGGGGCCCGCGGACTTGCCGGGCTTGGCTGGCGCGCGCGGGGGCGGGCCGGACTTGGGGGCGCACCCGGGCGGGCCAGGCTTGGCTGGGGTGCGCGCGGGCTGGCTGGACTTGGGGGCGCACGCGGACGGGCCAGGCTTGGCTGGGGTGCGCGCGGGCTGGCTGGGCTCGCCCCGCCGGGGCTCGACCAGGGGGTGCAAGGGCGATGGCTGATCTCTTAGTCGCTTCCGGGGGCGGCCATCTGGCCCAGCTCTACAGGCTTGTCAACCGGCTGCCACAACCCTCGACGGAACGGACGTGGATCACATTCGACACGCCCCAGAGCCGGTCGCTGCTCGCCGGCCAGGATGTGCGCTATCTGCCTTACACCGGCTCGCGTGCATACATGCAGACCGCGCGCAACGCCTGGACGGCCCACGGCCTGCTCCGCGAGCACCGCTACCAGCGTGTGATCAGCACCGGCGCCGCGCCTGCGCTCTCATTCCTGCCGATCACCCTGCTGCACGAAGCCGAACCGATCTATATAGAGAGTGCCGCTCGCAGCAGGGGGCCATCGTTGACCGGCAACATCCTCAGTCGCACACCGGGAGTGCGCCTCTTCACCCAGTACGAGCATTGGGCCGATCGCAAGTGGCAGTACGCCGGCTCGGTCTTCGACGGCTTCGAGGCCGTCCCCGGCAGCGGCTCAAAGGGAGTCGAGCGAATCGTGGTCACCCTGGGGACGATCGGCTTCGGGTTCGACAGGCTGCTCAAGCGGCTGATCGAGATCATTCCCGCCAACGTCTCGGTGTTGTGGCAGGTAGGCGGCACCGACGCGCGTCAGCTGCCGATCGACGGAATCGCCACCCTGTCGAGCAGAGAGCTCGACGAGGAGATGAGGCGAGCCGATGTCGTGGTGGCTCACGCCGGCATCGGCTCGGCGCTGGCCGCCCTCGACGCGGGCCGCTGCCCGGTGCTCATCCCGCGCGAGCATGCGCATCGCGAGCACATCGACGATCACCAGCGCCAGATCGCCGCTGAGCTGGACATGCGAGGACTTGCGATCCACCGCTCCGTGGAGGACCTCACGTACGCCGATCTCGAGCGTGCGGCCGGCCTGGCGGTGCACGCCCGGAGCAATGTGCCGCGCCTGCGCCTGTAGCCGGTACTGAGACGCCAAGTGAGAGCTCGATCCCCTGGACGAGGACGGCCTGCAAGGGCTACTGCAAGGGTCGCGCGAGTGCTGGCCTGTTCGAAGCGTTCTGTTTAGGTGCCGAGTAGGGGAGTCATCCTGGTCCCCCCCGTGGCCAGGGCGAACGGGCGCTGGCTGGATGCCACGCGCGCTACCTCGTTGCAGCGGGTGGCCAACCGGCCAATTGTTTGTCATGTGCTCGACGCCCTCGGGGCAGCCGGCATCGAAGAAGTCGCGGTGGTGGCGCCACCGGACCTCGCATCCGAGATCGCCGGCTGCATCGCAAGCGAGGGGCCTGCGGGCTGTGAGGTGCGCCGCCTGACCTACGATTGCCAGAGGGAGCCCGTTGCCGCTCTGCGTGCGATCGAGGAGTTCGCCGGTGACGCTCCAACCATCGTCCACCGCGCCGACGGTCTGCTGGGCCAGCCGCTCGCGCCGTTTCTCGATCTGCTGCACTCCGAACAGCCCGACATGGTGCTGCTCGTCGCCCAAGGCGCCCGCAACAAAGAACGCCTGGGGCCGACCGCTCAGCAGCTGCTGCGGGTCACCGAGTTCGACCCGGACAACGCGGCGCTGGGAGTCGCGGGGGTGTGCATGCTTGGACCCGGTGCGTTCAGCCATCTGCAGCAGGCGAATCCGCTTGAGCTCGAGTTCGGAGCCATGGTCGAGTCGCTGATCGAGCACGGCGGCAGCCGCATCCAAGTGCGCATCGTCCACGACGAGTGGCGGGTCTTCGCGGGCGACGCACTGGATCTGCTCGACATGAACCGCGCGGTGCTCGACCGGCTCGAAGGCAGAACTCCCACGCTGCAGGGCGCGGACAACCGGTTCGAGGGGCGGGTGATGATCGACGCGACGGCGTCCGTTCTCTCCAGCGTTATCTGCGGACCGGTGATCATCGGGGCGGGCGCGCATATAACGAACTCTTACATCGGGCCGCACACTTCGATCGGCGCGCGAGTTCACATCGAGGGGGCCGAGATCGAGCGCTCGATCGTCCTCGCGGGCGCTAGCATCCTCCACGTGGGCGGCCGTCTGGTGGCGAGCGTGGTGGGCCGCGATGCACGCATCTTCCGGGACTTCTCGATGCCACGCGCGATGCGCCTGCAGGTGGGAGACGGAGACGAGGTCGCGCTCTGCTGAGGGCGAAAGAACCCATTTGGACCTTTCGTTAACTCACACGAACGGACATCACTGAGGACCTATATGGAACGGCGAGGTACAGCGTGAAGACACTGGTTACAGGAGGAGCGGGCTTCATCGGCAGTCATGTCGTACAGGAGCTCGTGCGCCGCGGCGATCAGGTCGTGGTACTCGACTCGCTGGAGGAGCAGGTCCACGACGGCAACCCCCCGACGCTGCCTGCTTCGGTGGAGTTGATCGTCGGCGATGTCGGCGACCGTGCGGCCGCCGATCGCGCACTCGCCGGGGTGGACCGTGTTGTCCACCTCGCCGCGGCTGTGGGCGTTGGCCAGTCGATGTACGAGATCGCTCGCTACACCGAGCGCAACACGATGCAGACCGCGATCTTCCTGGAGCGGCTGGTCGCCCAGCGGCCGCTGCCGGCGCGCCTGGTGGTGGCCTCCTCGATGTCGATCTACGGCGAGGGCGAATACGAGTGCCCTGAGCACGGCCGCATGGCGCCGCCGCCGCGACCCGAGGAGCAGTTGCTCGCTCGCCAATGGGAGTTGGTTTGCCCCCAGTGCGATCGCCAGTTGAGCCCGGTGGGCACGCGCGAGACCAAGTCGCTGATTCCGACCTCGATCTACGCGATCACCAAGCGCGACCACGAGGAGCTGTGCCTGGTGACCGGCGCCGCCTACGGCATTCCCTCGGTGGCGCTGCGGTTCTTCAACGTCTATGGGCCGGGGCAGGCGCTCTCCAACCCCTATACCGGCGTGGCGGCGATCTTCGCCTCGCGCCTGCTCAACGGGCGCCCGCCGATCATCTTCGAGGATGGCGAGCAGTCCCGCGACTTCATTCACGTCAGCGACATCGTGCGCGCGATCATGCTCGCGCTGGAGTCCGAAAAGGCGGCCGGGCATGCGATCAACCTCGGCACTGGACGCCCCAGCACGGTCGCCCAGATCGCGCAGGCGCTGTCCGCCGGCCTGGAGGTCGACATCGAGCCGATCCGCAACGGCCAGTACCGAGCGGGGGACATCCGCCATTGCGTGGCCGACGCGCAGCGCGCCCGCGAGCTGCTGGGCTTCGAGGCGGCCACGACGCTCGAGGACGGGATGCGCGCTCTGCTGGAATGGCTCTCCGATCAGGAGGCGGTCGATCGCGTCGACGATGCCACCCGCGAGCTTGCCGCCCGCGGCCTGGCCCGCTAGGAGGGAGGAGAACCGAGATGCGTCCCCTGGGCGAGGACTTCTCTGAGCTGGCCGACCTGGCGATCGTGATCGTCTCCACCAACGAGGCGCATTGGCTGGAGCGCTGCCTGCCGACCGTGTTCGAGCGTGCGGGCGGCGCTGAGCTCGACGTGATCGTGGTTGACAACTCTTCGACCGACGGCACCCGCGAGCTCGTGGAGTCGGACTTCCGGCGGGCGCGCGTGGTCGACTCGCCCAACCGGGGCTTCTCGTACGGCAACAATCGGGGGATAGAGCAGGCCCACGCGCGCTACGTGCTGCTGCTCAACCCCGACACCGAGGTGATCGAAGGCACGTTCGGGGAGCTGGTGGAGCTGCTCGACGCCCGGCCCCAGGTCGGGTTGGCGGGAGTGCGCCAGGTCACCGCCGACGGCACGCTGTGGCCCACGATTCGCCGCTTTCCCAGCGTCGCACGCGCGCTCGGCGAGGCGTTTCTCTCCGAGCGCTGGCCGGTGCATCCAGCTTGGTCGGGGGAGCGGTTGCTCGACTGGGAGGCGTACGAGCGCGAGGGCGAGTGCGACTGGACCTCGGGCTCGTTCATGCTCGCTCGCCGCGAGGCGCTGCTCAGCGCAGGGCTGCTCGACGAGCGCTCCTTCATCTACTCCGAGGAGCCCGACCTCTGCCTGCGCATCAAGCGCGCCGGCTGGCAGGTCCGCCATCTGCCCCAGATGACGATCGTCCACCACGCCGGCAAGGGTGGGGTGCGGCCGCGGATGGTCGCGCAGGACGTCTACGCGCGCAAGCAGTACGCGCACAAGCACTTCGGCCGCGCCCACCGTGGCCTTTATCTTTCGGCGCTGGCGACACGCCACCTGATTCGCCTTGCCGGCGCGCAGGCCGGTGGCAGCGACGCGGTGGCCCGCCGCGAGGGTGCGCTGCGCGCCCTGCGCACGCTTGTCGGCAGGGCCGACCCGCCATTCGGCACCCCGCCGCCGACCGCGGTCGCGCCGCTGGTGAGCCGTCCTGAGGTGGATCGACATCCGGTGGGCGCACATGGCTGACGTGGGTTTGATCTCACGCAATGGGGCCGAGCCGCAGGCGGCGAGCCCGGAGCAGCCGGCTGCCCGCGGGTTGTCCGCGGTGCGGAACTCGATCACGGACAGGTTTGTGGACGTCTCGAGCTCCGACTCGGTGAGCACCCGCTTTCGGGCGCGGCGCTGGCGTTTGCTGATCGAGCAGTTCCCCAACCTCCCAGAGATGACGGTGTTGGACCTTGGGGGCACCGTGGATTCATGGCGCTTGTGTCCAACCCGGCCCGCCCATCTGACGCTGCTCAACGGCTTTGGCCAGGACTCGCCAGATGCCGAAGTCATTGTGGGAGATGCCTGCGATCCGCCGGCGGCGCTGCAAACTCGGCGTTTCGATCTCGTTTTCTCCAACTCTGTGCTTGAGCATGTGGGTGGTCATTGGCGGCGGCTGCGCTTCGCCGAGACCGTCAACGCCCACGGCGACCATCACTGGCTGCAGACCCCCTATCGCTACTTCCCAGTCGAGCCCCACTTCCTGTGCCCGTTGTTGCAGTATCTGCCGCTCGCCGCTGCAGCGCGCACCGCCGTGCACTGGCCCGTGGGCAACTACGCAGGACGCCTGGACTCCACCGAGGAGGCCACCCGAGCCCTGCAGGACATCGAGCTGTTGGGGCTCGCCGAGATGCGACGCTACTTCCCGGATTCGGCAATCCGCTACGAGCGCGCGGGACCATTCATCAAGTCCCTCATCGCGGTCCGCTGAAGTCGCTGAGCACGGCCCGCTGGCGACTCGGCATCCGACTCGGCGTTCGCCGACCGTGCATCTGCGCTTTCAGCCCGGGCCGCCCTCGCCTTCGTAGCCGGCGGTGAATGGGAGGCCGGTGGGGATGTAGTAGCCGGCGTGGAGGTAGGTGGTACTTTCCCAGCTGGGGGCCCAGTCGGTGAGGTGGTGCTTCGAGTTTGCCGTGCTCGCGGTGGCGTCGTCGCTGACGTTGTATTTGAAATGGCAGCTGCCAGTGCATCGGCCGACGATGAAGCGGTAGCCGTTTTCGGTGCCGACGGCGATGTTGTGTTCGGCGGTGAGGTTGGTTCCCGGGCCGCATGTTTCGCTGCGGTCGAGGAAGGTTCCGTACTGGCCGCCGACGACGGTGTTGTGGCTGTATGTGAGGTTGGTGGTGGTGAAGATCTCCGCGACGTAGCTCGCGGCGGAGTCGATGAAGAGGTTGTTTGTGATGGTGGTGTTGTGCAGCGCGTCGGCGCATTCGCCGCCGCCGGCTCCGGTCTCGAAGATGAGGGGTATGATCGCCACGGGCTTGCCCGGTTCGCCGCGCACGATGTTGTTGGTGAATGCGTCGTTTTCGCCGCCGGTCCAAATCTGCCACACGTCGAGGTGCGTGCATTCAAGGTGGGCGGGGGGGATTGGGCCTTCAAAGAGGTTGTGATCGACGGTCATCCCGAGTTCACCGCCGCCGCCCTGGATGAAGTGCCAGCTGATTTCCTTGAACGTGTTGTGGGCGACGGTGACGCCGTCGCCGTAGAAGTTGCTCACGCCCTGGCCGCCCGCGTAACCCGCGCCTTCCGCGCACGTGCCGGGGAAGTCGAGGTGGTGGAAGTAGTTGCCTTCGACCAGCACATGGGCGATCGGCGCGGTATTGCCGTCGATGGCGATGCCGTAGATGGTGTTTTCGAAGGTATTGTCGATGAACTGCAGGTCGTGACTCACCCCGGAGGTGTTGTCCTGCGCGTTGATCCCTTCGCTCATGTGCAGGCCTTCGATGCGCAGGTATGAGCTGTCGGCGATCTTGATGCCCGCCACCGTGGGGGTGGCTCCGGCGGTGGGGCGGAGGGTCACGTAGCTTGTGTGGGTGGCGCCGTTGATGGTGATGAGCGGGTAGCTGCCTGCCGCCATGCAGATGGTGCTGGCGTTGGCGGCCGAGACGATCGCGCTGGCGATCGCGATCGCGGACATGCTGGGGGTCACGGTGGCGGTGCAGGAGACGCCGGATTCTTTGGGTACCACCACCGAGGTCGGCGCCGAGGCTTGCGGGGCGCTGCCGGCGCTGTTGGTTGCGGTCACCACCACGCGGATGGTGTGCCCGGCGTCGGCTTCGCTCAACGTGTGCGCCCCCGCGGTGGCGCCGGAGATGCTCGCGCAGCTGCCACCGGCTTCATTGCAGTCCTGCCACTGGTAGGTGTAGGCGATCGGCGCGGTGCCGCTCCACGTGCCGCTGCTCGCGCTCAGCGTCTGGCCGACCTGAGCGCTGCCGCTGATCGCGGGCGGCGCGGTGTTGCTCGGCGCGCTCGGTGGTGGCGGCACGGCTTCCACCACCACGTTGTGCTCGACCGTGGCCGCCTGCCCCTTCGCATCGGCGACCACCAGGCGGATGAACTTGGTGCCGGGCTTGGAGAACGTGTAGACGAGGACTCGTCCGCCGCCGAGCGGCCACAGTGGCTTGATCGGCCGTGTCTTGGAGCCGTCGTCAGACCATTCGTACGTGCAGGGGCCATCCGGGCAACTGGAGCCCGAGCCGTCGAACGTGATCGGCTGCCCGGCTACGGGTGAGGCTGAATAGGCGAACGCCGCGGTGGGGGGCGGGGCGGTCACCGGCCCTACGCCCGTGCTCTTCGCGGACGTCTCGCCACTGGCGTTGGAGGCGGTCACGACGACGCGCACCAGGTGGTTGACGTCGCTGGGGGCGAGCGTGTAGGTCGAGACGGTGGCCCCGCTGATGTTCGAGCAGCTGGCACCGGATGTTTCGCAATCCTGCCACTGGGAGGCGTAGGCGATCGGCGCCGCGCCACTCCATTTACCCGGGCCGGCGGTCAGTTGCTGGCCCACGGTGGCGGTTCCGGCGACGCTCGGCGGAGAGCTGTTCACAGGGGAGCCAGGCGGAGGAGGGGGAGGGGGAGCCAGTTCAACGGGAGGTTCCGGTGTGCTCGGCAGGGTCGGGGCAAGCGGGTTCCCCGCCCCCGCAAGCGCTATGCCGAGCGGGGTGCTCGGCTGGTTGGGGGCCCCTACCGGCGGCTTGCCGGACTTGACGTGTGTGACCGGGCATTTCGTCGACTTGCGATGGTTTGCGGTGCGCCGGCTATGTCCGTTGGGGGAGTGGCTGTGCTTTGCGCGGAGGGACTTTGCACAGCGAGCGGGCCCGGTGGACCGATGGTGGACCTTCCTCGAGTGCCTCACGGACGCGCCCGCGGCGAGCACCCGCGCGCCAGCCAACGCCGTGACCGCTCCCACGAGAACTCCCACCGCCACGACCGTGATGGCGGCCAACCAGGCTCGCTCTCCAACCATCTGGCCGGGCATCCTAGCCCAATCGGAAGACGCGGTGCGCAAGCAGGCTTGCTGCCGGTCCACCGCACCTGCGCCCGCACCTGGCAAACGACAATCAGAAGATAGGCGCAGCGGAGGCTCCAGGCAGGGCTCTTGGCGCGCGTGGCTTGTGCCGCCGGGCAAAGCCCGCGGCCTCCGCTCGGCGGGAGGCCGCGGCGCCCAATCTCCTCAGCGGCGGGGCCAGTCGGGGCCCGTCATGGCACGACGGTTTCGAGATTATCGTCCCAATAGTTGCCGGAGTTGGTGGTTACGGCTTCGTCGAAGTGAGCGAAGACGCCGTAGAAGCCGCCGTGCGGATAGTACCCGTGCCCGTCGTTGGCGCCGAACGCGAGTCCTTTGCAGATTTTCCCGTTGTTGGTCGATTCGCTTGTGCCGGTGCACCGCGCGAAGCGGTTGCCTCTGACGATGACCGGACCGTGCACCGCATAGGCTTCGGTGTGGGCTCCTTCTCCGCCGTAGATCATGTAGCCGCCGCCTGCGAGCAGGTTGCCTTCCACAACCACTTCGTTGATGTAGCCGAACTGGTCCTGAAGGAGGATCTCGGATGTCTGTTCGTGGGGGTTGAAGAAGGTGTTGTGCCGGAGCACCAGCTTGCCGGTGTAGCCGTCGTCGATGAAATTGTCGTAGTGCAGTTCTGGGATTGTGAGGTTGAGCAGCGAATAGTTGTTTTCCCAGACCCCGCTCCCATGGCCGAAGGTGCAGTGGTAGGCGTAGGTGTAGGTGACGGTGGTGGTTGCGCCGCCTTCGTTGTTGACGCAGTTCTGGAGAGCGTTTTCGCCTTCTTCAGCGCCGCCGTGGATCGTGTCGTGGGTTATGACCGTTCCGGTATAGCCTTCATAGACCCGAATCCCGTAGCCGCCACAGGGCTTGGTGTTGCCCGGGCATCGCTGGGTTCCGTTGACGGTGATTTCCGTTTCCTTGATTTCGACGTTGTTCGCCTCGACCTGGATCGAGCCGGTGACGTTCTTGCGGCTGATCACCGCGCCGTTGGTCGTGACGACGATTTCGCCGGAGGGTGTCAGCGAGGTCCCTTTCGGCACGCCGGTGTTGGTCGCGTCGGGGTAGCCGCATTCGCTGGGCTTGGAGAAGCAGTTCGCTTTCGTTTCGCCACTTTCAGAGACCACGGCTGTTTGAGTCGAGGTCGCCGCGGCCGATCCGCTGGCGTTGGAGGCGCTCACGACCACCCGCACCGTGTGGCCGGCATCCCCCGACCCGAGCGTGTAGGCGGAGGATGTCGCGCCGATGTTCGAGCAGCTCGCACCGGATGAGTTGCAATCCTGCCACTGGTAGGAGTAGGCGATCGGCGTGCTGCCGCTCCACGTGCCGCTGCTTGCCGTGAGCGCCCGGCCGACCTGGGGGGTGCCGCTCACGGTGGGGAGGACGGTGTTGTTCGGTGCGGTCGGCGGGGGTGGAGGCGGTGGGGGGTTTTCTTCGACCACGATGTTGTGCTCGACCGTGGCTTCCTGGCCGGCGGCGTCGGTGACCACGAGGCGCACGTACTTGGTGGCGGCGCTGGAGAAGGTGTATGGCAGGGTCTGTCCGCTACCGAGCGGCCACAGCGCTGGGAGCGGGCGTGTGGGGGAGCCGTCGTCGGACCATGCGTACGTGCACGGGCCGTCGGGGCAGGTGGAGCTGGTGGCGTTGAATGTCACCTGCTGCCCGATGGTCGGGGTGGTCGG
>Ga0210408_10000919_pt1 | contig 32696 bp, 26 predicted proteins | sample IncBWH4MmetaG_FD_155471 | JGI IMG/M metagenome (GOLD analysis project Ga0210408, IMG submission 155471) | Forest soil microbial communities from Barre Woods Harvard Forest LTER site, Petersham, Massachusetts, United States - Inc-BW-H-4-M | ecosystem: Environmental > Terrestrial > Soil >... | reverse complement strand
TGAACGCCAGCGTGTGGCATACCCGGCCTGTACCACGCGGTCGCCGGGCCTTACGGGCTCACCGCCGGGAAGGAAGACCGCCGCGATCGGCTTGTCCTTGCGCATCTCCCTCGCGCTCTCGGCGACACATTCGCTCCGCCGCCGATGATGCCGACCATCGTCGGCTCGACCACGGTCAGCGCGAACAGCGTGGCAACCGCCGCATCGATGGCATTGCCGCCGGCGGCCAGCATCTTGGCGCCTGCGGCGGAGGCAAGAGGGTGATTGCTGACCACCATGCCGCGGCTGCCGACGGCAGGCTGCCTCTCGCAGGTGAACACGGTGTCGGTCCGATCGCGCCAGTTTCCGGTCATCGTTGTCCTGCCCAAACCCCTCGATGGGCCACGTGCAATTTTCCCGGCATTTGCCACCCGCTGCAAGCGGCGCTGCGGCAGTCTTTTTCTCAAATCCATCCCCCGAGACGCATCGCTGAGGCGATGCTCCCTGGGGGATGAGAACCTGATTCCGGGCGCGATTTAGCCCATCATGGTGAGGAGCCGCGTCCTTTGCGCGGCGTCTCGAACCACGAGGCCCCCGGCGGGCATGTTCATACATTCTTAACGAGCCGCCTTGCGCACGCCGCCTTGTCGCGCGCCACACGCATCATATTCATCACGGCCGTGTCATTATTGGACAAAGGCCGCCACGCATTCATGGATTGTTAACCAAACTGCCCAAAGTTGGGCGGCAATGAGGTCGATCTGTTACGCCGTAGTCATGGGGGATATCCGCAACCCGCGGCTGCGTGTGATGATCGATTTGTGCGGCCTGTGTTGCTGATTCGGACCACCGCGATCCCCGTTCATGGCAGGGATCGGACTGGGACGTCCCGAGCGAGAACTGCTCGCGCATCGCGATGAGCGATGCACTCGGCTTGGCGTAGAAACCCAAACACCTTCGAAGGAATTTTCGATGCACACGATCGTACTCGCCACGCAAAAGGGCGGCAGCGGCAAGAGCACGCTCGCCATTGGGCTCGCGCTGGCGGCACAACAGGCCGGTCACAATGTCCGGCTGATCGAGACCGACAAGCAGGGTACGCTGTCGAAATGGCAATGCCGCCGCGGCCTCGCGGAGCCGCTGGTTGAAGGAATCTATGGCGCCGCCGATATCGAGCATCGCCTGCATCAGCTGGAGCGGGGCGGCGTGACATTGACCATCATCGACACCGCCAGCGGCATCACCGCCGCGACCACGGCGGCGATCCGCTATTCCGATCTGAGCCTGATTCCGGCACGGCCGAGCATCGCCGATATCGAGGCGACCGCCGCCACGCTCGGCGTCATCAAGGCCTGGAAGAAGCCGTTTGCCTATGTCCTGAACCAGACGCCGCTGCGCGGCCAGCGCATCGACGCTGCTGCGACCACGCTCAGCGACGATGCCGGCTTCGATCTTGTCGACGTCGTGGCGCGGCCATTCGTCGTGATGCGCAACGACCACCAGGACGCGCTCACCGCGGGCCTTGCCGTGAGCGAGTTTGCGCCATCCGGCAAGTCGGCGGAGGAGATGCGCGATCTCTGGCACTGGGTCGAGACCCGGCTGAGCTGCGCCGTGACCGCCGAGGAGGAGGAGGTCGCCGTGCCGGAGTTCCCGATCCTGCTGCGGCAGCGGCTTCAGTCCATCCAACCGCCGCCGAACCTGCCGACCTGGGCGGACACCAACGCGTCGTGGGACGCGTGCCTTTGACATAGGCCACGGCGTGGTCGCGGGGCGGCCGACCCGCTGGATCGGGCTGCTCGGCCGCTGTCAGACCGAGTCCCCGGGCTTCCGTTCCAGCCAGCCCTTGCGCGTCACCCGCCACTTCTCTGAGCGCGACTGGCCGTCGTGATGGGCGATCTCGACATAGCCAACGAATTCGGCGCCGGTCTTCTGCTTGACCCGGCGCGAGGCCACATTGGACGCCGCGTTGCAAACATAAAAGTCTTCGAGGCCGAGCGTCAGAAACACGAAATCGTTCACCGCAATGATGGCCTCGGTCATCAGTCCCCGGTTCCAATAGGGTTCGGCAAGCCAGAAGCCGCGATTGCCCTTGGGATGATCGACGCCCGGGCGAAAGCCGACGCTTCCGATGGCTTGGCCGTCGCCCGTCCGCAGCACCAGGACCCATACATGAATGTCTTCGCCGGCCGCGATCTTGTCGAGCTGCGACCGGATGAAGGTCACCGCGCCATCGTCCGGATATGGCCAGGGCACGATGGACGACAGATGGCGGATGACGTTCCAGTTGTCGAAGTGACGTTGAATTGCCGGCGCATCCGACTCTGCCAGCGGCCGCAGGATCAGGCGTCTTGTCTCAAGGGTCGGCGTGGTCACGGTCTCTCCCGGAAGGCGATCGACGGAAGAGCGCGCGCCCGCCGTCAATGTGTTCTAGCTTGTTTGTTCGGTCGTTTGAGCTTAAATCATCCGTCTTCGTCGCACTGGACTGATCCGATGACCTTCGACGTCGCCACCTTCACGATGCGAATGCCCGTCCCGCAGGAGATTTGCTGGAGGGATTGAAGGCGTGACCCGCGCCGTTCGGACGAAGCGGACCCGAGCCCTCCCTTCCTGCGGAGGGCTTTTTGATTCCACTCCGCATTTTCCATCGAACGGAGCGCGTCATGACCAGATATCTCATCACCAGTGCCTTGCCCTACATCAACGGCATAAAGCATCTCGGCAACCTCGCCGGCTCGCTGCTGCCCGCCGACGTCCACGCCCGCTTCAGGCGGCAGACCGGCGCCGACACCCTCTTCATCTGCGCCACCGACGAGCACGGCACGCCGGCTGAACTCGCAGCGGCGGCGGGGCGCGTCGACGTCGCCGCCTACTGTGCACGGCAGCACGAGGTGCAGGCCGACATCTACCAGCGCTTCAATCTGTCGTTCGATCATTTTGGCCGGTCATCCTCCCCGCGCAATCACGCGCTGACGCAGCACTTCCTCGCCCGTCTCGAGGCCAACGGATTCATCGAGGAGCGGACCCTCAACCAGATCTTCAGCGTCGCGGATCGCCGCTTCCTTCCCGACCGCTACGTGGTCGGCACCTGTCCGCATTGCGGCTTCGACCGCGCGCGCGGCGACCAGTGCGAGGATTGCACGCGGCCTCTCGATCCTCAGGACCTGATCTCGCCACGATCGGCGATCTCGGGCGCAACGAACCTGGAGCTCCGGCCGACGCGCCATCTGTTCCTGCGGCAGTCGGCGCTCGAAGGCGAGCTGCGCGACTGGCTGTCGTCGCGCTGCGGCTGGCCGCCGCTCGTCACCTCGATCGCGCGCAAATGGCTTGATGAAGGCATCCGCGACCGCTGCATCACCCGCGATCTTGCGTGGGGCGTGCCGGTGCCGAAGCCGGGTTTTGAGGGAAAGGTGTTTTATGTCTGGTTCGACGCGCCGATCGCCTACATCGCGGCGACGCAGGAGTGGGCGGATGTCGATCCCGCGCGGCGCGACTGGCGGGACTGGTGGCTCGACGCGCACGAGGTGCGCTATCTGCAGTTTCTCGGCAAGGACAATGTGCCGTTCCATGCCGTCAGTTTTCCTTGCACGCTGTTGGGTGCGCGCGAACCATGGACGACAGTCGACGTCATCAAGGGCGTGAACTGGCTGACCTATGAGGGCGGCAAGTTTTCCACCAGTGCCGGCCGTGGCGTCTTCCTCGACCAGGCGCTAAAATTGTTGCCGGCCGACCGCTGGCGGTGGTGGCTGACGGCGCATGCGCCCGAAGGCTCCGACACCGACTTCTCGTTTGCGCGGTTCGCAGCCGATGTCGACCACGATCTTGCCGACACCTTTGGCAATTTCGTGCAGCGGGTGCTGAGCTTCATCGCATCGCGTTACGACGGCATGGTGCCGGATGGCGGCACGCCTGGTTCGCTGGAAGCCCGGCTGACGGAAGACATCGCGCGATTGACCGGCGAGCTTCGCGGCCACCACGAGGCCCTGGCGCTGCGCAAGACGGCCGGTACGGTGCGCGCGATCTGGAAGACCGCGAACCTCTATCTCGTCTCGCGCGCGCCATGGACGCTCATCGGGTCCGATCCCGCCGCGGCCGCGCTGGTGCTGCGCACCGCTGTCAATCTGATCGGCCTCTGCGCCCGCGCGGCATGGCCGATCATCCCCGAAGCCGCGACGACGGCGCTTGCATCGATCGGTGACACCGAGGCGATCCCGAGGTTTCCCTCAGCGAACGATCTCACCCGCATTCCGTCCGGTCGCAGCATCGCCCATCCGGGCCCGCTGTTCGACAAGCTCGGAACGGAGTGGGCCGAGGCGCAGCGCGCCCGCTTCGCCGGGGAGCTGAATCTCGCTCCGACGTGACGCTCATGGCTATCCCCGGTTAATGCGACGGGCAGGGTTTTTGATCCTCTGGTGTGGCGGTGGCGCTGATGGCCTTGACCGTCCGAAGTCAGCACTATTTCTGGCACTTCGGGCACCAGAAGGTCGAGCGGCCGTTCTGGGTGAAGCGGCGCACCACGCCGCCGCAACCCGGCGTCGGGCAGGGCTCGCCCTCGCGGTCATAGACCTTGAAGGCGTGCTGGAAATAGCCGAGCTCACCCGAGGTCTGGCGGTGGTCGCGCAATGACGAGCCGCCGGCCTTGATCGCCGCGTTGAGCACGGCATGGATCGCCTCGACGAGGCGCCGCGCATGATCGGTCGGCTCGCCACCGGCAACGCCCTTGCGTTGTCCGGCCTTGGTCGCGAGCGTCGCAGCCAGCCGGCGTGGCGACAGATGCGCGCGAAACAGCGCCTCGCAGACATAGATATTGCCAAGGCCCGCCACCACGCGTTGATCGAGCAGCGCCGCCTTCAGGCTGGTCTTCTTGCCCGCGCAGGACCGCGCCAGCAGGGCGGCATCGAATTCGTTGCCGAGGGGTTCGGGCCCGAGACCCCTGAGCAGCGGCTCGTCGTCGAGCGCGTTGCGGGCGATCACCTTCATGTAGCCGAAGCGGCGCGGATCGTTGAACACGATGTCGGCGCCCGACGACATGTGAAACACCACATGATCGTGAGCGGCGTCTTTTCCGCGCGCATGATGGAACCGGCCGGGCGCCTCATCCTCGCCCGCCTTCTGGACGCGAAACGAGCCGGACATGCCCAGATGCATCAACAGCACGTCGCCGGAGCCGAGGTCGGCCAGCAGGTATTTGGCGCGGCGGCCGAGCCCGGTCACGGTCTGGCCCGTCAGCCGCGCCACAAAATCCTTCTGGAACGGAAACCTCAAGTCCTTGCGCCGGGCTTCCGCCTTGACAATTTTGGCGCCCTCCATCACCGGCTGCAGGCCGCGGCGGACCGTCTCGACTTCGGGCAATTCAGGCATTCCGGCTCACTTCTCTTGCGTCATGAGACGTTCAGATCATTCACCTTATGGAACTGACGTGATAGCGCCATACCTATGGGCGCGCTATGGTGACGTATCGGAGTAGGGTGATGGATCAGCCGGGCCGGACCACGCATTTCGGCAACAGGGATGTCCCCGTCGGGGACAAGCAGACGCTGGTGAACGAGGTGTTTCACAGCGTGGCCGCGCGCTATGACCTGATGAACGATCTGATGTCCGGCGGGGTGCACCGGGTCTGGAAGGCGCTGATGATCAACGCGCTCGATCCACCGCGCGCCGACACCCCCTTTGCGCTGCTCGACGTCGCCGGCGGCACCGGAGACATTGCCTTCCGCGCCGCGCGCGAGGCGGGACATGGCTTCCGCGCCACCGTCTGCGACATCAACACCGACATGCTGGAGGTCGGCCGCGCACGCGCCCTCAAGACTCATCTCGACGACCGCGTGAGCTTTGTCGAGGGCAATGCCGAAGCGCTCGCCTTCCCCGATCGTTCTTTCGACGCCTACACGATTGCGTTCGGCATCCGCAATGTGCCGCGAATCGACCTCGCGCTCGCGGAGGCCTTTCGCGTGCTCCGGCATGGCGGCCGTTTCCTGTGCCTGGAATTTTCCCCTGCGGTCGACGTGCCCGGGCTCGACCGGCTCTACGAGCTGTTCTCGTTCCGGGTGATCCCGCCGCTCGGCCGCGTCGTGACCGGTGACGCGGAGTCCTATCGGTACCTCGTCGAATCCATCCGCAAATTTCCCAGGCCGAACGCCTTTGCCGACATGATCCGTGCCGCCGGCTTCGCCCGCGTCACCTGGCAAAGCTTCTCCGGCGGCATCGTGGCATTGCATTCGGGCTGGCGTTTGTGATTTCAGCGACGACGCACATTGCGCGGCTCGCCCGCGCCGCGCTGGTGTTCGCGCGCGAAGGCGTTTTTGGCGCGGTCGATCCGAGCCTGGTGCCGCCGCCGGGCCAGCTCGCGCTGAAAGTCGCCCGGCTGATCGAGCGTCCCGGCGCCAAATCCGGCCCGCGGCTGTCACGGGCGCTGGAGCGGATGGGACCGGCCTATCTCAAACTCGGCCAGTTTCTCGCCACCCGTCCCGACGTGGTCGGCGTCGTGATGGCGCGCGACCTCGAGAGCCTGCAGGACCGGCTGCCGCCGTTTCCGCAAGCCGAGGCCGAAACGGTGATCGCAACCGCCCTGGAGCGGCCGCTGTCGCGGGCCTTTGTCAGTCTCGGCCCCGCGGTGGCCGCGGCCTCGATCGCGCAGGTGCATCGCGGCCTGGTCGAGCGCGATGGCGTCCGCGTGCCGGTGGCGGTCAAGGTGCTGCGGCCGCAGGTCGCCTCACGTTTTCGCCGCGACCTCTCCGACTTCTTCTATGTCGCGCACAAGGCGGAACAGTTTTCCGCCGAGGCCCGGCGGTTGCGGCTGGTCGAGGTCATCAACACCATGTCGCGCTCGGTCGCGATGGAAATGGACCTCAGGCTGGAGGCCGCCGCGCTGTCGGAGATGGCGGAGAACACGGGCGACGATCCGGATTTCCGGGTGCCGACGGTGGACTGGGATCGCACCGCGCACAATGTGCTGACCATGGAGTGGATCGACGGCATTGCGCTGTCCGATCATGTCGGGCTGGAGAAGGCGCGGATCGACCTGCCCGATCTCGGCCGCAAGGTGATCCAGAGCTTTTTGCGCCACGCGCTACGCGACGGCTTCTTCCACGCCGACATGCATCCCGGCAATCTGTTTCTCGACGAGGCCGGGCGCCTGGTCGCGGTCGATTTCGGCATCATGGGCCGGCTGGGCTTGAAGGAGCGGCGCTTCCTGGCCGAAATCCTGCTCGGCTTCATCACCCGCAACTACCGCCGTGTCGCCGAGGTGCATTTCGAGGCCGGCTATGTGCCCTCGCATCACTCGGTGGAGAATTTCGCACAGGCGATCCGCGCCATCGGCGAGCCGATCCATAATCGCACCGCCGAAGAAATCTCGATGGCCAAGCTTCTGAGCCTGCTGCTCGAGGTCACCGCCCTGTTCGACATGCGCACCCGGCCGGAGCTGATTCTGTTGCAGAAGACCATGGTGGTGGTCGAAGGGGTGGCGCGCGGCTTCGATCCCAAGCTCGACATCTGGAAGATCGCCGATCCCGTCGTGCGCGAGTGGATCGAGCGCAACCTCGGACCGATCGGACGGATCCAGGGCGTGATGTCCGGCACCGGCGATCTCGCGCGCGTGCTGATGGGCGTGCCGGTCATCGCCGCCCGCGCCGTCACGGTGCTGGAGCAGCTGGAGACCATGACGCGGGAGGGCCTGCATCTGTCCGAGGACACGATTGCGGCGATGTATCGCGCGGAAGGCAAGAAGAGCCGCTGGCGCGCCATCGCGCTCTGGATCATCGCCGCGACCTTCATCGGTATCTTGATCGCAATCAAGCAACTATGATTCAATGCAATCACTATGATGATATCATTGCAATCACCAGCATCAGGATACCGCGGGAGGCCGACATGGCCAGCCTGACCATCCGAAAGCTCGATGACGCCGTCAAAGCCTATTTGCGGCTGCGCTCCGCCCAGAACGGCCGCTCGGTCGAGGAAGAGGTGCGGGTGATCCTGCAGGGGCTGATCGAGCCGGTCTCCCCGCGATCCTCACCTGCAGAGCCCATGACCTTCAATCACGAGGTCCTGGGTTCGCCCCCCACGACCGAGGCACGGGTGACCCTGATCATCGGCGGCGGGATCGCGGCCTACAAGTCGCTCGACCTGATCCGGCGGCTGAAGGAGCGGCATATCCGCGTCCGCTGCGTGCTGACCCGCGCCGCTCAGCAGTTCGTGACAGCGCTTGCGGCAAGCGCGCTCTCCGGCGAACGGGTCTTTACCGACCTGTTCGATCCCGACAGCGAGTTCGACGCCGGCCACATTCGTCTCGCGCGCGACTGCGACCTGATCGTGGTGGCGCCGGCGACCGCCGACCTGATGGCGAAGATGGCGCAGGGCCATGCCGATGATCTCGCAAGCGCCATCCTGCTCGCCACGATCAGGCCGATCCTGCTCGCGCCGGCCATGAATCCCGCGATGTGGAGCAATGCCGCGACGCGCCGCAACGCCGCGCAGTTGCAGCACGACGGCATCGCCATGGTCGGGCCGAATGCCGGCGAGATGGCGGAAGCGGGCGAAGCCGGTGTCGGACGCATGGCCGAGCCGCTCGAAATCACCGCCGCCGCCGAACGTGTCCTGCGCCCGGCCAGGCCGCGCCCGCTCGCGGGCAAGCGCGTGCTGATCACCGCGGGTCCGACCCGTGAGCCGATCGATCCGGTGCGCTATATCGCCAATCGCTCCTCCGGCAAGCAGGGTTTTGCGATCGCCGCCGCGGCCGAGGCCGCCGGCGCCGACGTCCGCCTGATCGCAGGTCCGGTCGAGCTCGACGCGCCGCGCGGCGTCGCCGTGACCCATGTCGAATCCGCCCGCCAGATGCTGGATCAGGTGCAAGCCGCGCTGCCGGTCGAGATCGCGATCTTCGCAGCCGCGGTGGCCGACTGGCGCGTCTCCAACGAAGGCGGGCAGAAGCTGAAGAAGATGCCGGGCAGCCTGCCGAAGCTGGAGCTTGCCGAAAACCCCGACATTCTCGCCACCGTCTCGCATCTTCAGGACAAGCGGCCGCCGCTGGTGATCGGCTTTGCCGCCGAGACCGAGCATCTGATCGACAATGCCAAGGCGAAACTGAAACGCAAGGGCTGCGACTGGATCGTCGCCAATGACGTCTCGCCGGCGACGGGCGTCATGGGCGGCGACCGCAACACCGTGCATCTGATCCGGCGCGCCGGCGACGACGTCACGGTCGACGCCTGGCCCGTGATGACCAAGGAGCAGGTCGCAAGCGAGCTCGTCGCGCAGGTGGCCAAAGCCGTGGAGGCCGACAGGTGAATACGACAATCAGGGTCGAGGTCAGGCTGTTGCCGCATGGCGACGGCTTAGCCCTGCCGGCCTATCAGACCGCGCATGCCGCCGGCCTCGATCTGCTCGCCGCTGTCGCCGAGGATACGCCGCTCGTTCTGCAGCCGGGACGCACCGCGCTGGTGCCGACCGGGTTGACGATCGCGCTGCCCGAGGGGTTCGAGGCGCAGGTGCGGCCGCGCTCGGGGCTTGCGGCCAAGCACGGCGTCACGGTGCTGAACGCACCGGGCACGGTCGATGCCGACTACCGCGGCGAGGTCTCGGTGCTGCTGATCAATCATGGCGATAAAGCCTTCACGATCCGGCGCGGCGAACGCATCGCACAGCTGATCATTGCAGCTGTCGTGCGCGCGGACCTCGTCCCCGTAACATCCCTGTCGTCGACCATGCGCGGCAGCGGCGGCTTCGGTTCGACCGGGCGCTAAAAAGCCGCGATCACGCGGATGGACCGCAAAGCGCGAAGCGGTTATCCGAAAAGACCATGCTCGAACAACAGCCTAAGGCGCGATGGCGATGTCGCCTTGATTCGCCATAAAGCCATCGTGCTCGGGCGAAACTATTCGAGCCGATTCGAGCCGTGCTGGCGCTCACTCTCCGAAGTCCGCGCGCGATCGCCGAAACAATCTTTCGCGGACCTCGAATAGTCGGTGCTGGCAAAAACATATGATTCGAGTGCCGCTTTCGATCTGAAGTCCCTGAGATCGAAAGCGGCGAGCCAAGTCAGGGACTTCGGATCGGCGGCACTGGCCTTTTCCAGTGCTCGATGAGCCGTTCATGGTCTGGACTCTTAACGCGCCTCTTCCGAAGAGGGTATTGTTCCTTGATTCGGACAGCGGCGCGGCGATTTTGCGATCTGCGCCGGGGCGGGTATTTCAGCGGTCATTGAGGAAATGATGTCAGGCGTAATCGTGGCGATGCGTCGGACGTTAAGGTCGTGTACATCGTTGACGCGCAACGGTCTCCTTGGGCTTGCCGCAGCTTTGCTGCAGCCGGTGGGCGACGCATGGGCCGTCGACATGCGACCGCACAGCGCGATGTCGCCCCTGTTCGACTCCACCCGGCAGGAGATCGCGGTGCTGACGGCTGCGACCGCGCTGCTCGGCTTTTCCGTGCTGGCGGCGATCCTGCTGATGCGCGCCAGTGTCCGCGCCGCGCGCAACGAGGCGAGGCTGCGCGCCAGCATCAGCCAGCTGCAGCTGCAGAGCGACCGCTACCGCGCGCTGCTGTTCGCGGAACCGCAGATCCTGATCTCCTGGGCCGCCGGAGAGAACCGGCCGCAAATCTCCGGCGACACCTCGCTCGTGGTGCCGCAGGGCGCTGGCCAGCGCATTCTCGCCTTCGGCACCTGGCTGCCGCCGGAGCCAGCGGCCCAGCTCGACCATGCGGTCGACGCGCTGCGCGAGAACGGCGAAGGTTTCCTGCTCAACCTTGTCGCCTCGAACGGGCATGCGGTCGAGGCGATGGGCCGCGCCATTGGCGGCCAGGCGATCGTCCGGATCCGTGACCTCGCGGGCCTGCGGCGAAATCTCGCCGACATCAGCGCGCAGCATCAGGCGCTGTTGCAGGAGACCGAGATGCTCAGGGGTTTCGTCGACAGCGCGCCCTGGCCGATCTGGACCAGGGAGAACGCCGCCTTGAGCTATGCCAACGCGGCCTATGCCCGGGCCACCGAGGCCGCGACGGCCGAGGATGCGGTGGCGCGCCGGATCGAGCTGCTCGACACCTCTGACCGCGCCCAGCTGGAGCGCGCGCTGGCCGCCAATGATACGTTCGACGCCCGGCTGCCGATCGTGGCGCGGGGGGAGCGGAGGATCTTTGACGTGCGCGTGGTCAACATCGGACGGGGCCGCGTGGGAATCGCGATCGACGCCAGCGAGGCCGACGCGCTCTCCGCGGCGCTGGTACGGATGGCGGAGGCGCATCGCCGTACCCTCGACCAGCTTTCTTCCGGGGTCGCGGTGTTCGACGCCCAGCGGCGGCTGGCCTTCTACAACGATTCCTATCGCCGGCTGTGGGATCTCGAGCCCGCTTTTCTCGACGGCCATCCCGACGATTCCAGCGTGCTCGACCGGCTGCGGGCGGCGCGCAAGCTGCCGGAGCAGGCCGATTTCCGCGCCTGGAAGGCCAAGCTGCACGAGGCCTATCGCGCGGTCGAGACCGCCAAGGACACCTGGTACCTGCCGGACGGCCGCGCGCTCAGCGTGGTGACCACGCCGAACCCGGAAGGCGGCGTCACTTACCTGTTCGATGACGTCACCGAGAGCCTCGATCTGGCGCGGCGGTTCGACGGCCTGATCCGGGTGCAGCGCGAAACGCTCGACAGCCTCTCCGAGGGCGTCGCGGTGTTCGGCAGCAACGGCCGCGCCCAGCTGTTCAACCCGACCTTCGCCAGGATGTGGAAACTCTCACCGGAGAGCTTGCGCGAGCAGCCGCATATCGACACCCTCGAAACCCTGTGCAAGCCGCTGTTCGACGACGCCGACGCTTGGCGCGCGATCCGCGAGGCGATCACGGCGATCGAGAACCGCAACGACGTGGCGCTGAAGCTCGAGCGCAAGGACGGCAGCGTGCTCGATTGCATGAGCCGGCCACTGCCCGACGGCGCCACCATGCTGACCTTCCAGGACATCACCGACACCGAGAACGTCGAGCGGGCGCTGCGCGAGAGCAACGAGGCGCTGGAAGCTGCCGGCAAGATGAAGATCGACTTCGTCCACCACGTCTCCTACGAGCTGCGCGCCCCCCTGACCACGATCATCGGCTTCGCGCATTTCTTGAGCGACCCATCGACCGGCCCGTTGACGCCCAAGCAGGCCGAATATCTCGACTACGTGACCAAATCGACCAACGCCCTGCTGGCGCTGACCAACAACATTCTCGATCTCGCCACAATCGATGCCGGCGCCATGAAGCTGGAGCTCGGACCGATCGACGCCGGAAAGGTGATCGCCGCCGCCGCCGAGGGCATCCAGGACCGGCTGGCGACCGATCGCATCCGCCTCAAGGTCGAGGTCGACCCCAATATCGGCACATTCGTCGGCGACGAGCGGCGTGTGGTGCAAGTGCTCTATAACCTGCTCGCCAACGCCGTCGGCTTCTCGCCGCAGGACGGCGCCGTCGTCGTGGGCGCAAAACGCACCGACCGCAGCGTCGCGTTTACGGTCAGCGATTCCGGGCCCGGCATTGCGCCCGACCTCAAGGACAAGGTGTTCGACTGGTTCGAGAGCCAGTCGCAGGGCTCGCGGCGGCGCGGCGCCGGCCTTGGGTTGTCGCTGGTGCGTTCCTTCGTCGAGCTGCACGGCGGCAATGTGCGGGTCGATTCGATCGTCGGCAAGGGAACGACGGTGACCTGCGACTTCCCGACTGACCACGCCGCGCAGCGCAACGCGGCGGAATGAGCTCCCCCTCCACATTCTCCGTGGCGCTGGCGAATGAGACGGCGACCGCACAGCTGATGGCCGATCTCGCGCTGCTGATCGGGCCCGGCGACGTCATCACGCTCTCCGGCGATCTCGGCGCCGGCAAGACCGCGGCGGCCCGCGCCATGATCCGCTACCTCGCCGGCGACGACGAGCTGGAAGTGCCGAGCCCGACCTTCACCCTGGCGCAGGCCTACGACCTGCCGGCCTTTCCGCTCATCCATGCTGATCTCTACCGCATCAGCGAGCCGAGCGAGCTGGAAGAGATCGGCCTGTCGCCGCTCCCGGACGGGATCGTCGCCCTGATCGAATGGCCGGACCGGGCCGATGACCTGCTGCCCGCGGACCGGATCGACATCGCCTTCAGCCACCGGTCCGCGCTCGGCACCAACGCACGAGCAGCCGAGATCAGCGGTTATGGCAAGGCCGCCGCCCTGGTCGGGCGGTTGAAGGCGCTCCGCGAGATGCTGGCCAAGGCCGGTCTTGCCGAGGCACAGCGCCGTCGCATGGCAGGCGACGCATCGATCCGTTCCTACGCACGGCTCATTCGCGACGAAACCAGCCTGATCCTGATGAACTCGCCGAAACGGCCCCAGGGTCCCGCGATCTATGGCGGCAAATCCTACAGCGCCGCCGTGCACCTCGCCGAGGACGTCAGGCCTTTTGTCGCCATGGCCAGCGGCCTGCGCGACCGCGGCCTCTCGGCGCCCGTGATCCACTATGCCGATCTCGAGGCCGGGTTCCTGGTCACCGAAGACCTCGGCGACGTCGGAATGGTCGAGGATGATCCACCGCGCCCGATCGTGGCACGCTACGAGGTTGCGACCGACCTGCTCGTGGTCCTGCATTGCCAGACGCTTCCGGAGACCCTGCCGCTGACGCGCCAATCGAGCTACGCGATCCCGACGTTCGACATCGACGCGCTGCTGGTCGAGGCCGGATTGATGCTGGAATGGTACCTGCCGGACCGCGGCACCCAGCTGACCAACAATCTGGTCGCCGTGTTCATCATGATGTGGCGCGGCATGTTGCAGCAGCCGCTGGCCGGCCCAAAGACCTGGCTGCTGCGGGATTTTCATTCGCCTAATTTGATCTGGCGCGACGAGCGCAAGGGCATTGCCAAGGTCGGCATCATCGACTTCCAGGATGCGATGCTGGGACCGCCCGCCTACGACCTGGTGTCGCTGCTGCAGGATGCGCGGGTCGACGTGCCGGAACAGCTCGAACTTGCACTGTTTGCGCGCTATATCCGCACCCGGCGCGCGCTGGACGAGACCTTCGACCCTTCCAACTTCGCCGTGCACTACGCCATCATGTCGGCGCAGCGCAATACCAAGCTGCTCGGCACCTTCGCGCGGCTGAACCGGCGCGACGGCAAGCCGCAATATCTGCGCCACCAGCCGCGGATCTGGACCTACCTCAATCGCGCGCTGGCGCACCCGGCGCTGGCGCCGGTCAAGGACTGGTACGCCACCAACATCCCGCCGCCGGTGGGTTACAAGCCGCCGACCGGCAACAAGACGTCGCCCCCCAACAAGACCTCCCTTTGAGCTCCGCGCTTCGCCGCGACGAAAGCACCAGGTTCCAGTTTACGCCTTGTTAGCCGCCGCTCCGTAATCTGCCGGTGGCCGCGCCTGCGAACGAAGCGCGGCCGTTCATCGCAGGAGCGAGACATGGCGGCAGAACGGCGCAGAGGCGAACGCGTCGTCTTCGAACGCGGCATCCCGGCGCACATGATGGGCATCGACGGCACCTGGCGGCGCGACTGCACCATCGAGGATGTCTCCGAGACCGGGGCCAAGCTGACCATCGAGGGCTCGGTCGAAGGACTGCATCTGAAGGAGTTTTTTCTGCTGCTGTCCTCGACCGGACTGGCCTACCGCCGCTGCGAGCTCGCCTGGGTCAATGGCGATCAGATCGGTGTCAATTTCCTCAAGCATGGCGACAAGAAGAAGCGCGCTGCGGCGCGGCGGTCCGAGCAGGTCGCATAATCGTCATCTATGGTAGATATCGGAGCACCGGCAGGCCGCGCGAATCGGCCTAGGCTAGCCGTGCTGTCGCAGTTGAGCGCCGTTCGGTCGCGCGATCGAGCCGGCGCCTGACAACAACCGTTCGAGAACCTCCCTTATGTCGGTTACGCCCACCAAAGCCATGGTCCTCGCCGCCGGTCTGGGCCTGCGCATGCGCCCGCTGACGGAAAAGACCCCGAAGCCGTTGATCCCGATCGCGGGCCGGCCGCTGCTCGACCATGTGCTCGACAGGCTCGGCGATGCCGGCGTCACCGAGGCGATCGTCAACGTGCATTATCTGCCCGACCAGATCATCGACCATGTCGCGCCGCGCATCACGCCCCGCGTGACGATCTCCGATGAGCGCGACCAGGTGCTCGGCACCGGCGGCGGTGTGGTCAAGGCGTTGCCGCTGCTGGGCGCGGCGCCGTTCTTCCATGTCAATTCGGACACCGTGTGGATCGACGGCGTGCAGTCCAACCTCGCTCGGCTGGCGGATGCGTTCGATCCGGCGCGGATGGACATTCTGCTGCTGATGGCGCCGACCGCCAGCAGCATCGGCTATTCCGGGCGCGGCGACTACGCGATGCTGGCCGATGGCGCCTTGCGCAAGCGCAGGGAGCACCAGGTGGTGCCGTTCGTCTATGCTGGCGCGGCGATCATGTCGCCCGCGATCTTCGCCGATGCGCCGGCAGGCGAATTCTCGCTGACGCAACTATTCGACCGCGCCAACGAGCAGGAGCGGCTGTTCGGGCTCAGGCTCGACGGCGTATGGATGCATGTCGGCACCCCCGACGCCATTCCCGCCGCCGAGGAGGCGTTTCTGGAGAGCGTGGCGTAGTCGTTCTCTCGCGGAAAGCCGCGAGCGCGCACACCTTCCGCTGTGATGCCCCGCTTCCCGCCTGCGCCGGGGCTTCGGCGGGGCCCGCGAGTCCAAGGGCGCGCCGGAGCTTTAGTGGAGGCGGCAAGCAGGCATCCAGTCGGCTGCGGCTTCTCCATTCAGGCAATGCTGGCTCTGGGATACTGGACTAGCCCGGTCTCAAGCGCGACGCGCGCTCTCGCCGTGCGATGACATGCGGAACACGACGACGGTTCCGCAAATGTGGACAGCGGCGATGACGGCAGCCCACCCATGACCAACTGCTTCCCAGTCCCTATATTGCCGCCGGACCTGTCGAATCAGAGAGCCCATGCACGTCTTCAGCGTTCCCGTTTCCGTGCCGTTCCTGCGCACCGTCGTGGCGGCGCTGCTCGACGGCCGGCTGGTCAACGGTTTTGAGGCGCGCAGCAATCCGACCCGGCTTGCCGCGGTAACGCTGTATCTGCCGACGCAGCGTGCGATGCGGCTGGCGCGCGAGGTGTTCCTCGACGAACTGAACACGGACGCCGCCGTGCTGCCGCGGATCGTCGCGCTCGGCGACATCGACGAGGATGAGCTGTTGTTCGCAGGCGAGGCCGAAGCGCTCGGCGTGGCCGCAGCGCTCGACATCCCGCCAAGACTTGGCGAGCTCGAGCGCAGGCTGACGCTGGCGCGGCTCGTTGCAGCCTGGGCAAAGCAGCCGGGTGCGTCATCGCTGGTGATCGGCGGACCGGCCTCGACGCTGGCGCTGGCCGCCGATCTCGCGCGGCTGATCGACGACATGGTGACGCGCGGTGTCGATTGGAGTGCGCTCGACGGACTGGTGCCGGAAGGGCTCGACCGCTATTGGCAGCTTTCGCTACAGTTTCTGCAGATCGCGCGCCAGGCCTGGCCGGCCCATCTTGCCGAGATCGGCCGCATTGAACCCGCGATGCGGCGCGACCTCCTGATCTCGGCGGAGGCCGCGCGCCTGACCGCGCACCATGACGGCCCTGTCATCGCGGCCGGATCGACCGGTTCAATGCCGTCAACCGCAAAATTTCTGCACGCGGTGGCGGCCCTGCCGCATGGCGCGGTGGTGCTGCCGGGCCTCGACATCGATCTCGACGACGCAGCCTGGGAGAGCATCGGCGGGATCAGGACCGCGCAAGGCAAGGTTCTGCAGCATCCCGCCTCGAACCATCCGCAATTTGCCATGCAGGGCCTGCTGCGGCGGCTCGGCATCGCGCGCAGCGACGTCGAGATCCTCCGAACATCGGCCCATGGCGGTCGCGAGGTGCTGGTGTCCGAGGCGATGCGGCCGTCGGAAGCGACCGCGCGATGGCACGACCGGCTGGGTGAGGCGGATGTCGCAGCCCAGATCGCCAGAGCCATGGAAAACGTCGCCATCATCGAGGCGCCGAATGCCGAAATGGAAGCGCTCGCGATCGCGGTTGCGATGCGTGAGGCGCGGCACCTGATCAAGTCAGCGGCGCTGGTGACGCCCGATCGTGCGCTGGCGCGACGGGTGATGGCGCAGCTCGCCCGCTGGAATCTCCGCTTCGATGATTCCGGCGGCGACGTGTTGATGGAGACCGCGCCCGGCCTGTTCGCCCGGCTGGCGGCGGAAGCGGTCGCAAGAGGGTTGGAGCCGTCGACGCTGCTGGCGCTGCTGAAACATCCGCTGTGCCGGCTCGGCCGCACTCAAGGCGGCTTCAAGATCGCGATCGAGACGCTGGAGTTTGCGGTGCTGCGCGGCAGCCGTCCGCAACCCGGCACATCCGGGCTGAAGCGGGAGTTCGTGCGCTTCCGCGACGAGCTCGCAAAGCTCCGGCGCAACGAGCCGTCTGCGCTGCATGCCCGAGAGCCCCGCGCGCGCCTCTCAACCGAAAAGCTGGACCAGGCCGAGGCGCTGATCGGGGCGCTGCGCACGGCGCTCGCACCGCTGGAGAGCCTTTCGCCATCCAGAAAGCTCGATTTCGCCGAGCTTGCCGCGCGACATCGCGAGATCCTGGTTGCGCTGTCGCGCGACGAGAGCGATCTCGCGGTGGCCTTCGAGGATCAGGCCGGGCTCGCGCTGTCCTTGGCCTTCGATGAGTTGCTCGCGGCGCGACGGCTGAGTGGGCTCGAGGTCGCGCTGCCGGATTATCCCGAGGTGTTCCAGACCGCGTTTTCCGAGCGCGCGGTTCGACGGCCGGACGCGTCGGGCGCACAGCTCCATATCTACGGTCCGTTGGAATCCCGCCTGTTGCAGGCCGATCGCGTCATCATCGGCGGGCTGATCGAGGGCGTCTGGCCGCCCGCGGCGCGCATCGATCCCTGGCTGAGCCGGCCGATGCGGCACGAGCTGGGGCTCGATCTGCCGGAGCGCCGCATCGGACTGTCCGCGCATGACTTCACCCAGCTGCTCGGCACCGAGGATGTGATCCTGAGCCACGCCACCAAGGCCGGCGGCGCGCCAGCGGTCGCCTCGCGTTTCCTGCATCGGCTCGAAGCGGTGGCGGGCGACGAGCGTTGGGCCGCCGCGCGCCGCAAGGGCGACAGCTATGTGCGCTTTGCCGAGGCGCTCGACCAGCCCGGCGCCATCACCCCTGTCCCGCAGCCCACACCAAAGCCGCCGCGCGCGACCCGGCCGCTCAAGCTGTCGGTCACCGCGATCGAGGACTGGCTCAGGGATCCCTACACGATCTACGCCAAATACATCCTGAAGCTCGACGCGCTCGATCCGGTCGACATGCCCTTGTCCGCGGCCGACCGAGGTTCGGCCATTCACGACGCGATCGGCGAGTTCACCCAGACTTTCGCACGGGAGCTTCCCGACGATCCGGTGCGGAGCTTGCGCGGCATCGGCGAAAAATACTTTGCGCCGCTGATGGAGCGGCCCGAGGCGCGCGCATTGTGGTGGCCGCGCTTTCAACGCATCGCCGCCTGGTTCGCGGAATGGGAGCGCGCCCGACGCGGCAACATCGACGCCATCTTCGCCGAGACTCCTGGGGAAATCGCCTTCCCGGTCGACAACGAACGGACCTTTGTGCTGGTCGCCCGCGCCGACCGGATCGAGCGTCGCCGCGACGGCAGCTTTGCCATTCTCGACTACAAGACCGGCCAGCCGCCGACCGGAAAGCAGGTGCGGATGGGACTGGCGCCCCAGCTTTCGCTGGAGGCGGCGATCCTCAAGGAGGGCGGCTTTGCCGGGATTCCGGCGGGCGCTTCCGTCGCAGAGCTGGTCTATGTCCGCCTCTCCGGCAACAATCCGCCGGGCGAACAGCGGTCACTGGAACTGAAGATCAACCACCGCGACGCGCCGCAGCCGCCGGACGAGGCCGCCAGGGAGGCGCAGCTGAAGCTCGAGGCCCTGATCCGCAGTTTCGAGAACGAGGATCAGGCCTACACCTCCCTGAACCTGCCGATGTGGGCCAACCGCTACGGCACCTATGACGACCTCGCGCGAATCAAGGAATGGTCCGCGGCCGGCGGGCTGGGGCTGGAAGAATGGTGAAAGCGCTGCGCCCGATTCCGCCTGCGGTCCGCAACGCCCAGGCCCGCGCCTCCAACCCGGCGGCGTCCGCTTTCGTTTCGGCGAACGCCGGTTCGGGCAAGACCCATGTGCTGGTGCAGCGCGTCATCAGGCTGCTGCTCGACGACGTGCCGCCGCAAAAGATCCTCTGCATCACCTTCACCAAGGCCGCCGCGGCCAACATGGCGGAGCGGGTTTTCACCACGCTCGGCCACTGGGTGACGCTTGATGATGACGCGCTCGATGCCGCGATCCAGGAGGCCGGTATCGCGCATGTCGGGCCACAGTTGCGGAAGTCGGCGCGAAAACTGTTCGCAGCCGCGCTGGAAACGCCGGGCGGCTTGAAGGTCCAGACCATTCACGCGCTCTGCACCCGGCTGTTGCAGCAATTCCCCTTCGAGGCGAACGTGCCGGCGCGCTTTGCCGTGCTCGACGACCGCGACCAGACCGAGATGATGGAGCGCGCCAATCTTTCCGTGCTGCTCGCCGCCTCCCGCGATCCGGAGAGCCCGACCGGGCGCGCGCTGATGACCGCGATGGCGAGCGCCGCCGACGTCACCTTCAAGGACGTGGTGCGCGAGGCCTGCCTCAGCCGCGATCACTTCATGGCCTGGACCGACGTGGCCGGCAGCGTCGAGATCGCCGCGGCCGAGTTGTCAGCGGCACTCGGCGTCCATGACGATGACCGCATCGAGGACGTCGAGCGCGAGATTTTGGATGGGCCTTATCTGGCCCGCGAGCGCTGGCCGGAGATTGCAGCGGCCCTCGATCAGGGCGCCAAGACAGACCAGAAGCAGGCCGACCAGTTGCGCGCCGCCATGGCTTTCACCGGCAGCGCGCGGGTCGACGAGTATCTGTCGGTCTTCCTCACCGACGACAAAACGCCCCGCGCGGCTGTGCTGACCAAGGGTTTCGTCCGCGACAATCCGTCGGTGGCGCGGCTGTTCGAGGCAGAATGGCTCCGGCTGGCGCCGCTGATCGAGAAGCGTCGTGCCGTCATCGCCCGCGACCGCACCGAGGCGCTGCTGCGGATCGCGACGGCGGCGGCGGCGAACTACCGGCGCGAGAAGCAGGAGCGCGGGCTTCTCGACTATGACGACCTGATCGACCGCACGCTTGCGATGCTCGATCGCGGCGCTTCGGGCTGGGTGCATTACAAGCTCGACCAGGGCGTCGACCATTTGCTGATCGACGAGGCGCAGGACACCAGTCCGCGGCAGTGGGACATCGTGTTCCATCTGATTGCCGAATTCACCGCGGGCGCCGGCGCGCGCGACGGCCTCGTGCGCACCATCTTCGCGGTCGGCGACGAGAAGCAGTCGATCTTCTCGTTCCAGGGCGCGGAGCCGCACCAGTTCGACCTGCGGCGGCGGGAGTTGCAGCGGCGTTTTCAGGAGGCCGGGCTCACCTTCGACCCCGTCTCCTTCACCTATTCGTTCCGCTCGGGCGCGGCGATCCTGCACGCGGTCGACCACGTCTTCCGCGAACAGGCGATCTATCGCAGCATCCATTCGCCCGACATCGGCTATCCGATCCATCACGCGCTGTCCGACGCCGGGCCGGGCCTGATCGAGCTATGGGACCTGGCCGAAGCCGACGACCGCAAGGAGATCGAGGGCTGGCGCGCGCCGTTCGACGGCGTCGCGGTGACGAGCCCGGAGGTCAAGCTCGCCCGGCGAATCCAGGCCGAGATCAAGCGGCTGATCGACCAGGGCACCATGACCGGACATACCGGCGGCCGCCGCCGGCTCGGTTATGGCGACGTGCTCATCCTGGTGCGCCGGCGCGGCAACCTGTTCGACGCAGTCATCCAGGCGCTCAAGCACGCCGACGTCCCGGTCGCCGGCGCCGACCGGCTGAAGCTGACCGAGCACATCGCCATCATCGACCTGATGAACCTCGCCGACGGCCTGCTGTTGCCGCAGGACGACCTCGCGCTCGCGGTCGCGCTGAAGAGCCCGCTGTTCGGCCTCACCGACGACGACCTGTTCGCACTGGCCTGGCAACGCAAGGGATCCTTGCGCGAGGCGCTGCGCACGCAGGCCGGGACGAACGCGATGGTCGAGGCCGCGCATCGTCGCCTGGAGCGTTACGAACGCCGCTTCGCGCAGGAGACGCCGTTTTCCTTTTATGCCTGGCTGCTCGGCCCGGACGGCGGCCGTGCACGCATGCTGAAGCGGCTCGGGCACGAGGCCAACGACGCACTCGACGAGTTCCTCGAGCTGGCGCTGAACCATGAGCGCAAACAGCCGGCCTCGCTGCAGGGTTTTGTGGCGTGGCTCCGCGCGGCCGACACCGAGGTGAAGCGCGACATGGAAATCTCGCGCGACGAGGTCCGCGTCATGACGGTGCACGGCGCCAAAGGCCTCGAGGCGTCCGTCGTGTTCATGGTCGATACCACCTCCTCGCCTTCGGATACGCAGCGGCTGCGGCTGATTCAGCTTCCGCAAGGCGATCGCCGCGAGGTGGTGGTCTGGGCCGGCAAGAAGGCCGACGATCCAGGCCCGGTCGCGTCCGCGCGCAAGGCCATGCTCGACGAGACCGAGGATGAGTATCGCAGGCTGCTTTATGTCGCGATGACGCGGGCGGCCGACCGCCTGATCGTCGGCGGCTGCATGCCGGGCAATATGAACACGGTCCGAAAACTCTGCTGGTACGACCTGATCGACAAGGGACTCGCGGCGTCGGGGCTGTCCGAGGAGACAGTTGAAGCGGCCGACGGCGTGGTGAAGCGGTATCGGCTGGCGGCCGATGCCACCGACGTGGGAAGCAAGGACGCCGCCGCGGCGGCAGCACCCGCGCCGATCGAATTGCCGTCCTGGCTGCAGATGCCCGTGGTCACGGAGGCGTCAGCCGCGGCGGCGCTCCGCCCTTCCGATGGTGGGAGTGCGGTGGGACGACGGCCCGGGGCGCGCGAATCGCTGGAGACGCGCGCGCGCGCCATCCAGCGCGGCACGCTGGTGCACCGGCTCCTGCAGTCGCTGCCCGAGGTTCAGCCTCCGCGGCGCCGCGACATCGCGCTGACGTTCCTGGCGCGGAACGCGCAGGCCTGGAGCGAGGCGGAGCGCGAGGCCTTGGCCGACACGGTGCTTACGGTCGTCACGGACCCGCGCTTCGCACCTGTTTTCGCGGAAGGCAGCCGCGCCGAGGTCGCTATCGTCGGCCGGCTCGACCGCGGCGGTGGCCCTGCGGCCCTCGTCTCAGGGCAGATCGACCGGCTGGTGGTGACGGCCGACGAGGTGCTGATCGTCGACTTCAAGACCAACCAGGCGCCCGCCAAAGTCGCGGCCGAGGCGCCGGAGGCTTACGTCCGGCAGCTTGCGCTGTACCGCGCCGTGCTGCAGAAGCTTTATCCCAAAAAGTGCGTCCGCGCCGCGCTGCTTTGGACCGAAAGTGCTGAACTGATGGAGATTTCCGCCTCCGCGCTGGACGCTGGCCTCCCATCCCCCGGCGCCTGAACGGACCAGCTTGACCCGGCAAGGAGGCATTCATACCTTGGCTGCATCATCCAAAGCGCGATTCTGGCAATCCGCGCTCCCGAACCGAACGAGGTATCCCGATGGCCGTTGGCAAGGTTTCTGACGCCAATTTCGAAGCCGAAGTGTTAAAGGCGACTGGCCCTGTCGTGGTCGATTTCTGGGCCGAATGGTGCGGCCCGTGCCGCATGATCGCGCCCGCGCTCGATGAGATCGCCGGCACGATGGGCGACAAGGTCAAGATCGTGAAGCTCAATGTCGACGAGAGCCCGAAGACCGCGTCGAAATACGGCGTGATGTCGATCCCGACCCTGATGATCTTCAAGGGCGGCGAGATGGCCTCCCGCCAGGTCGGCGCCGCGCCGAAGCAGAAGCTGCAGCAGTGGATCAACACCGCGGTCTGATCGCCGCAACGAACATTATTCTTGAGAAAGCGGCCGGCGAAAGCCGGCCGCTTTGCGTTGATAAGGAGGTGTTTTCCTTTTTTGAAGAGCCGCCGACCTTGGCCACCAGACCTCACAAGACCGCCCGTTCGTCTCGCGCGCCGCAGGCGATGGAAGCCCGCTCCGTCGATGCGATCCCGCGCGGGACGGAGTGGCAGTATGAACCGAAATGGGACGGTTTTCGCTGCCTGCTGTCGCGGCGGAGAAACAAGGTCGAGCTGCGCTCCAAGGCCGGTGAGGATCTCACGCGCTACTTTCCCGAGCTCGTCACCGCGGCGCTGGAACTGGCTGCGCCATCATTCCGGCTCGACGGCGAGATCGTGGTGCCGCGCGGTCACGGCTTCTCATTCGACGATCTCCTGCAGCGGATCCATCCCGCGGCAAGCCGGGTGAAGAAATTGTCGATGGAGACGCCCGCGCTCTATCTCGCCTTCGACCTGCTGGCTGCAGGACGAGATGATCTCGCGGCGGATTGCTTGAGCGAGCGCCGGCCGGCGCTGGAGGCGTTCGCCAAGACGAATTTCGAGGACAATCCGACATTTCGCCTGTCGCCCGCGACGACCACTTACGCCATCGCCAAGAAATGGCTGGCGCAGTCCGGCGGCGGCTTCGACGGCGTGATCGCCAAGCGGCGTGACCTGCCCTATCAGTCCGGCAATCGCGACGGCATGCGGAAGATCAAGAAATTCCGCAGCGCCGATTGCGTGGTCGGCGGCTTCCGCTACGCGAGCAATCGGATCGCCGGCCGGAAAGTGGTCGGCTCACTGCTGCTCGGGCTCCATGACGATGCCGGGCTCCTGCATCATGTTGGCTTCACCTCCGCCATCAAGCAGGGCGACAAGGCCGCACTGACCGACAAGCTCGAACCGCTGATTGCGCTGCCCGGCTTCACCGGCAATGCGCCGGGCGGCCCAAGCCGCTGGTCGACGGAGCGCTCGGCGCAATGGTGTCCGCTCAAGCCGAAGCTCGTGGTCGAGGTCTGCTACGACCATTTCTCCGGCGAACGCTTTCGCCACGGCACTTCGATCCTGCGCTGGCGACCCGACAAGGCGCCGCGGCAATGCACCTTCGACCAGCTCAAGCAGAAGTCGGTCAATCCGATGAAGCTGTTGGCTTGATTTGGGACCAGACCATGCCGTTACCCGACCCACCCGGTGGCCAGCGCGGCAGCGAGTTCGGGTTTGCCGTTGCGGCGCGCCAGTTCAGCCATCGACATGTGGTCGTATGACACATGATGGAAGCTGACCTGCCAGCTCCCTCTCGTATCTTCCAGGATGGCATAGCGGGCGTGGGGCGTGCCGGCTTCGACGACGTGCGGAAACGGATGGATGTCACGATAGCCGGGGCAGCCGACGCTGCCGGGATTGACGATCAGGCGGCCGTCGGACAGCCGCACGGCCCGCGCCAGATGGCTGTGACCGCACAGGATGAGTTCCTGCTCGATGCCTTGTGCCGCCTCCACGATCTGCGGCAGCCCCGCCAGCCGAACCGTGCCGTCGGGCAGAACGGTTTCCAGCCAATAGACCTCATCGCTCGCGGGCGTCGCGTGGCAGAGATAGACGCGCTCGCGGAACACAAGCGAGGCCGGAATCGTGCGCAGCCAATCGAGATGGCGCGCGTCGAGTTCGGCATGCGCGGGCCGGTCCCACGATCCCATCGACTCGACCGGTCGATCGATCAGATAGCGGTCGTGATTGCCCAGCACATGCACCGCATCCAGCGCCATCAGCGCATCCATCGTGCGCCTTGGATCGAGCGCGCCGCTCGCCATGTCGCCGAGATTGACGATGTCGCCGATGCCGCGTGCCCGGATATCGTCGACCACTGCAGCGAGCGCCAGATGGTTGCCGTGAACGTCGGCGATTGCGGCGAAGCGCATCGGGACCTATTGCGGCGGTGTGCCGTTCAGCGCCAGCACGTGCCCGGCGAGATAAAGCGAGCCGGTGATCAGGATACGCGGCGGCACCTCGTAGACGAGTTTTGCGAGCGCCCGCAGCGCCGGCTCGATCCCGGTTGCGATCTCGACCCGCATGCCGAGGGCACGTGCGGCAACCGCCAGGCGGTCCGGCGGCATCGCGTTGTCGGCGCCGGGGATCGGCACCGCGATGATATGGCGGGTGAGCCCGGCAAAATTGGCGAGAAACGCGCCGGCGTCCTTGTTGCCCATCATGCCGGCGATGACGACGAGCGGCCGCGAGACCCGTTCCTCGAGGTCGCCGAGCGCGGCCGCCACGACCCGTCCGCCGTCCGCGTTATGCCCGCCATCGAGCCAGAGCTCGCACCCCGTCGGCCCGAAATCGATCAGGGAGCCGGAGGCCAGCCGCTGCATCCGCGCCGGCCATTCGGCGTTGACGATGCCGGCCTCGAAGGCCGCAGGCTCGATTTTGAACGCGCTCGCGGTCCGCAAGGTTGCGATCGCCAGACCGGCATTGTCGAACTGATGCCGCCCGAATAAGCGGGGTGCGGCGAGGTCCATCAAACCGCGCTCGTCCTGATAGACCAGCCGTCCCCGCTCGACATTGACGTGCCAGCCCTCGCCCGCGGCAAACAGCGGCGCGCGCACGCGGCTCGCCTGGGCCTCGATCACCGCCATCGCCTCCGACGTCTGCTCGGCAGAGATCGCCGGCACGTTGCGCTTGATGATGGCGGCCTTTTCACCGGCAATCGCGGCCAGCGTATCGCCGAGGTAATCCATGTGGTCCATGCCGATCGGCGTGAGCACGGTCGCCAAGGGCTGCTCGATCACGTTGGTGGAATCGAACCGCCCGCCAAGCCCGACCTCCAGCAGCACGACATCGGCGGGATGCTGCGCGAACAGGCAGAACGCGGCGGCCGTCTTGACCTCGAAAAACGTCAGCGGCGCGCCGGCGTTGACGCGCTCGCAATGCTCCAGCACGGCGCACAACTCATCGTCGCCGACCAGGACACCACCGCCCTTGCGGCCGATCCGAAAGCTCTCGTTGATGCGCACCAGCCAGGGCGAGGTGAAGACATGGACGCGCAAGCCCGCGGCTTCGAGGATCGCGCGCAGATAAGCGATGGTCGATCCCTTGCCGTTGGTGCCGGCGACATGAATGACGGTCGCGAGTTTCCGCTCGGGATGGTCGAGCTCTCGCAACAGCCGATGCATCCGATCGAGACTGAGATCGATGCGGCTCGAATGCAGGCTCGACAACCGCGCCATCAGGTCGTCGATCGAGGCCCGCGGTCTGGCGGCGGGCGCGTTCACGCGTGCGGCACGATGTGCGCCGGCTCGGGCGCGGGGACGATGATCTCGGGCTCGACGGAGACTTGCGGCGCGGCCTTTGGCGCGCTCTGCGGCGCCGGCGATCTGGTCAACAGCCGGCACAGCCGCGCCAGCGTCGGACGCAGGTCGTGACGATGCACCACCATGTCGACCATGCCGTGCTCGCGCAAATATTCGGCCCGCTGGAACCCGTCGGGAAGCTTCTCGCGGATGGTCTGCTCGATGACGCGCGCGCCGGCAAAACCGATCAGTGCGCCGGGCTCGGCGATCTGAACGTCGCCGAGCATCGCATAGGAGGCGGTGACGCCGCCGGTCGTCGGATTGGTCAGGACGACGATGTAGGGTTGCCGGGTCTCGCGCAGCATCTGCACGGCGACGGTCGTGCGCGGCATTTGCATCAGCGACAAAACGCCTTCCTGCATGCGGGCGCCGCCGGAGGCGGCGAACACGATGAAGGGCGATCGCTTCTCGACCGCAAGCTCCAGCCCACGCACGATCGCTTCGCCGGCGGCCATGCCGAGCGATCCGCCCATGAAATCGAAATCCTGCACCGCGATCACGACGGCGGCGCCCTCGAGCCTGCCGTAGCCGACCTTGACCGCATCGTTCAGCCCGGTGCGGGCGCGCGCATCCTTGATCCGATCGACATAGCGCTTTTCGTCGCGGAACTTCAGCGGGTCTGGCGTCACCTCAGGCAGCGCGACATCGAACCAGGTTTCGTTGTCGAAGATCGATTTCAGCCGCGCCACCGCGCCCATGCGCATGTGGTAGTTCGAGCCGGGAATCACGAACTGGTTGGCCTCGACGTCCTTGTAGAACACCAGCTGTCCGGAATCGGGACACTTGATCCACAGATTCTCCGGCGTCTCGCGGCGGAGAATGTTGCGGATCTTCGGTCGGACCACATTGGTAAGCCAGTTCATGTTTCGCTCCGAATAGCGACACCGGGAAGGTTGGCACAATATATGGCGGCTGGCGATCGGACCGGCAAGCGGCCGGCCTGGGAGTCACTGGCCTATTCGGCGCCCTGCCTGGCGCCGCGCACGCCCTGCGCGAGCGACGCGGCGAGGTCCGCCACCGCGCCAACGGTCCTGGTCGTGGCGCGCCCGTCCGAATCAAGGCTGCCGCGCAACGCATCGACCAGCGCGGTGCCGACCACGGCCCCATTGGCGCGCTCGGCGATGGCCTGTGCGGCGTCCGGCGTCTTGATGCCGAAGCCGACACAGACCGGCAGATCGGTATGCCGCTTGATGCGGGCGACGGCCTCGGCAACAACCTTGGAATCGGCAGCGGCGGCACCGGTGATGCCGGTGATCGAGACGTAGTAGACGAAGCCCGAGGTATTGGCGAGCACCGCGGGCAACCGCTTGTCGTCGGTGGTCGGCGTAGCCAGCCGGATGAAGTTCAGTCCGGCCTTCAGCGCCGGCAGGCAAAGCTCGTCGTCTTCCTCGGCCGGCAGGTCGACGATGATGAGCCCGTCGACTCCGGCAGCCTTCGCATCCCTGAGAAAGGTCTCGACGCCGTAGATGTAGATCGGATTGTAGTATCCCATCAGCACCAGCGGCGTCGCGTCATCGTCCTTGCGAAACTCACCGACCAGCGCCAGCGTCTTCGTAAGCGTCATGCCCGCTTTGAGCGCGCGTAGACCCGCGGCCTGGATCGAAGGCCCGTCAGCCATCGGATCGGTAAAGGGCATGCCGATCTCGATGACGTCGGCGCCGGCCTTCGGCAGCGCCTTGATGATGCCGAGCGATGTCGCGGGATCGGGATCACCGGCCATCACGAAGCTTAAGAAGGCCGAGCGGCCCTCGCGCCTGAGCTCGGCGAAGCGGGCGTCGATGCGGGTGGTCACTGCTTCCTGCCTTTCAGGATCTCCGTGATCTGCGGAATGTCCTTGTCGCCGCGGCCGGAAAGATTGACGACCATCAGATGGTCCCTGGACCGCTGCGGCGCGAGCTCGGTGACCTTGGCAATCGCGTGCGCCGATTCGAGCGCCGGGGGGATGCCCTCCAGTCGCGAGAGCAGCATGAAGGCCGCGAGCGCTTCATCGTCGGTCGCCGAAAGATATTTGACGCGCCCCATCTCGTGCAGCCAGGAATGTTCCGGCCCGATGCCGGGATAGTCGAGCCCCGCCGAGATCGAATGCGCGTCCTGGATCTGGCCGTCATCGTTCATCAGGAGATAGGTGCGGTTGCCGTGCAGGACGCCGGGCCGGCCGCCCGCGATCGACGCCGCATGCAGCTGCGTGAGCCCGTGGCCCGCGGCCTCGACGCCGAAAATCTCAACGCTGGGATCATCGAGGAACGGGTGAAACAGGCCCATCGCGTTGGAGCCGCCGCCGATGCAGGCAATCAGCGAATCCGGCAGCCGGCCTTCCGCCTCCTGCAGCTGCGCCCGCGTTTCGATGCCGATCACCGACTGGAAGTCGCGCACCATCATCGGATAGGGATGCGGACCGGCGACCGTGCCGATGCAGTAGAACGTGTCGTGCACATTGGTGACCCAGTCGCGCAGCGCCTCGTTCATCGCGTCCTTCAGCGTCCGCGTGCCCGACTGCACCGGGACGACCTTGGCGCCGAGCATCTCCATGCGAAACACATTGGGCGCCTGGCGAGCGACGTCCACCGCGCCCATATAGACCACGCAATCCAGGCCAAAACGCGCGCACAGCGTCGCAGTGGCGACGCCATGCTGGCCAGCGCCGGTCTCGGCGATGATGCGCTTCTTGCCCATGCGGCGCGCGACCATGATCTGGCCGAGCACGTTGTTCACCTTGTGCGAGCCGGTGTGGTTGAGCTCCTCGCGCTTGAGATAGATCTTGGCGCCGCCGAGATGCGCGGTGAGGCGCTCGGCGAAATAAAGCGGCGACGGCCGGCCGACATAGTCCTTGAGATAGCCGTTCATCTCGGCCTGGAACGCGGGATCGGCCTTGGCCGCGGCATAGGCCTTCTCCAGATCGAGAATCAAAGGCATCAAGGTCTCGGCGACGAAGCGCCCGCCGAAAATGCCGAAATGGCCCCGCTCGTCCGGGCCGCCGCGATAGGAATTGGGTATCGGTGTCGTCATCGGACGGTCAGCTCTTCGACGGCGCGCGCAGCGCGGATGAAATTCTCGATCATCTGGACATCCTTCACTCCCGGCGCGCGCTCCACGCCCGAGGACACGTCCACCCCGCCGGCGCGGGTGACGCGGACCGCTTCCGCGACATTGTCCGCGGTCAGCCCACCCGAGACCATGAACGGCAGCTCGAGATCGAGGGCCTGCAGCAGATGCCAGTCGAACACGGCGCCGAGCCCCCCGGGACGCGTGGCGCCCTTCGGCGGGCGCGCATCGAACAGGATGCGATCGGCGACATCAACATAACCGGCGAGGCTTGCGAGATCAGCCCTTGTTTCGACGGCGAGCACCTTCATGACCTCGAGGCCGAATCTGCGCTTGATATCGCCGAGGCGCGCCGGGGTTTCCTTGCCGTGCAGCTGCAGGATATCGGGCTCGAGCGCCTCGACGATGCTTGCGAGCATCGCATCGTCGGCGTCGACCGTCAGCGCGACCTTGGTGGCGCGACCCCCGGCCTGCCGGCCGAGCCCGCGCGCGACAGCGAGGGCGAGATGCCGCGGCGATGGCGGGAAGAACACAAATCCCACCATATCGGCGCCGGCCCCAAGCGCGGCATCGAGCGTCTCAGGCGTGGACAGGCCGCAGATTTTGATCAGGAGGGACATGGTACCAGACGAGAGTGAGTGCCGCGCCTTCTACAACGTCGCGCTCTGCTTGTCTCGCCCGGCGGGGGCATACCATCCGCCCTGGGAGGGCGCCACCAGCCGCGCCGGCTCGCCATGCAAGGCCACATGAGCGGCCCGCAGATCGGCCAGTTGCCCCCTGGCGTCCCGCGCATCGGCCTCGTGCCGGCGCGCGGCGCGGCGCCAATGGCGCTGCCCGAACCAGGTCGCAACGCCGCCGGCGATGACGCCCAGGATCGCCACCACGATGATCACGGCGTACAGCGGCAGCGATACGGTGATGGCGGGATCGGCGAGATTGATGAGATCGAACGACACCGTGACCGGATGCCGGTTCGCCACCGAAAATACCATCAAGACCAGAAGCAGCGGAATGACGATCACATAGGTGACGAACTTTCGCATGATCATCTCTCAAAGGGATCGGGCATAAGGGATCGGGCAAAGGAATCGGCATCGACGGGTGTATCGCGCGATGCGCCTGCCGGCCTTGTCGGCCCCGAACGGCTCGCTCAGGTATCGCCTTCGGGATCGTCGCGGTTCAGCCGCTCCCGCATTTCCTTGCCGGTCTTGAAGAACGGGACGCTCTTCTGATCGACCGGGACGTGGGCGCCGGTGCGTGGATTGCGTCCGGCCCGCGCCGGACGGTGCTTGACCGAGAACGCGCCAAAACCGCGCAGCTCGACCCGGTCGCCGCGCGCCAGCGCCGCGATGATCTCGTCGAGGATCGCGTTCACAATGTTCTCGACGTCCCGCTGGTAAAGATGCGGGTTGTGCTCGGCGATGCGCTGAACTAGTTCGGATTTGATCATCGAAAGGTAAACCCGGCAACGTGCAGCTTGGCATTTCCTTGAAAATGGCTTGAAATGTCAAGACGCTAAATCAATTTTGGGTGACGGGAAAAAGGATGACAAACGCCCAAACCGGGCCCTGTCATAATGCCCGCCGGACGGGAGAAGCCGGCCCGAGGCGGCGTGAGCGGGCCTAATTGGAGGTCGCGGGACGCCAGAGCGCCAGCATTCCATCAAGCGCGAACCGGTCAACGGCGCTGGTAACGCCGGCCTGCTCCACCTGCCGGGCAATGGCGCCGAGGCCACAGGCATCCAGCACCATCGAGACCGCCGTCCGCAGGAAAGTCAGGTCCCCGAAGCGCGGCGACAGGCTGTAGTCGCGGATCGGCAGATCCTTCTTGACGTTCTTCTCCGCAACAAGCCAGGCAATCGCGGCCTTCTCATCGCCGAGTTGATCGATCAGCTTCAGGCTGACGGCCTGCCGGCCGGTGAAAACGCGCCCATCGGCGACCTTCTCGAGCAGCGCGTCATCCATGCCGCGCCGGTCTTTCACCAGGGAGCGAAACCACGCATAGGAATCCTTGACCAAGGAGTCCAACGCATCGCGTGCTTCGGGACTGGTCGGCTCGAACCCGTTCGGCGCAGCCTTCAATGGCGAAGATTTCACTTCCTCGACCTTGACGCCGATGGTCTTGAGGAGATCGGTGAAATTCGGATATTGGAACAGGACGCCGATCGAGCCGACCAGCGAACTCTGCTGCGCGACGATGTGGTCGGCGGCGATCGCTGCGATATAGCCGCCCGACGCCGCGAGCCCCTCGACGACCACGACGAGCGGCTTCTTGGCCTTCAGGCGCGTCAGCGCATCGAAGAGCTGTTCGGAGCCGGCGGTCGTTCCGCCCGGCGAGTTGATGTGGATGACGACCGCCGCGGCGCGCGAATTTTCCAGCCGCTCCAGCGCCTCGACCCGATCCTGGTCGCTACGGATCAAGCCTTCGATATTGACCCGGGCGATCGAGCCGGAGGTTGCGAGCACGTTGCGCCCACCCGGCGATGCCAAGGTGGCGATGGTGATGATTCCTGCGATTGCGAGCACGACTGCGAGCACACGCCAGAACGTCAACTTGCGACGGATCCTGCGCCGGTCGACGATCACATCCGAATCAAGCGACATCGAAAATTCTCCCCAAGAGATCGGCGCGGTTTGGCATGGATGAAGTGAGTCTGGAATGCACCAGATACATCAATTGCGGCGCAATTTGAAGCAAGGATGACCCGCGCCGGCGCCGGACACGCTTCACGAAAACGAAAGGCCCCGGTCGAAACCGGGGCCCGTCGTTGACAGAACAGTTCTTCTTATCGATCGCCGCGATTCTTCAGGGCGGTGCCGAGAATGTCGCCGAGCGTCGCCCCCGAATCGGAGGAACCGTACTGGGCGATGGCTTCCTTCTCCTCGGCCACTTCGAGCGCCTTGATCGACACCTGCACCTTGCGGGCCTTCTTGTCGAACTGGATCACCCGCGCATCGACCTTCTCGCCGATCGCGAAGCGATCGGAGCGCTGGTCGTTGCGATCGCGGGCCAGCTCGGAGCGTTTGATGAAGGTGGAGAAGTCGGTGCCGACGATCTTCACGTCGATGCCGCTTTCCTTCACGTCGAGCACTTCGCAGGTCACGACCGCGCCCTTCTTGACGTCGCCCGGCTCGGCGAAGGGGTCGCCTTCGAGCTGCTTGATGCCGAGCGAGATGCGCTCCTTCTCGACATCGACGTCGAGCACCACGGCTTTCACCGTGTCGCCCTTCTTGTAGTTGTCGATGACCTGCTCGCCGGGCAGCTTCCAGTCGAGATCCGACAGGTGGACCATGCCGTCGACGTCGCCCTCGAGTCCGAGGAACAGACCGAATTCGGTCTTGTTCTTGACCT
>Ga0210408_10000918_pt1 | contig 32722 bp, 48 predicted proteins | sample IncBWH4MmetaG_FD_155471 | JGI IMG/M metagenome (GOLD analysis project Ga0210408, IMG submission 155471) | Forest soil microbial communities from Barre Woods Harvard Forest LTER site, Petersham, Massachusetts, United States - Inc-BW-H-4-M | ecosystem: Environmental > Terrestrial > Soil >... | reverse complement strand
GGTCACGGTGGACGTCGACAAAGTCACGTTGGATTGCGCCGTGAAGGCATGCTCGATCGAGAACGGCGCATTGGGTAAGCCCCTGCTTTGCGCCTGTGTCACGATCGGCCTGACGCCCGAAGCCGTCACGCCGTACCATGTCGGCGGCAGGGTCGGCAGCACCGACCCATCTCGATCGATCTGCGGAACATACGTCGGCAGCGGCCGGCCGTCGCGGTCCACGACTTCGTTCAAGCCCCGTGCACCGGGGAAATTTCCGTACAAGTTATCGAAGGCGCGATTCTCAGCGTAGATGACCACGATGGTGTCGACTTTCGAGCGCAGCGCTCGAGTCGTCGCCTCCGCGGGGCCAACGGGCGCCATCATGAGCGACTTGTCGGCGCACGCGGCCGCGCCGACGGCGAGGACGAGCGCCGTGAGCCAGGGCCACGGGCCTGAGTACGCCGGCGCGCCGCTCTGGGTGTTCTTCATGGGCGCCAGTATAAATCGCGCCGCAACTCACCGCGCCTGGCGTTGGGCCGGGTCGCGCCGGTGGATCGTGCTGGGCCGGCCCGTGCTGGGAGGGGTCGCGCTAAGTGGCGGCGGTCTCGTTTCGCTAGAAAGTCCAGGTCGCACTGACCGTCAGCGCGTCCGGGTCACCGTACTGCGAGCTGATCCTCTCGTACTCGGCGCGGAATGCGACGCCCCAAACCTTGGACTGAATGCCCACGCCGTAGGCGAACTTGTTGTCGGTTTGATTCTGACGGGAGTAGATCGGGGGACAGTTGGGGAGGTTCACAGGGCAGGTCACCGGCGTGATAGTCGTTACGTCTGTTTGCAGCCGCGCGACGCCGGCCTTGCCATAGACATCGAGGAACGGCATCGGCAGCGGCAAATAACCGACGCCGAACAGCGCCGCTGCGCGCGGGTGTGAGTCGAAACCGTAGTAGTTGACGTCGTAGTAGTGATGCGAACCCGGTTGACCAAAGTCGATATATTCGAATTCGGCACCCACGATGGAGATCGGCCGTACCCCCGCGATGACCTTCCATGCCGTTTGGTGATCGTTGTAATAGCCGGGAAGTCCGTAGGCAGCGTCGTCGCTTCGCACCGTGGAATAGCCAACGCCGGCACCGAGATAAAATCCGGCCGGATTGTCCGCGAGAGCCGCCGTCGACGCCGCGCACGCGCCCATCGTGAGAGTTGCCAACAGGGTTCCTGGAATCCGCTTCATCAAGTACTCCGATTATGGTTCTGCAGATTGGGACCGAGCGGGCCATCCGGAAGTTCCGGCCAATCTTCCGCTTTGCAGCACGCGCTATACTTGCGAGATGAAAATTTCGCGCCTGTGGATCCTTCTTTGCCTGACCGGGTTTGTCGCCGGATGTGGTCAGAAAGGACCTCTGGTGCATCCGGACAGCCCCAAGCACAAGCGAGTGGCGCCGACCCCACGCACGGCGCCCGCCCCGACCACGCCCGTACCGCCCGCGCCGACCGCACCGCCCGCGCCGCCCGCGCCGCCCGCGCCGCCCGCACCGCCCGCGCCGCCCGCGCCGCCCGCACCGCCCGCGCCGCCCGCACCGCCCGCACCGACCACGCCTGCCCCTGCGACCGACCCGCCGGACGCGACGCCAAAACCTTAAGCTGGTGTCACGCTGATGTCATGAGCGCACGCAAACTTATCTTGGTCGACGGTTCATCGTATTTGTATCGGGCCTTCCACGCGCTGCCGCCGCTCAGCAACTCGAAGGGGGAGCCGACCGGCGCGGTGCTGGGCGTGCTCAACATGCTGAACAAGATGATCAAGGAGGAGTCGCCCGAGCGTATCGCTGTGGTGTTCGACGCACCGGGCCGCACATTCAGGGACGACTTATTCGATCAGTACAAAGCGCATCGCGAACCCATGCCGGATGATCTGCGCTCGCAGGTTCAGCCACTTCTCGACGTGGTGGCCGCGATGGGGCTGCCGCTGCTGCGGGTCGCCGGGGTCGAGGCGGACGATGTGATCGGCACTCTAGCCAGGCAGGGGGCGGAGTCGGGTTATGACGTGCTGATCTCCACCGGCGACAAGGACATGGCTCAACTGGTGGGTCCGCAAGTTGAACTGATCAACACGATGAGCAACACGCGCCTCGATCGCGCGGGGGTGAAGGCTAAATTCGATGTATTTCCGGAGCAGATTGTCGACTACCTTGCGCTGGTCGGCGATAGTTCGGACAACATTCCGGGAATCACCGGAGTGGGCCCCAAGACCGCAGCCAAGTGGCTGCATCAATATCAAACGCTCGACGGCCTGATCGCTCACGCCCCCGACATCGGCGGCAAGGTGGGCGAGAATTTGCGCAGCGAGCTGACGAAACTCGAACTGTCGCGCCGACTAGCCGCCATAGATTCGGGACTTCAATTGGAGATTGTTGCTGAAGGGCTGGTTGCCGGCGCGCCGGATCTCTCGCGGCTGCGAGAGCTGTACACGCGCCTGGAATTGCGGGCCTTGCTCAAGGCCCTGGGTCCCGCTGGGGAGCCGCCCGCAACTGTCGCGGGCGAAGCGCGCGCCGGCGCTGGCGAACCCGCCGCCGGGACCGCGGAACCGGCCGCCCCGCTCACGGCCGGCACGCCGGCTGGCGGAGCCAGCGCCGAAGGCGAACGCCGCGCCGTCGCGCGCAATTATCACAAGATTCTTTCGCAGGATGTCTTGGACGCGTGGCTCGCCAAGCTCGCCTCGGCACCGCTCATGTCATTCGATGCCGAAACGGACAGCCTTGACTATATGCAAGCGCGCATCGTAGGCCTGTCGTTTGCGGTCACGCCGGGGGAAGCGGCGTACGTGCCCCTCGGGCATGACTATCCGGGAGCCCCGGAGCAGCTCAATCGGGACAAGGTGCTGGCGGCGTTCAAGCCGCTTCTGGAGGACCCCACCCGGCCAAAGCTGGGACACGATCTGAAGCACGACACTCATATCCTCGCGAACCATGGGATCGGGTTCGCCGGGCAGCGCTTTGATTCCATGCTCGAATCCTATGTGCTCAACAGCGTGGCGACGCGCCACGACATGGATTCGAACGCTCAGAAATATCTCGGCATCGAGACCATCCAGTATGAGGACGTCGCCGGCAAGGGGGCGAAGCAAATAGCCTTCAATCAAGTGGAAGTGGACCGCGCCGCCGAGTACTCCGCCGAAGATGCGGATGTCACTCTGCAGTTGCATTTGACTCTATGGCCGCAAATCCAAGCGCTGCCGACCTTGAAATCAGTCTACGACACCATCGAGCAGCCGCTTGTGCCGGTGCTGTACCGCATGGAACGCACGGGCGTGCTCGTGGATCGCGAACTGCTCAGGATCCAAAGCTCGGAGCTGGCGGCGCGAATGCTGGAGCTGCAGGCGCAGTGTCATACGGAAGCGGGCGGTTCGTTCAATGTGGATTCGCCGAAACAATTGCAGGAAATCCTGTTCGGCAAAATGGCGATTCCGGTGATGCGCAAGACCCCCACCGGTCAACCGTCGACGGCCGAAGACGTGCTGGAAGAGCTCGCCGCGACGTATCCCTTGCCCAAATTGATCTTGGAATACCGCGGCGTCGCCAAGCTCAAATCCACCTACACAGACAAACTTCCCGAGCAGATCAACCGGGCCACGGGGCGCATACATACTTCGTACACCCAGGCCGTCGCCGCCACCGGCCGGCTCTCGTCGATGGACCCAAATCTGCAAAATATCCCGATTCGCACCCAAGAGGGACGGCGCGTTCGCCAGGCCTTCATTGCGGCGCCCGGCCACTCGCTGGTCGCCGCGGACTATTCGCAGATCGAATTGCGCATCATGGCGCATCTGTCCGGGGACTCGAGTTTGCTGCAGGCCTTCGCCGACGACCGTGACGTCCACCAGGCGACCGCCGCCGAGGTGTTCGCCACGCCTTTGAGCGAGGTCAGTGCCGATCAGCGGCGTTCCGCCAAAGCCATCAATTTCGGCCTGATGTACGGGATGTCGGCCTTCGGGCTCGCGCGCCAGCTGGGTATAGGCCGGGGCGACGCGCAGAAATACATGGATCTTTACTTCGAACGCTATCCTGGGGTGAAGCGTTTCATGGAGGAAACGCGCCGCCAGGCGCGCGAAAAAGGCTTCGTGGAAACGGTCTTCGGACGGCGGCTGTACCTCCCCGAGATACAATCCCGCAACCAGGCGCTGCGCCAATACGCCGAACGCAGCGCGATCAACGCCCCCATGCAGGGGACCGCCGCCGACATCATCAAGCGCGCCATGATCGAGGTGGACTCTTGGCTGCAAAGCTCGCGTCTGCCGGCGCGGCTCATCATGCAGGTCCATGACGAACTGGTCCTCGAGGTCGCTACCCAAGCCGTTCCGGCCATCGTGGGGCAGCTAAGAGCCCATATGGCGCAGGCGGCGAAACTGGCGGTGCCGCTCAAAGTCGACGTCGGGATTGGACAAAACTGGGACGAAGCCCACTAGGTTCAAGGCCGCGGCCATAAATTGAGCGCTGCAGCAGAATCCGCTGCGGCCCCTAAGGGAAACCCCCGACGCACAAAGTCATGCGCGCAGGCGCCGTTTGGTGCAGAATTCAGCCGTATTCGGCTGGATATTTGCCTTTATCCACATAGTGGGCGTATTAGAAAAATTGCTGTTGGGAGGGCTGGAACTTTTGGGAGACGTCCCCATCTAACCTAATGAGCGTTAAAGGCGCTCCCCGCTCTTCTCCCTGAGCGGGAATAACCCGGTTTGTCATCCCCATGCCGGGTTGGTCTGCCTCGGTGGCTACCTCAAAGTAACCACCGGGGCCTTTTTTTTGCAATCTCCAACCATCGATCCATGACCTCGCGCGCCTGGTCCAATCCTTCGGCGTGCGGCGCGGAAAACAATTGCGCGGTTACCGACGTATCGGAGCAGGCCGCCACGGTCTCCCGCAGTACACGCTGTGCGTCACGGCGATTCAACTTGTCCGCCTTGGTGAGCAGGACGTGGGCGAGGCGGTCCCTGGCGAGAACCCATTCGAGCATTCCCGCATCCTGGGTACCGAGGCCCCGGCGGCTGTCCACGATCAAGATCAGCCCGACAAGCGACTCACGTACGTTGAAGTAGTGTTCCATCAACTGCAGCCAATGAAGCCGCACTCTTTCGGGCACCTTGGCGAAGCCGTACCCCGGCAGGTCCACCAAGCGGCACTCGGGAGCCAATTCGAAAAAATTGATCAACTGCGTGCGCCCCGGAGTGCGGCTCACTCGCGCGAGGCCGGAGCGTTGCGTGATGGCATTGATGGCGGTCGATTTGCCGGAATTGGAGCGCCCTGCGAAAGCGACTTCTCTCCCCGAGTCCGGGGCGAGTTGATGCGCCTCGGAAGCGCTGGTCAGGAATTTCACATGGGGGTAGGTCGACATAGCCGGTTGAACGCAATTTATTGACTCTAGTGTACAATTTCGTCGGCAGGGATTCACAAAGCTAAGGGGTGACAGGCGATCATGAAGCGGTTTTGGATTCTCGCAACGACAATTACCAGCGCGATCGTCGGTCAGTCGGTCTTTGCGGCCGGCAGCGCCGAAGCCGGCGCCGCCAAAGCGGTTGTTTGCCAGGCGTGTCACGGTGCGAACGGCAACAGCACGAACCCGGAGTGGCCGAGCCTCGCGGGCGTCGGTGCCGATTACATTGCGGAGCAATTAAAAAACTTCAAAGAAGGTAAACGCAACAATCCGGTGATGATGCCGAATGCGATGACCTTGAGCGCCGATGATATGGCCGATTTGGCCGCGTATTTCGATAGTTTGACCAATACGGGGCTGGAAGCGGACCCATCGTACTGGCAAGCGGGCGAGAAGCTGTACCGGGGAGGCGATCAGGCGCGCGCGATCCCGGCGTGCATGGCCTGCCATGGACCGACCGGGCGGGGCAACGAACCCGCGAAATTTCCGGCGCTGCGCGGGCAGCAATCGGTCTACGTGGTCAAGCAGTTGAATGACTACGCATCGGGCGCCCGGCCGACGGGTCCGAACGGCATCATGCAGACCATTGCCAAACGCTTGTCGCCCGAAGATATGCGCAATCTTGCATCGTACATGCAAGGAATTCGCTGACGTGCGGATTCGACATCTGGCGTTTTATCTTGGATTGGCGCTTGCACTGGCCGCATGCGGCAAGCCAGCCGCCGTGGAACATGCGCCCGCCGCGGCCTCGACCCCCGCGGGCGCGCCAAGCCCCGCCGTCGTGGGGCAAAAGACGGCCGAGCCGCCGTCGGACTTGCCGACAAAAATCACGCGCATGAATGAGGATGGTTCCGAGACTGTCGAGGATGTGCCCGGCGACAGCGGCGCGCACAATCCGCTGCTGGCGGCGGTTGCCTCGACGGTGGCGGCCTCGACGTCCGCGGCATCTGCCGCCACGATCAGCGGCCCGACTCTGTGGCAGGAAGGCGTCAACTACACGCGACTGGTGCCGGCGCAGCCCACTGCGGTTCCCGCCGGGCAAGTCGAGGTGCTGGAGTTTTTCTGGTACGCCTGCCCGCACTGCAATGCGCTCGACCCCATGATCGAGTCGTGGAGAAAAACCAAGCCGGCGTACATCAGCTTTTCGCGCGTTCACGTGCTGTGGAACGAAGGCCATCGATCTCTGGCGCGGCTGTATTACACACTCGACAGCTTGGGCAAGCTCGATCAGCTGCACGGCGAAGTCTTCAAGGAAATACATGTCCATGGCAACCCATTGGTTGCCGCCGATCCGAGAAACGAGAAGGAATCGGAACGCATTCAAATGACGTTCGTCAGGAAATTGGGGATTTCGGAAGTCGACTTCACGAAGGCCTACCACTCCTTTGCCGTGGACACCGCGCTGCAAAGAGCCGATGAATTGGTACAACGCTATCGGGTTACCGCCGTCCCGACATTCGTCATCAACGGTAAGTACGTCGCCGACGTCTATACCGCCGATGGCGCGGAACATCTGCTGTCGCTGGTCGGTGATCTCGCGGCGCAGGAGCACAAGCGCTAGCCGCGTGGCCGTCATGCGCACACACAGCGGCGGCTGTCACTGCGGCCGCGTTCGGTTCGAAGTCATCGCACCGGCGATCCTCGAGGTCGCCGACTGCAACTGCTCCATCTGCAGCAAATGCGGATATTTGCATTTGATCGTGCCGGCCGATCGATTCAAGCTGATCAGCGGCCGCGAAGCGCTCACCACGTATTCGTTCAACACGCACATCGCCAAGCATTTCTTCTGCTCGACATGCGGCGTGAAGTCGTTCTACATTCCCCGTTCGCATCCCGAAGGGATCAGCGTCAACGTGCGCTGCATCGAGAGCGCCACCATCGAATCGATGTCCGTAAAGCCGTTCGACGGGCGCGAATGGGAAAAGGGGCGAGCCAAGTATCGCGACGCGCCCGATGCGTGAGTGCGGCGCATGACGAACATAATCACGCGCCTTTCTTGAGATTATGTTGACATGAGCCGGAGCGTTGCGACCCCGCGCGAAAAACTGTGACGCATGTCGCACAACGCGCCGCGCTGGTTGGGGGATCCTGACGCTGCCCCGGTCACGAACGTGTCCCAGCCATGCTCGACATTCACTCATCCAATGCGGCGCCGCTGCTTGACGGTGCGGCGCAGTGCAGCGTCCGCGAGCGGATTCTGCTGGGCCTGGTGTTATTCACCCTGGTCCGTACCGGCGAGGCGCTGGCGGGCGACCATGCATCGATTCCCAATGTCACGTTGAATCCCGGCCTGGGTGACCTTCGACCATCGCCGTTCTCCGCCTTCGAATCGACGGCGGCTCCGGGAAACTTTGCGGCGCCCCCCGCCTCCGGCGTTCCAGCATTCTCGACCACGGAATTTCGCCCACGGCACCACGCCGCTTTCGACAGCGACACCGCGGTGAGCGCCTTTGGCGACGCGCCGATGCTTCGCAGCACCACGGTTTGGCAGCGAATGGCGGAATACAAATCGCAAAATCGCGTGCGGGTGCTGACCCTGTGGGAGTCGAGCGGCAGCACGGTGTCGCTCCAGGCGGGCAGACGGGGAGATCCGTCGCTGCAATGGACGAGCCGGCTGATGAATCGCGGCGGATCAACCCAAGGGTTGCTCGATCGATTGTTCTCGGTGTCTTTCGCCGGCGCGAACAGAGGATTCCGCAATGCTGCACGGTCGGCGAATGCGCCGCCGGCGCCCATGTCGCAGAGTGCCGGCACCCCGGCCGTCGCGCAACAGCGCGAGCGGCACGAGTAACAATTACAAGGCGACTGGAAATAATCCGCTACGCGGCGGTCTGCGCGCATTTACATTTATGTGTGTCAACGCACCGACGATCGTGGCCGCCCATCACTAAGCTGCGCCGGAACAATTGTTTCGGAGCTTGGTGTGGACAAAAATCATCGAATTGCATTTGGCGCGGGAACGGTTCAATTAAACCTCGCGGCGATCAACCCTGATTGGGTGCTCGAGGGCCATCCTGTTTCGCACAACAAACTGTTGTCGACCAGCGCCGATGGCAGAGCGAGCACGCTGTTTTGGGACTGCACGGCCGGTCGGTTCAATTGGTTCTACGACGTCGATGAAACGGTCTACGTGCTCGAAGGCTCGGTGACCATCAAAGACCAGGAAGGTTCAGTGCGTCGAGTGGGCGCCGGCGACTGGATATTTTTCCCGAAAGGGTCTCACGCGGAATGGACCGTCCATGACTACGTGCGCAAAGTGGCGTTCTGCCGGTCCCCAATGCCGAAGCCCGTTGAATTTGCCCGTCGTGTTTTTCGGGTTCTAAAGAAAATGACTGGCCGTGGCTCCAACGGTGCTCAGGCGGCCGAGATGTTTCAGGGCGGCTAGCGCCGCGCGGATGGACGAGGTAGCTACGGGTGACAAGCGCTCATTTATATCCCTCCACCACGTTCAGAGGACCACTCATGAAATCGCTAATAATTTCTGCTTTGATTGCATTGACAGGAACACTTGCGTCGGTCGCGTTCGCGGACCCCCCAAAGGATTCCGATTCCTCCCGTGCCGGCACCTTCGTCCAGGATTCAATCATTACGACGAAGATAAAGGCCAAGCTTGCGGAAAAGCACATGTCAACGCTGGCCGACATACAAGTCGACACCGACAATGCGGGCATCGTGTGGCTGAGCGGGAAGGCTCCGACCAAGGACGCACGTGATCTTGCCGGAATGATCGCGAAGGACACCGACGGCGTCAAAGGCGTGCACAACAAGATTGTGGTGCAGGAGTAACCGCCGCGGATCTTCGTTCGCTCATGTCAGGCGCCGCGTGAACAGCCACGCGGCACCGGTGAGGGAACAGAACTCGCATCGATGGATCGCCCACGGTCTGGCTGCATGAAACGGACAAGTTCCTTTCTGTCGTGTTTCGCCGCAGCTGCGGTACTTCTTGGAGCGCACGCCTCAGTCGCGTCCAAGCGCCCGGCGTCTTCCGTTCGATCAGGCGGGATGGCGGAAGTCGAAGTGCAGGTCCTCCTGGATCGAGCCGGCTTCTCACCGGGTGAAATCGACGGGGAGCCCGGAAAGAACGCTCGCGAGGCACTGACGGCGTTCCGTACGGCCCGGGGGTTTCCTGCCGGTGCGCGCGGCCGCAAGTCCGTACTCCTGGCGCTCGGCGCCGGCTCCATTGAGCCGATTGTGCCGCATACGATCACGGCGCAGGAGGCGGCCGGCCCGTTCATCGAGAGCATTCCGCCGGACATGAAGGATCAGTCGAATCTTGCGGGTCTCTACTACACTTCCGTGCTCGAAGCGCTCGGCGAGAAATTCCACTCGGCACCCGCCCTCCTCAAGCGTCTCAATCCAACCGCACGATTCGTCGCCGATGAGGACATCCGAGTCCCCAACGTGTCGGGCTCCGGGCTTTCTCACCACGGGACAGTCAAGGTCGTCGTTTCAAAGAAGAGATCGGTGCTCACGGTCTATGACCGTCATGGGAAGATCATCTTCCACGCCCCAGTGACCAGCGGCAGCGAGCACGATCCGCTGCCGCTCGGGAACTGGACCATCACCGCGGTGATACGAAATCCGACTTATAACTACAACCCCGAGTTGTTCTGGGACGCGAACCCCGCCAACGCCAGGGTGACGATCGCTGCGGGCCCGAACAATCCAGTGGGTATCGTCTGGATGGACCTGAACAAGCCGCATTATGGGATACATGGCACGCCGGAGCCGAGGCGGATCGGCTATTCGGAATCCCACGGATGCGTGCGTCTCACCAATTGGGACGCCTTGGAACTCGCCGCACTCGTAAGCAAAGGGACTCGGGTCGTGTTCGCGCCATGAGAAAGCCTAACCTCCTCACTTCCACCGCGGCCGCACACGTGCCATCAATGCCGCATCGATGCGCCGCACTCGCGGCGGCGTTCAATATCGCCCTGATATTTACGTCGCCCGCGTGCGCAGGCAAAGCCGCGGGCGAGGCGGTTCAAAAAGCGTGGGTGGTGCGAGCGAGCGCCGGCCTTCCGCCTCCCGTCATCGGCGCTCTGCATTCGATCGTGGGGTCAAATCGGCGGCTCCTGGCGTTGCGTTCCTACCTGCGCGCCGGCGACGCTTTGTCCGCGCGATGGAGCTGGTCGCAGGAGAAGCTGGCCCTGTATCCCTCGACACCCGAGGGCAAAGCCGCCGCGGCCGACATCGATGCCGTGGCCGCCGCCTTTACCGCCGCCAATCCCGATTTTTCGCTTCACGTCAATCGGCAGGTACGAAGCCTGGAGCTGCAGATCGCGCATTGGAACGAGAATGGCTCTGTCGGAACCAACGCCGCCGCGCTGCTCGCCGATCTGAAGCAGCGATACTCGGATAACCGTGCGTCGCTCAACGGGGATGAGCTGCGCAAGGCGTTGATCGAGTGGCAGCCCAAGAGTGCCGCGTCGCTCGCCGCACCCGGACTGTCAGCGCACGGTCAAGGGTGCGCCTTCGATTTTCAGGTCGAGCACGGCGGCCAGGTGATCGCCGGACCCAATGTGGCGACGGCGCATCGACAATGGGACGCGCCCGGCTGGACTGTGAAGCTGCGCGCGGCGGTCGCTGTCGCGGGAGGTCACTTCGTGGGGCCAATCCAATCGCCCTACGAGCCCTGGCATTATGCGTATATGCCCGGGGTCGACCGCTCAGCGTGCCGATAAACGAGCCGTCGTATCCAATTTTTTTGCAAAAATGCGCGCCCGGCGGGATTACTCGGCGCTACGCGCCTCGCCCCTCCGGGGTCGCCCTGCCGGGCGATCGCCGCCGCGGCGGCGTCGTCGAACCCTCTTTTTCTGTCGTGGGTTCGACCTATTAACTTATCGACAGCGAGCCGTCGTATCCAATTTTTTTGCAAAAAATGCGCGCCCGGCGGGATTCGAACCCACGACCCTCGGCTTCGGAGGCCGATACTCTATCCAGCTGAGCTACGGGCGCATCGTACGGGGTGGCGATACTACTCGCCGTCGGCAAGCCGCGTCCAGCCTCGCTTGGTCTTTCGCCGCAGGCACCGCTGTTGATGCGGCAAGCAACTTGAGGACGGTGGCCCAATTGCGCGTGGTGACCGTCTCTCCGGCCCGGCGCGCGAACATTCGGGACAGCTTGCTGTCGAGCACGCCGTCCGCGCACCACAAATAGGCTGCCCGCGAGCTGACGGCAAGGGCGTCCGGCGTCCATGACTCGTCCATCATCGGGCGCAGAGCAGCCAGCGTACGGGGCTGCGCAGCGAACGCGACCAGGTGTCTCGAGGGATCCTTGGCAACGCGCAGCAGCGGATTCTCGCGGACGATGGCGGACAAAATCGGCGCGGTGATCACGGTAACCGAAGCGGTGATTCCGCAGGTATCGGCCATCGCGCACTGAATCGCGAGCGCGAGTTTGCCGGTGTTGGGACGGGCGCAACGAAACAGCACGTTGCCGCTGTTCAACAGTGTTCGCACATTGTCGTGGCCGAGACCCACGAAAAGGCTGCGAAGTTCGCTCATTGCGATGCGTTTGGTCTTGCCGACATTGATGCCCCTGATCAAGGCCACGCACTCCATCATGCGGCGCCATCCTTCGTAGCGGCGCGAGCGTACAGAATCATTTGCGTGCAGCGGAACAACGCCATGGTCTTGCCGGATTCCTTGTGGCTGACGATTGCGTCCCACACGTGGGTCGTTTTGCCGAGGTGCGCAGGTTTCGCGCTGCCGACGATCGTTCCTTCTCGTGCCGTGCCCAAATGGTTGGACTTGAGTTCGATGGTCGTAAAACCAGTCGCGCCCGGCGGTAGATTGACAATGCATCCGTACCCGGCGCAGGTGTCCGCAAGAGTAATCACGGTTCCCGCGTGAAGATAGCCGTTGGGCGCCATGAGCGCCTCGGTGATCGCGAGCTCGGCGACAACTTCCGCCGCACTCACCTGCGTGATGATGATGCCGAGATGACCGGGCAATTTCCCGGAACCGAATTGATTGAAATTCTCCGCAGTGAGCATTTGGGCAGCGCCTCTTTTGCCGATTTATTGCGGCTTGGTCTCGGTCAATCCGTCGAAGAAATCGACGACTCCGGTTTCCAGAGAGTACTCGGCGCCGACCACCATGAGTCCGGCCTTTTGGATGAGCTGCTCGATGATATCCGAGCCATGCCGCAGATGCTTGACCGACGCCCGGATATTGGCGCGAACCGCCGCGCGCGCCAGGGCGCGGAGATCGTGCCGGAGCGGGGTCGCCAACAGGCCCTCGATGGACGGCCGTATCAAATCCACGATGGAGTGCAAATTGCGCGACTGATTTTCGATCGGCCGCTGCAATTGCTCCAGCGTTGTTTCAATGGCACCGCACTGCGTGTGGCCCAAAACGACCACCAAGCGTGTGCCGAATTGTTCGGCCGCGAACTCGACGCTGCCGATTTGGGAGGGCGCCACGATGTTGCCGGCGACGCGGATGACGAACAGGTCTCCCAAGCCCTGATCGAAGACAATTTCGACGGGTACGCGAGAATCGGAACAGCCAAGAATGGCGGCGAAGGGTTCCTGAGCCGCAGCCAGTGCGAGACGGCGTACCCCACTCGCATTTGCGTCGCGATTGGTGATATCCGACACAAAGCGGCGGTTGCCTTCCTGCAGCAGTGCCAGCGCTTTCCGAGCCGCAATCATCGATGATTCACTTTAACTTCCGCTGATCGGCATGGTCGCGGCTCCGGCATGCAAGCGTCGAACCAACGCCGGCCGAACTTGCCGATTACGACGGCCGGCTCGCGGATCCGCCGCGATACCCGAACAGGCGCGCGGGCAAAAAAAGAATGGCCCGCAGCAGCGCAAACAGAGCTTCGAATGTAATGCCGACCAGGCGAAACGGCAGCGACAAGAGCCACACCAGCGGCCAGAGAACCAGGGCCAGAAAGGCCAATGGCCAGCACAACACCAGCAGTAGGCACCAGCCGACAATCACGAGCAGCGTTTTCACAGGACTCTCCCCACGTATCTGGACGCAACATTAACACACCGTTCGCATCGCTGATGTCAATGACACCCGGCGAGCGGCGGGCGGCACCGCTTGGGCTCAGATGGCAACCAGGCAGTAGCTGAGCTCGAGGCTCGCCTCGCGCACGCGGCGCTAGCGGTCATGGGCCAGCGCAAGTCGGACCCCGACGAGCACGAGGACGCCGCCGACGCAGCGATTGAACCATGCTTTGACCGTGTCGCTTGCGGCGAAGCGGCTGCTGATCCCTGCGGTCGACCACGCGACGAGCAAATTCCAAATCGTGCCGTTCAAATCGAAGATCGCGCCCAGGAACAGGAATGCCAACGGCTTTGACGGCGCGTCCGACGACACAAATTGCGGCAGAAACGCCAGAAAAAAAAGCGCGACCTTGGGGTTCAAGACATTGGTGAGAAAGCCCTGAAAAAAGATGCCCCGCATGACGGTCGGCCGGCTGCCGGAGGCGACTGGCGGAGATTGAGCCCCGCTCTTCGACCGAATCAGTGAAATACCGACATACACCAAGCAGGCGGCGCCGACGATCTTCACGGCCGTGAAGGCCGTGGCGGATGCCGCCAGAATCGCCGATAGCCCCAGCGCCGCTGCGCAGACATGCACCAGCGCGCCGGCGCCAATTCCGAGCGCTGCGACAGCGCCCGCCCGCCAGCCTAGCGTGGAGCTGCGCCCGACTATGTAGAGGGTGTCGGGCCCCGGCGTGATATTCAGCAGCAATCCGGACAGCACGAACAGCCAGAGATCATGAGTGCCGAACACGAATCGCCTCCGTAGTTATGAAGACGCTACCGCGGGCGGGGATATTTCGCCCGCAGCGCGGCACCGCGTTCCAGGCTCTCGGCCGGCCAGCGCTCGGCAGCCCGATAATATTCCGCCTCGGCCGGCGTATCGGCGGGGAGCGTCAGCCACGGTTGCTTCGATGCCGTGAAGATGTGGATGTCGGGAGGGAACTTCGAGGGCTCATCGAGCGTTCCTACGCGGACGAAGCGAATGGCGTCGCCTGCGCCGGCATAGTTGCTCCAAACGGCGATTGCGCATTTCGGGCAGCGCGAAATCCGCTGGCCCTTGCCGCTATTGGATGGCGTATCGACGACGGTCACGTCTCCGCCGAGCAGTTGCACGCGATCCGCTTCGATCATGGCATTCAGAGCGAACGCGGAACCGGTCTCTCGCTGGCACCAACGGCAGTGGCAGCAGTGCACGAATAGCGGTTTGGTGAGCATGCGGTAGCGCACGTGGCGGCAGGTGCAGCCGCCATCGTAGTAGCTGCTCGTTGGGGGTGTGTCGATCATGGTGTGCGCCTGCGGGCGGTCACTTCGATTTCGATCTTCATGCGGGGGTCGGTCAAGCCGGCGGAGATCATCGTCGCCGCCGGGCGGACCGACCCCAAGTATTTGCGCAGTATCGGCCAGCACTCGGGGAAACTCGCGGCATCGGGCACGAGGTAGGTGACTCGCACGACATCCGCGAACTCGGCGCCCGCCTGTTGCAAAGCCGACTGGATGTTCTTCAGGCATTGCTCGGTTTGGTCCGCCAAACTGTCGGAGATGGTCATGGTCGCGTAGTCGAAACCGGTCGTTCCGGATACGAAAATCCAATCGCCGTCCACTACCGCCCGCGAATAACCAATGTCATGTTCGAACGTGGATCCTGAACTGATCAGTCGCCGGGTCATCCAGTGCTCCTTGGGTACTGTGCGAGAGTCTGATTCGCGGTTTGCCACGACACCTTGTGCTCCAGCCACACCTCCATGGTGGGCGGAAAGAGGTTCGGATTGTCCAATGAGGCCGTCGTGATATCGATGGTCATTGGACTCGCTATACTCTCGTAGGAGAGCTGGCTGCCGCACGTACCGCAAAACTGACGAGCGACGCCTTGCGAAGATCGATGGGTACGCGGGCTACCCGAGAGAATTTCCACTTGGCTGCGGTCGAAGGTCAGCCAGGCAACTGCCGGGGCGGCACTCGCTCTGCGGCAGGTGGAGCAGTGGCAAATGCAGGAGAAAACCGGTTCGCCGGATATGCGGAACCGAATTGACGAACAGAGGCAGCCGCCTTCATGTACTTGCATGGTTACTCGCCCCCTTCGATGCTAGGCCCCAATTCGATGCTCGGCATGGCGTACCGCTCGAGGCGGAATCTTATCAAGACGACGCGGTGGAAAATACCGGCCGACTGCGCCGATTCCGCGAGGCGCCGGGTTGCGCTTGCCGGGCGGTTCGCGTCATATTGGAGAGCGTATGGCTGAAACGCTGCAAGTGCAGTGCTGCATCGCCGGCGGCGGACCTGCGGGCATGATGCTGGGGTATTTGCTGGGGCGCGCGGGCGTGAAAACCGTGGTTCTGGAGAAGCACGCGGATTTTCTGCGCGACTTTCGCGGCGACACCGTGCACCCCTCGACGCTCATGATCATTCAGGAACTGGGGCTGATCGACGATTTTCTGAAGTTGCCGCACTCCGAGATTCGCGCATTGTCCGCCCAGATCGGTGATACCACCGTCAAGGTTGCGGACTTTGCGCGCATTCCGGCACCGTGCAAGTTCGTGGCCTTGATGCCGCAGTGGGATTTCCTCAATTTCCTGGCGGATAAGGGCCGCCACCTTCCCGCCTTGAGGGTCATAATGTCGGCACAGGTGACGAGCCTCAAGGAGGCTGCGGGCCGGGTGGTGGGCATCGAGGCGACGACGCCGGACGGACCGATCGAGGTGCGCGCCGGCCTCGTGGTCGGCTGCGACGGCCGCGCCTCGACGGTGCGGGCGCTGTCGGGCCTCGCGGTGCAGGACTTGGGCTCGCCGATCGATGTGCTCTGGTTCCGTCTTTCAAGAAAAGCCGGCGATCCGGGGCAAGTGCTGGGACGTCTCGGCGCCGACACGATGATCGTGACCATCGATCGCACCGACTACTGGCAGTGCGCGTACGTCATCGGCAAGGGCGGTATCGGGCGCATACATGCCGCGGGGCTTGCAGCATTCAAGGCCGCGGTCGCGGCCGGTGCGCGCTTTTTGTCGGACCGAGTCGACGAATTGAAGTCCTTCGACGACATCAAGCTGTTGAGCGTGACGGTCGATCGCCTGACGACCTGGTCCAGGCCGGGATTGCTCTGCATCGGCGATGCTGCGCACGCGATGTCTCCCGTGGGCGGGGTGGGCATCAATCTGGCGATCCAGGACGCGGTGGCGACCGCGAATCTTCTCGCCGCGAAGCTGAAAGCCGGAACCCTGAGGGACGATGATCTTGATGCCGTGCGGCGTCGCCGGCTGTTCCCCGTGAAGGTAATTCAGGCGCTGCAGGTGGCGGTTCACCATCGGGTGTTGAAGCCGACGGTTTTGGGTGGCAGGCGCAAGTTGACGGTGCCGTGGCCCGTGAAGCTATTGGATGCCAATGCATGGCTGCGGCGCTGGCCGGCACAGATCCTTGGCCTCGGCGTGCGGCCTGAACACGTTCGCTCACCCGACAGTCCGTGAGCCATCGATGACGGCGCATCGTCGCCGATCGCAATACCAAAGGCCGCCCGAGAACGCGAACCACCAGAAAACGGCGAGCCACCAGCGACCGAGAGTAGGCCAATGGGCGAGGATGACATAGGCGAGGTCCGCAGCCAATGCACAGCCGCAGGAAATCAGGGCGAGTTCCCTCAAGGTCAACTCAAAGATCCCAACCCGGCGGATGAGGATTCCGTACGTCACCGCACCGGCCGTTGCCGAAAACCCGAACACCGCATAGGGCGCGCCAGGCCCAAGGGTTGCGGATAGCCCTCCTACAAAGAGACCGACGCGAAGGGCCATGATGCTGAGACCCGCGGCGAGGACGATGAACAGGCCGCGGCGCCACCACGGCAGGCGTGCCCCCAGAGCGAGCGCGAGTCCCGTGGCGTGGAGCGCTCCGTACACTGCAAAAGAGGCGAAAAGACCCAGTGATGGCCGCAGCCACCTCATCACGCCTAGTAAGGCGCTGAAGCAGGCGAGCAGTAGAAAATGTCGCGCGTAGAAGAAATGATCCGGACGCGGGTACCTCAGAGTCGCACTCTGCCGTTCAGAATGTCCCACCAAAGACGCCAGTCACCCATGAAGCTGAACAGGGGGTATTTGAACGTGGCCGGCTTGTTGTGCTCGTAGAAGAAGTGTCCGACCCAGGCGAATGCGTACCCTTGGATGAACGCAACCGCAATGAGCCACCACCATTGCGTGACCCCGGCGGTGATGAGCAGCACGGCCGCGATGCTCGTTCCCGTGAAATGCAGCCGTCGGCAGGTTCGGTTGGCGTGTTCGCCGAGATAAAACGGATAGAAGTCGCCGAAAGTACGAAACGAATTTCCGTCATTCATGGGTCTGTCTCCGCAGCCGGCTGATATTACTCAAACCAAATCTCTACTTCGTATCCGTCCGGATCGCGCACGATGCAGTGAGCGGTCCGGGGCGCGAACGTCGTTCGGCGCGAGTGCGCCGGGCAGGTCATGTCCGTTTGCGCAGAAAGACGTGGGTTGCGCGCTCGCCGGTAACGGAGTGCGTGCATTCATAGCCCAGAGCATGCATATCGACATCGCCCCAGAGATGCTCGCCGGATCCGAGCAGGACCGGCCTCATGGCCAAATGCAGCTCGTCAATCAGGCGAGCGCGCAAATACTGACGGACAGTGGATACGCCGCCGCCGAGGCGGACATCGCGGCCATTCGCCGCGGCAGTGGCCCGCTCCAGAGCGGCATGAATGCCGTCCGTGACAAAATGGAAATCCGTGCCGCCGGCCATTTTGAGCGGAGGCCGCGGGTGATGCGTCAGAATGAAAACTGGCGTGTGATAGGGTGGCTCATCGCCCCACCAGCCCTTCCAGCTGTAGTCGGGCCATTCGCCTCGGACGGGGCCGAACATGTTGCGCCCAAGAATCCAGGCACCAATTCCGGCAAAGCCCTGCTCTACGATGCCGTTGTCGACTCCAGTCTCTCCACCATCGTCGTGGCCGTGCATCTTGCTCCAAAACCGCGTATGGAAGAGCCACTCCATCAACTCCGGTCCTCTCACTCCGAGAGGATTTTGAAGATCTTGGTTTGGTCCGGCCCCGTAACCATCGATTGAGACCGAAAAGCTTTGGACCCGGAGTTTCGACATGGCATGCCTCGCGAATTGATAGCGAAGCCTATCGTGTAGTGGCTCGTCTAACAATGAGGCTGGAATGGCCGCACGGTCAGGCCCCAACGAGGCACTGCTTTGCGGTACACCCGGTAAGCCTCTCCAAAGCGGGACTCGAGAGCCGGCTCCTCGTAGAACAAGACAAAGAGATGGAAGACCAGGAATACGGCCAGCGCGTACTCAAGAACTGCGATGCTTGCGAATAACCACGCCTCGCCGAGCAGAATAGCCAGAACCCCGTTGTACATGGGGTTACGGGTAATTCGGTACAGACCTTGGACGACGAGGAATCGGGGCGGATCGATCGGCGCCAAGGTGCCCTGACCCGCGGCAAAGAAATCCCAGACGCACTTGTTAAGAACCCCAATCCCGGCAAGAGTCAGGGCGGAAGCAGCGACTGACGAGACACTGAAGCCGATAGCGCCGGATCGGCCAGTGGCGTTGATGATTCGAAAAGGCAGGTAACCAGCGACCGTGCCCGGAAGTACCAGTACAAAAAAGACAGCTCTCAATGCGAGAAATGAACGCCGCACGTCAGCTCGAGCTTAACGCCACTGCTTCAGACGTGCGCATCGATGATCGGCACGGGCTCTGACGCGCGTGCTGCTCGCGGCAGCGAGCTCAACAACGATAGGGCCAGGCCGGACAGGACGGCGCGGCGCGACAGTTCTTTCTTCATTTGGGCTTCTTGGCCGCGTTGACCCGCCGGACGCCCCAGCCTGCAGGCCGCCGCGGGCGCAAAGGTTGGCTCTTGGTCTTCTTGGTCTTCTTGGTCTTCTCGGCCTTCCCCCGCAGCTCCTCGAGGCGAGCCTTGACGATCTTGCTGATGAGCGAGAGCGGAATGCGCTCAGCCAGCGGGAACTGCAAATTTCCTTTGGGTCCTGCGTATCTGGCCACGAGTGGCTTCAATGACTTGTCGCGCACAGGCGGATAGAGGCCAATGTGCTTCTTGAATGCTGCAAAGTAGACGAGTACTCCGCCAAAAAAGAAGGCCGGCATGCGATAGCTGATTCGCTCCTCGGCATGGGGTGCGGCCCTGCGCACTGTCTTCCGAATCGCCTCCAAGATGGGCCGTGCCTCAGGAGGCGACGATGCAATGTATGCATCTACGGTTTTCGAAATAGACATGACCTGATATCCCCTACAGCCTTTGCGCGTCCAGGAACTTTCCTACGATGTTGCCTTCTTCAGAACCGTCCGGCTTTGTGATCAGCCAGTCAATGAGCAGCGGCTCCATGAATGAGTACAATTGCCCGGCTTTGAAACCTGACACCAGTCTAATATCGGAGGAAATGATCCCGGTTATCGCTTCACCGTGAACTGCGGTGACGCGAACAAAGACTTGCTCCCAGTGACCAGCGGAATCGACGAGACGCGTGACGACAAAGAAATGGTCTCCAGGTGGCAGCCCAGCAAGAAATCGCGCACACGCACCGGGATACGTCGCTCGGGCTGTTTTGACATACGGCGCAATCGCTCTTTCATTCTCTGCAATTTGCTGAGCCGAGAGAGGGTGCGGTTGATCCTTCGGAGCATTCGGGGCCAGTTGCGCAAGTGCGGACGTCGCCCCTAGCGCCAAGAGAACTGTCCATGCGAACGCATTGAGCGAAGTTCTCATGGGCTCGCCGCCTCGCCACTTCGAATGAGCCGAAGCGCAAGCGCCAGGAACTGCTCCCGGCTCTCCGGAGTCCGAAATGCCCGGTCTCGCACCAGTAGTGCCCCCATTGGCCGATAAATGAATTCAATGCCGCCAGACGCCTCGGATGCGGACACCACGCGCGACCAAGGATGTGTGGTTTCTGCACCCAACTGTCGAGTGATCAGGCCTTCAGGAGCCAGTTCCACCTCACACACAAAAGGACCGTCTCCGCCGAGTTGTTCACGATAGTACCTGAGCATTCGGTTGTTCCGACTGGAGGTACGATTCAGGCGCGGGATGATCACTGCAAGCAGAAGGCAAATAAGGGCCGCAAACACAGCGCGACCGGTTGGCTGACCCGGCGTTACCGCGTAGATGACGAAGCTGATCAAGACCGCCCAAATCATTCGGCCTTGCAAGCGCCAGCCCCGCACGACACGGGATCGATCGGCGGCTCTATTCGCCACTTCGGCGAGATCACTGGCCGAGAACTCAAACTGGACCTTCAAGGGTCGTTCCTCATGAGGGCTAACGACAAGATTGCAGCCAAAGCACACCCGGTGTTTTTCAAAGAAATTATAGCCGATCAACCGTCGAGGTCCGGTAGACCCGTTGCGGCCCCGCAAACCTCGCGTGCGCGTGACGCCGGAATCGCGAACGCGCGGCCAACATCAGAGACTTGGCTTGAGGACCATGAGCACCAGCGCTGCTAGGGGCGTAAGTAGCGCCACGCCACCCCAAAGCTCCCAGCGAACGGCCAGCGTGTGATAGCCGGCATAATCAAATGTGCCGGATTGAACCGCCGTGTTTGCCAAGGCGCGAAGCTGCCGTTGAAGAGGTGCCACCCGGAGCGCGAAAATCAACCCCGAGAGGCTAAATAGAACGATCCCCCAGAATATCCAGCCAGTCCGTAGGATCGGCAAGTTGCCGAGTATTGCAGCTGCCAAGCCGGTAGCAACGATCGCGATGACCCCAGGAACCGTGAAAATTCGATCGCTGCGGATGATCCCGTCGAGAATTGAGGCGAGGAGCTTGGGATCGCGTGAACGAGCCGCGTGCGCATGCCAAAAGAGTCCGGTGGCGATGTTGCCGAGAAAGGCGATCACCGCGGCAATGTGTAGAAGCTTGACGAGCAGATACACGTGCATAGGCTGCGCCGGACCTGCTAATTATTCAACCCACGAAAGTACGGAAGAGAACATAGGCGGTCATGCCCAGGTTCATGTATGCAGTGGCCGACATGCCGGGAGCGCGACAGAGCGGATTGAGCCGGTACCCCAGCCAAAAACCTGCGCGGGCCGCTACAAAGACGATTGCGCAGGCCCAAACGATTTGCAGATGCGTCAACGGCACCACCGTACTGAGGGCAAGCGAAGCAATAGCGAATATGAAATTTTGCTGCAGCGTGTTGTCGGCGACGCGGCCGTCGATCTCCATCGAACGGCTCTCAGCATGTTTGGTGGGATCTATCGCCTGGCTGAAGAAACGAGCGTTGCCAACCGCAGCAAGCATGATGAAAAGAGGCAACATTGCGAAGACATTTGCCCGCAGGGCATATGCCAGGCGCTCCTCGAGCATGTCCGCGATGGCTGGTGCCGGCAGCGTTCTTGTAAGAATCCAAACCGTCGCCGACATCAAGATTACACCGCTCGCGGCGCCTATCGCGACAGTCTTTTGTTCTGATTTCATGCGCACCATCCTAACCTTGTGGCTCCCAACGTTGACGTTGAGCAACGGGGCTTACGTTGCCTGCGACGCGTGCCGAATGGTGGGTTTGCTAGAAATGCGGCGGTGATGCACGATTCACACTGCTGGGCAGCACTACCGCCGGGAGATAAGAAATGATCAAAGTCAGTGTGATGTACCCTAACACGCCTGGAGCTCGATTCAACCACGAGTATTACCGTGACAAGCACATGCCTCTGGTAAAGGCCCGGATGGGCGGCAGCTGTAAGTACTATACGATTGATAAGGGGTTGGCGGGTGGCGCTCCGGGAGCTCCGGCGACCTACATTGGCATGTGCCATATTTTCTGCGATTCCGTGGAGGCCTTTCAAGGTGGCTTCGGTCCTCACGCCAAGGAGATCATGGGCGACATTCCGAACTACACCGACCTCACGCCGGTGGTTCAAATCAGCGAGGTCATTGTGGCCTGAGCCTCAGCGGCGCAAGCGCGACGGTGATGACTGGTTGGGCGGCTAACGATGAGGAGCGACACGGGGCGGCGGCGAGGCCCGCTCAGGACAATCATCAGCAAGATGACCCCTTTCCAGCATTTCATCCAATATCTCCTTGTCTCAACGAAGTGACCAAATATCTCAAGCCTACCTCGCAACCGCGGCGCATCGTCGGACTCGGGCAGGCTAGCCAGTCATCTTCCCCAGTAACCAATGCAGCCCGGCAAGATGCTGATTGTCGTGACTACACAAGAAATGAAGCAAGTTATGCAGCGTTACCGGTCGTCCCTCAAATACCGCAACACGTTGCATTTGGATTGCGTTAAGCCCGGTCACCAGTGCGACCGTATCGGCGCGTGCCACCCCGAAATCAGCGAAAACTTCCTGTACGTTGGCCTCTAAGTACCGCCGCTCGACTGCAAGTGCTTCGCCAGAAATGTCCTCTAGAATCGGCATTTCCTCGGCGAGGGTGCGCCGAATACGTCTGTGGTAGCCGTCACGTTCAATATCACGCACGTGACAGATCTGCTCTATAGCCGTGAGTCGCTCGCTGGGTATGCCTTCCCACGACCATGGCTGCCAGTTTTGCATTGACTTCGGAAATAAAGAGAAACACTCCTCAAGTCGCTGAGGAAAGGTCGCGAGTGAGCGGAGAATTGCAGGATGCGCAGGCACACGAGCTCCGACGGATCTAACGATGAAGTTGAGCGACGCTGGAATGCGGGGATGTCGAACGGAGACGGTTTGTCCGGATCATCTATCCACTCCTTTTGCTCATCGAGACGCGGCCCGCGATCGCTCCAATCGATTGTTGGACGAGTGCGGCTACTTTTTTAGCAATTCTAACGAACTGAGTAATTCAGTCACGATTCGTCGAGTCTCCTCCGCTGGAGCCCCCGAAGACACGGATAGATGGATGTCGATCCAAGTTCCCGATTTCATCAAGCTCGCACGAATATGCGTTCTAGAGCCGGATGGTATTGCAATTCCGTAGGTAATTGTTCGCCACGGGCCAATCTGCCGCTCTTCTACGGCCATGGGATCGCCAAATCCCTTCTTCTTGAGTTCCGCCATTTCCGTAACCCAGGACTTCCTCAAGTCACCAGATCGAGTCAGCGGTCAGGGATTTCGCGATACTTTCGGAGGTCGGGAGATTTGCGTTACTGCCGGCAGCGATCGCGGCAAAGGTCGCGCTAAGCACGATCGCAAAGAAACGTAGACGCACCTGTGAACTCTCGTCTAATAATGAGGTTGATCGGCGCGGGGTTGCGGGGTTGCAAAATGAAGTTGCTTTGTCTCAATCATCTACTCCCTCTATGGCCCACCGGAAGCGCGACCCCGTGATCGCTCCAACTGACTGTTATGCATCACTACTGGCACTCTGTTAGTTCAACCTCATAGGGAATGTACAAAGTGAGTTCGGAAACATCGGAACGCTGCCACAACACTCGATTGGACAGGCCGCTCAGTCGAATTTTGCACTGTGTACCGACCGTCGAGTGAAGCTTTTTTGCATCTTCGGTTATTTTGGCAATAATGCTGTATCGGTACTTTTCTGGAGTTACTAGACTGAGTCCGACATCTCCCTCCGGTTCAATCTCAGTTCGCCCAACCACGCGACCTTTCTTTATAAAGCTGCGCAACTTCGCGATGGCGCCCGGAACGTCGTCTTTCTCCCCGAGAGCCATCTTGACGTAAATACTGGTTGAGCTGGTATCTGCCCGCTTCCCGCCCTGACTAAGTGGAACTTCATAGGCCGTAGTTGTGATGGGGATCAGGAATTCATCGCCATAACTTAGCGCGATTCCGGACTGCTTTGCAGCGTCCCCTACCATATCCCGAATGGTCTGATGTAGTTCCTTGGTCCTCGCATCCTCAGCACGGGTATCATTTGTCAATTGAATTCGCTGCACAAGGAAGTCTGCGCGTTGCTGAAGAACAATAGCTGGAATTCTTGAGTACTCGTCGCCGCTAACACGCGATCCAGTGACTACGATTTCCTCAGGTTGCGGCCATGCCGGAGAGCAAATGAACGTATTGAGAATCAAAGTTACACTGAGTCTTAGAATGTGCATGGCACCTCTCCTTGGGAATAACGATGAGGTTGAGCGACGCGCAGTTGCGCCGGCTTCCGGCTTCAAACGAAGGCAGTTTATCCGGATCATCGACTCCCTCCTTGTTCCCCCGAAGATGCCCCAGCAATCGCTCCAGCCGATTGTTAGGTGTCACGCAGCCTTCGGCAGAAGTAAACAACGCGCTCTGTCTCTTCGAAGCCCAACGCGCAATGCATTGCATGAGCAGCGGTGTTACCGAGCAGTGAGTCGGACGCGAGCTCGAGGCAACCCTCAGCTGACGCCCAATTCACCACAGAGTTGACGAGGTCACGGGCCACGCCCTTGCGTCGGGATTCAGGCGCGACGTAGATGCCTTCCAGAAAAGCCACCGGCGAACTACTTGTGCCGTTGACGTAATCCACGCGCTTCGACGCTTCGACGAAGCCCACGGCCGAATCGTCGGCGTTCAAGGCTAGGCGAACATAGTGACGACGCGCCAGGGCGTCGGCCATTCCGCAAAAATGCTCGGCTTTCGACGCGTCTGGCCACAACGCCAAACGTAGCGCCAACCACGCGCTGTCAGTGCTGCCCATGGGAGGTGCGATTTGCATGATACCTAACGATGAGGATGAGCAACGCGGGGCTGCGTTGCCGTCAGTCGAAGCTGATTTATCCCAATCATCGACCCCCTCTTTGGCTCATCGAAGATGATACCCCGCGATCGCTCGAACCGATTGTTAGAATTCACTCGATCCAGCGTTGTGTCGCGAGAATTTGCTCGAATGACGAAGCGGCAGTCGCTGCATCTCCAAAGCCCTCGATTGTGAGGTAGACCATACCTTTCTTCCACGGAAGCAAATATTGCAGGAAATAGTAGTCTCGAAACATGCGCTTTCCTTGCGACACCGCCGAGAATTCAAATAGTGAATCTGCAAGTGCCAGCTCAGTTACTTGACGGATGACGTTACCGTTCTTCTTCGCGAGCCGCGGCATCTCGTCTCGGGCGAAACCTCGCGCGGATTCTAACACTTGCGACGATGGATCCAACACAGCGCCAGGTTTCAGTGATACGTAGCTTGCGATCAAGTTTTGCCCGTCTGGGCCATGGCCTTCAACACGTTGCGGAGTACTAGCGATTCGCCACCCCGCGGGTAACTGCAGCTCAAGGGGACCCACGGAGAGTCGAGAGCCGCCTTCGGCGAATACCACGGCGGAAAGAAGCACCAGAAGCAGAGAGAGAGCTTTCACAGGTTCTAACGATGAGGTTGAGTGACGTGGGGTTGCGTTGCCGGCAAACGAAGCTGGTTTATCTCAAGCATCGACTCCTCCTCGGCTCACCGAAGACGCGGCCCCACGATCTCTCGAACTGATTGTTAGATCGCACTCAGTCCCACCAACAGCACACCACGTGCGCGCCCGATGGAACCGCATAAGGCTCGTATTCTTGACCGGGCAAGAATCCCTCCCCCACTTCATCAGGTTTAAGGTCCTCATCAAACCAAGGAGCGACCTCTGTCGAAGGCGCGGTCGTCATAAAGTAGACGGTGTCGGAAAATGGCCACATGGGATCATCGAACATTGTGATCTGGACCCGAACCTCTTTGACGTCGGGACGGGCCGCGATGCGAGTCATAGGTCATAAAAACGGGACGGAGGTGGCTGCGACGAAAGATTACAGCCTATGCTTCCAACGTAATCGTTACCTTCAAAGAACTCCTGGATCGTCAGAAGCGGCCGTGGAGTTGCCGGCGCGTCAGGATGACCAAGGCGACACGCGCGTTCGGTAATACGTTCGAGGGGGTCCATTTTGCGATCTAACGATAAGGTTGAACGACGCGGGGATGGGCGACGCGGGGTTGCGTTGCCAGCAAACGAAGCTGATTTATGCCGATCATCGACTTCCTCCTTGGCCTACCGAAGACGCGGCCCCGCGATCTCTCCAACCGATTGTTAGATTTCGAGAGCCTACTCAACATTGATGTAGCCAATCTTGACCTTAAAGCCCGCGCTGCGTATTGATTCTAACGCAGCGCTAGTAGTACTGTAGCTGGCGTGCGCATCACCGCTCACGTCAATATGCGCGTCGAGAGGTGTCCCCAATTCGAGCAATTTTGCTCCCACTTTGCTGCAGGAGACATCAAGTGTGCCTATGAAGCAGGTCTCCTTCGAAATGCGGACATGCACCGCCGTCTCTGTCTGGGCAGGTAAAGAGCTTGATCCCAGCGCCACTAGGGCGACCACGAGAAACGCACGCGCCGGATTCATTCGGAATCTAACGATGAGGTTGAGCGACGCCGGTTTCACCAGCGTCATACGAAGGCACTTTATCCCCATCATCTACCCCCTCCCTGACCCAACGAAGACGCGGCCCCGCGACCGCTCGAGCCGATTGTTAGCTGTCGAGGCGAGCGGCCAGTGATTCCAATCCACCTCGCCATGTTGGATAGTCCTTGGCATTCTCCGACCAGAGTTCCCGCAACTCGCTTCCTTCGGAAAGCACTCGACGAATTGCGGCAACTGCGAGACTCTTTAAGGAAGTCACATTCAGATTGCGGTTACGTTGCGCCCAAGCATCGAGTTCCTCAAGATCATCACCGTGTTTCGTGCCATTCAGCAAGGTATCAATTGCGGCCGCGGATACCAAAACGCTTTGCGCTGAGTCGTATTCAAGGTATTTGCTGGCAGCGGCAGACACAAAGGAATGGTTCATCAAGCTCAAGGGATCCTTGACTTCGGTGAGTTCGCCGAGAAAATCCAAAGCTGAGTCATCGTCGAATACTCCCATGCCCCATGTACCCATTTGGCACTCCTTATGTTGTACTTGCAGCTAACGATGAGGTTGAGCGACGCGGGGCTTCGCCGACCACAAACGAAGCTGATTTATCTCGAACATCGACTCCCTCCTTGGCTCATCGAAGATGATACCCCGCGATCGCTCGAACCGATTGTTAGACGCGACTTTTACAGGATCCTGACGCTGTATTCTCGCTCGATTCGCAATTCTAGATCTGGCGGGACGCTAAATAGGACCTGTTGCTGATGTACACCCAAAAGCTGCGTGTGAGCGTCGTCCCAATATATCGAAAGACTAACCGTATATAGCCTGTTGTTCGTCAACACATTGAGCCGTGGCGATTTAACCTGGAACTCTGAATTGCCTGGTTCAATTGTGACTGCGACGCGCAATAGCGGAGCCCCACTCTCGGGATTCTCGAACAAAGCGACCGCATACACTGGCCTATCCATGAGCCGAGTTAAGGCAAAAGCTGTTCCATAAACAACGCCGCCTCCTGGCACGAAGAGGAATCCTCCGGCCTTGGATACTATGTATTCTGAGCCATTCGGACTGGGTGGGCGAAGCGGACTAACGCTGCAGCCGCTTGCGACGTTCAGCAAAACTAGGAGCACAACGGCCAGGCGACACATGGGGATCACGCCACGTCTAACGATGAGGTTGAGCGACGCGGGGTTGCGCCAGCGTCAAACGAAGGCACTATATCCCAATCATCGACTCTCCTCTCTCTTTGACTCACCGAAGACGTGACCCGCGATCGCTCGACCGATTGTTGGGAGACCCACCGCTAGTTAGTGGCATGGTAGGTTTCGCGCGTTAGCAGCCACTGCCCAGGCGCAGTCATTTCAAACACAAGCAGCCACCGTTCCCTCGTTCGAGCGGCCTTTCCAACATTTCGTGTCGTCTCAACGCATGTTTCATGACCCCAACCCACTGCAAGATCACCGAGGACCTTAAACCCGTCAAAGTCCCCCTGGCACTGACGCTGCGTCTTCTCAAATTCTGCCGCCAGTGTTTTTTGGATTTCGGCGCGGCCTGTCGTCGCTCCTAGGCGGGCGTTCTCCGAAAAGAGCGCGGCAACCCCCGAGGCGTCCTGTCTGTTAAAGGAGTGGTACCAGGCGCTCAAAAATGTGGTGGCCCAGTCGGGCACGCGCGGCCGCAAGCTCGGAGCCGCCGAGACTGGCGTTGAAGATGCACCGAATACGGTACCCAGAAGGAGAATTGCGATCCAGCGGGACATTGAGTCTCCTAACGATGAGGTTGAGCGACGCGGGATTGCGCTGCCGACCAACGAAGCTGATTTATCCAGACCATCGACTCCCTCCTTGCCTCACCGAAGACGCGGCCCCGCGATCGCTCGAACCGATTGTTAGGTCGGGCATTCACCGAAACTCCTTTCGTACTACTAGCTTGAGGCCGGACCAAATGTCGGTGACCGCGCATACCTTAATGTCAACGAAGCCAAGGGGCAGCGCCACTTCGCGGATTGTGTCCTCCGTGATGTCGGTAGGAACCTTTGCGGTCTTCTTCGGCCAGGACACCCAGATTGTCGAGTGAACATTGAGCGTTTTTCGCAATTGGCTCAAATGCATGCTCAAGGTGCTACGTCGTGAAACGAAGACGTGGGCGATGTCTACATTTCGACTGGGTTTATATATGAATTGCACGCCGGCCGGCATTGGTGCGACAAGCTGAGCGTAGTCTTTGGGCGCATCGACTAGAAGCACGAGGCTACGTTCCCTGAAACCCAGCTTCTTCGCAAGCGGAGTGGCGGAATATCCAGTTGTCGGAGGCACAGAGGTGAGATCTAACGAAGAGGTTGAGCGACGCGGGGTTGCGTTGCCGATGAACGAAGAAGCTTTATCCCAATCATCGACTCCCTCCTTGCCTCACCGAAGACGCCGCCCCGCGATCGCTCCAGCCGATTGTTAGATGCCCTTCGCGGCCGGCAGGAGAACGAGAGCAATTACCGCCGCCGCCCAGACACATAGTACAAGGTGATACAAAAACGAGGTGGCCAACGAAATAGTGTGCTCCGCACTGACTGGGGTCAAGGCGAGCCGAGTTGCCGCAAATGCGCCGACAACGGTGATTGCCGCGGCCGCCCAAATGCCATAGATGAGAGCACCAAAGTTATGAAGTATCGCTCTAGTTACGGCGGGCAAACTTTGCGGTTCAAGTGACATGAGGCGAGGCCCGGTGAACTCGAGAAGGTAATGAAGTAGGGGTCCCGAGACAATGAAGGACACCAAGGCGCCGCCGAGAAGGAGCCAAGTACCGACAGTGCGAATTAGGTGAAGTTGCGGGAGCATGGCATCTAACGATAAGGTTGAGCGACGCGGGGATGCGTTGCCGCGAAGCGAAGCTGCTTTATTTCAATCATCGACCCTCTCCTTGGCTCACCGAAGATGCTACCCCGCGATCGCTCGAACCGATTGTTAGGTAACCTCTATTTAGGCGCGGACGCCCCATATCTCTCCGCAACCTCCGCAATCGCACTTCTTGTACCGGCGCTGGCGCCGGAGGAAGGGATCCTCCCACGAAACTGCGCTGCGACTCCAATCAGCGCTGGAATCGCGTCGTTCTCAGGTGAGCGCAGAATTGACAAGAGCTAGTGCCCGCGCCAGTCGTAAACCCAACGATCCAGTAAACGTGAATCGAGGTCAGCCTGCAGCAACGCAACCGCGGAGGGCGTATCGCCCGCCTGAATTCGGTCCAAGACCGCGACCGTGAACGAAGCATCCGGACCTTTCAATATACCCGGTGCGTCCGCAAGATCGGCGCCATAGCCGATCCTGGCGCTGAGGTATGCAACGGCCACAAGGGCTGCAATGGAGGCAACACTGGCAACAGCGATCAAAATTCACCTTGACGGCGACACAAAAGACTTCCAAGCGCGCGCGAGGACCACCAAAGCTACCAACGCAAGGATTCCGAGGAACGCTAGCGTTGCGTAAGATCTGGCCCCACCCCGCGACGCCCAACTGAAGCCAATGAGGATGAGGTTACCTATCAGGAAGAATGCCAGCGCCGCGACGCAAAGGCCGCGCACCCAAGAAGGGGCGCCATGCTTCTCGAGACGTGAGACGTTTTGGGTAACCATGCGTGTTGCCTCAGGTCGTCTAACGATGAGGTTGAGCGACGCGGGGCTTCACCAGCGTCAAACGAAGGCACTTGATCCCAATCATCGACCCCTCCTTGACTCACCGAAGACGCTGCCCCGCGATCACTCGAACCGATTGTTAGGCAATCCCGCGGTCCCCTAATTTTGTGACCTTACACCCTGGAATGCGGAAATACTCCGCCGCAGCGTCAGGCCCAAGGTAGAGCAGTGTGCTCGGTCCCGCTTCGGCATAGACAATTTGCGGTTTCTTATCCGGAGACGCCAGAATCAAGCCGATTGAGTGCTGCCAGTCCGTACCCAAAGGAATGGTGAACTTTCTCTTGCCGCTATTTAGCGTAATGGAACGCGTGAGCTCAAGTCGAATCGTCGGACGCAGTAACGCGAGGCATTTATTGATGTCTTCGAGCGCGAAACGGACATGAGCGATTCCCTCAGAGAAGCCAGTATCAACGTCATCCATTTGTGCTTGGGTCGTTGGAGGAAAGAACCCAATTACCGTAGGTCCAGTAACGGCGATCACGACTGCCTGGCTCTCGGTTGAGTCGTTCGCGACGGAAGTGAAAGCGACACCAACTGCGACGCACATTGTGGCGCAAACGGAACGGACGAAAGGCACGGTGGGGCCCATGAACCTTGGTGCCTAACGATGAGGTTGAGCGACGCGAGGCTGCGCCTTAGAGATCATTTGCCGCAACGCCCTGTCACTCCGTATTCTGAGCAATACGCCAAAGAACACCAGAGGGGTCCGTTACACAGAAGTCGCGCATTCGCCAGGGCTGACGTTGAATTGTCGAAATCTTTGCGCCGTATTTTGCGTCAACCCCACTGTCGCGTATGCGACTCCACCATGCATCGACGTCTTCCACGAGCATATGCATCATAAAGTTTTCGGCCAATGACTCAGCGCAAAAGTCTTGAAGCAAGAAACTAGCGTGACCGAATCGAAAGTAGGCGATACCCCCACCCTCCGAAGCCATTGTGAACCCAATGTCCTTATAGAATTGTTTGGACAGCTGAAAATCCCTCGACGGGACGAAGGCCTTGATTTCTGTGACGCCGAGATTTTGCACTGTGGTGGTCATGACTTGATCTCTAACGATGAGGTTGAGCGACGCGGGTGCGCAGCGCCAAACGAAGGCACTTAATCTCAATCATTGACTCCCTCCTTGGCTCGTCGAAGACGCGACCCCGCGATCGCTCGAACCGATTGTTAGCGGACCAGCTTGTCGTAGTCCGTATGCGTGCCGATCCAAAACCAGAGCACACCACCTTCAACGTCCTTGCCAAGTACCCGATATTGGTCCCCCACTCGCGCTGACCATAACGGACCGACTTTCTTGAAGTGAAGTGACGGGTGATGCGGATTGTCCTTGAGAAGCGCGTAATTCTTATCGGCAGTAGTTCTAACCTCTGCAGGCAACGCCCCATAGAGCGCCCAGAACTTAGCCGACGCGAGATGCTTCAAAGCGGGCGCGTCCGTCCCGCCCTGTAGTCTGCTTCCGCCTCGGCAATGACCTTGTCGAGCTTGCCGGAGCGAGCGTTATTTTCAACCTGCGCATCCCAGGCCGTCCAATCCTGCTCGAGCACCCAATCTCGCAGCTCCGAGAACTCTCCCGCGGAGAGCTCGCGGATCTGCTGCTCAATTTGTTCAACTTTGCGCATACGTATCGCCTCTGCCCAATTATACCCCGGACGCCGATACGCGCGAGAACGTCCATTGCTTGTGGTCCGCTAACGATGAGGTTGAGCGACGCGTGGCTTCGCTGGCCCAAAACGAAGCTGATTTATCTCAATCATCGATCCACCCCTTGGCTCACCGAAGCCGCGGCCCCGCGATCGCTCGAACCGATTGTTAGATGCGCAGCGGTACCATGATTCGGCCAATTCCTCTGCCTTGTAGTTTTGGACACGTGTCAACAGAGCACACCATTTTAAGATGCCAGCGGATATCAGTACAAAAATAGCGGCGGCAATGACATAACGGACCGGACTATGGCACGCCCAAGCGTCCCCTATCACACCAATACAGGTGTCTGCATCCAGCAATACAAAAGGGCCCATCAAGCAAGCCGGAATCGCGACGACTATCGTGAGAATTAGCGAGCTCCACACGAATGCGAGGCGGCCACCACGCGGCCAATTCCTAAATACGTGAGGCGGCGGCCCATGAAGTCTCTCCGGACGTACCTTGAAATAACGTAGTACGAGCGGGAGGCCGACCGCGAGCGCGACAAACTCGATAAGGTAGCGCATCTAACGATGAGGTTGAGCGACGCGGGGGGGGGGCGCCGACGACCAACAGAGCTGTTTTATCCCATTCATCGACTCCCTCCTTGGCTCACCGAAGACGCGGCCCGCGATCGCTCGAACCGATTGTTAGGCGTTGTCCGACATGGCCCGCTTCAATAC
>Ga0210408_10000916_pt1 | contig 32748 bp, 34 predicted proteins | sample IncBWH4MmetaG_FD_155471 | JGI IMG/M metagenome (GOLD analysis project Ga0210408, IMG submission 155471) | Forest soil microbial communities from Barre Woods Harvard Forest LTER site, Petersham, Massachusetts, United States - Inc-BW-H-4-M | ecosystem: Environmental > Terrestrial > Soil >... | reverse complement strand
ATCGAGACTTCGGCGACCCCGGCGTACACACGGCGCGCCGAGACCGAGCTGAGTGCAGCCCAGGCCACGACGTTATCCTCTTCACGCGCTACCAACCGCGAATGCCGATGATGGCCGGCATTCCACTTTTCCCAGCCCGGAGATTCGGTTTCAAAGGTGGCGTTTCCCGTGGCAATGCCCTGTCGATAGATTTCTTCGACTGCGGGCCAGTCTTCTGGCTGCATGGCTGTGATGATGAAGTTCATCGGGTTCTGACGCCTGACAAGCTCGGACTGAGGCCTTTCCAGACACAGATTGTTCTACTGGCTTTCCGCCGGCGCGAAGAAAACCAGGACCTCGAGTTCCTCGCGGATGTCGAAGAAGCGGTGTTCGACCTTGGCGGCCACGAAGATCACGCTGCCGGCTTTCACCGGTTGCTCTTCCGACCCCACCCGCATCGTCGCGAAACCGCGGACGACGAAGTAGACTTCGTCCTCTTTATGGGGTTTCTGCGGATCGGTGGCGCCCGCAGGGAGCACGTACACACCGGCGCTCAGCGCGGGGACACGAAGAAATTCGAGATAGAGTTTGCCGGCCTGGGCTCGTTCTGCTGACACGGCGGGCAGGTCGCGGAACGTTTTCACTGGAAGGCCCCAGCGAAAAGCAACTCGGTGTATTGCGGAACCAGGTCCTGCGCCTGCAGTCGGCCTTCGGGCTTGTACCACTGGTAGATCCAGTTGATCATGCCCAGCAGCGAGAGGGCTGCGGCCCGGGCGGTAACGGGACCCTTCGACCCTTTGAGCCGCTGCACATCGGCAATCAGACCTTCTACGAAATGGATGTAGTCCTTCTTGCGCTGGTTGATCTGCTTGCGTAGCGATGGGGGCAACGGGTGATTCTCGTGCAACATGACCGTCACCTCGCGATCCCGGACGCTCAAAACCACTTCGATGTGAAGCTTTATCAAAGTACGCAGGCGCTCCTCCGGGCCTTGAATGCCGCGGACCACTTTGACCACCCGCTCATCGGTAATGTCGAGCGCGTGGTTCATAATGTGGAAGAGCATCTCGTCCTTGCTCTGGAAGTGATGATAAAGTCCGCCCTTGCTCAACTTGAGCGCAGCGGCGACATCGTTCATCGAAGTGGCGTCGTAGCCGCGCTGCTGAAACAGGCGAGCGGCGGTGCGCAGAATGTCCTGCCGGGAATCGAGCGTAGCCTCGCGGGTCATTAGGTAGGCCATGGTAACGGGGGGTTTACAAGGTTTCAAGGTTTCAAGGTTTCAAGGTTTCAAGGTTTCAAGGTTTCAAGGTTTCAAGGTTTCAAGGTTTCAAGGTTTCAAGGTTTCAAGGTTTCAAGACCTTGAGTAGTTAAGGCCCGACTTTGGCAGCCCGGGTCCAGTATCGGAGGTCGGGTAGCGCGCCTCAGACTTGACACCTCCACCTCTGAGCCGTAGCATATCTTCACCGACCGACCGGTCGGCCTTATCGTCCGGCGTCTGCCACCCTTTCTGTTACCCTGTCCGGACATACTCGCAAGGGCGGAATGCTTCCCCTTGTCATGCGAAGAGGAGTCACTGTGGCTACTGTGTTCTACGAGAAAGACGCCAACCCAAATGCCCTGAAGGGCAAGACCATCGCGATCCTGGGCTACGGAAGCCAGGGCCACGCTCAGGCGCAGAACCTCCGCGACAGCGGATATAAAGTCATCGTCGGACTAGACCCGGACCGCGCCTCAGCGCAGCAAGCCAAGGCCGATGGCATGGTCGTGGTCGCGCCCGACGAGGCCGCAAAGCGCGCCGACTGGATCCACGTTCTCACCCCCGACGAAACGCAGGGCGAGTTGTACGAGGCCGCCATCAAGCCGTACCTGCATCCGGGAAAAGTACTGGGCGTGTCGCATGGGTTCAGCATTCACTTCAAGACCATTCAACCGCCAAACGATGTGGACGTGGTCATGATCGCGCCCAAGAGTCCGGGGCATTTGGTTCGCCGGGTGTACACCGAAGGTCGCGGAGTGCCGGCGCTCCTGGCCGTTCATCAGGATGCGACCGGCCACGCCCACGAACTGGCGTTGAGCTACGCCTACGGCATCGGGTGCACGCGGGCGGGCGTGTTGCAGACGACATTCAAAGAAGAGACCGAGAGCGACCTTTTCGGCGAGCAGGCGGTACTTTGCGGCGGGCTCACTTCGCTGATCAAGAAGGGGTACGAGACGTTGGTGGAGGCGGGATACCAGCCGGAGGTGGCTTATTTCGAGTGCCTGCACGAAGTGAAGCTCATCGTGGACTTGATCTATGAAGGTGGTCTGGCGCGCATGCGGCATTCGATTTCGAATACGGCCGAGTACGGCGATCTGACGCGCGGCAACCGCGTCGTGGGCGATGAGACGCGCGCCAAGATGAAACAGATTCTCTCCGACATCCAGGACGGTTCCTTCGCTCGGGAGTGGATCGCAGAAAACCAGGCGGGCGGCAAGAATTTTGCGGCCCTGCGCGAGGCTGAGCGCCAGCATCCCATCGAGGAAGTGGGTGCGCGCCTGCGCGGCATGATGTCGTGGCTGCCAGGCAAAGACGTGAAAAAGGCGAAACCGGTTCCGGGCTCCGAGCAAAAAGTTGTAAACGCGTAGAAGCTATCAGCTTATCTCTAAGACAACTCCCGGGAAGGGCACGACTTCAGTCATGTCGTTCCACGCCGGAAATGGCGCGGGCTTTAGCCCCTGAGGGCCGGTTTCTCTCCTATGGATCTCAAGCATCGCAGTCGCGGCATCACTGAGGGGCGTGACCGGGCTCCGGCCCGCGCCATGTTCAAGGCTATCGGATTCTCCGACGACGATCTCAGAAAACCGCTGATCGGCGTGGCCAACACCTGGATCGAAACCATGCCTTGCAACTTTCACCTGCGGCGATTGTCCGCGAAGGTGAAGGAAGGCATCCGCGACGCAGGTGGCACACCCATGGAGTTCAACACCATCGCCATCAGTGACGGTGAAACTATGGGTACGGAAGGCATGCGCGCCTCGCTCGTCAGCCGCGAGTTGATCGCAGATTCGATCGAACTGGTCTGCCGCGGCCAACTCTTTGACGCCGTGGTGTGTGTAGTGGGATGCGACAAGACGATCCCGGCCGCAGCCATGGCGCTGGCCAGAATGAATCTCCCCGGCATGGTGCTCTACGGCGGGACGATCGCTCCTGGCGTGTATCGCGGAAAGGACGTCACCATTCAGGACGTATTCGAGGCGGTGGGCGCGAATGCGGCCGGTAAAATGACCGATGCCGAACTGCTCGAACTCGAGAATGTTGCGTGTCCAAACGCGGGCGCGTGCGGCGGACAGTACACGGCGAACACCATGTCGACGGTGATGGAGTTGATCGGCCTCTCGCCCATGGGCTTCAACGGCGTCCCCGCTATGGAAGAGCGCAAGGATGAGGTCGCCTACCGTTGCGGTGAGGTCGTGCTCAACCTTCTGAAGAAGGGGATCCTGCCGAAAGACATCCTCACACGACCCGCTTTTGATAATGCGATCGCCGGTGTGGCCTGCACCGGAGGTTCCACGAACGCAGTGCTACATCTTCTGGCCATTGCCCGCGAGATGGGCGTCCCCCTGGCTATCGACGATTTCCAGAAGGTCAGTGAGCGGACGCCGCTTCTTGCCAATCTGAAGCCAGCTGGCAAATTTGTGGCGGCCGACGTCGACAAAGCCGGGGGGATTCCCGTGATTGCGAAGCGATTGCTCGACGGCAAGCTCGTGAACGGATCGACCATGACTGTGACCGGCAAGACTTTTGCCGAAGAAGCCAACGCCGCGGTGGAGACTCCGGGCCAACCGGTGATCGCATCGCTTGATCACCCCTTAAAGAAGACCGGCGGCCTGGTAATTCTGCGCGGGAACATCGCACCTGAAGGGTGTGTGGTGAAGATCAGCGGCCATGAACGGCTCACGCATCGTGGACCCGCGCGGATTTTCGAGTCCGAAGAAGCGGCTATGACGGCCGTGACTGGCAAGCAGATCAAATCAGGCGACGTAGTCGTGATTCGCAACGAAGGGCCCAAAGGCGGTCCCGGGATGCGCGAGATGCTAGGCGTAACCGCCGCGATCGTCGGCGAGGGCCTCGGCGACTCCGTGGCCTTGCTGACCGATGGCCGTTTCAGCGGAGCGACCCGCGGGTTGATGATCGGACACGTTTCGCCCGAAGCCGCGCTCGGTGGACCGATCGCGGCGCTTCATGAAGGCGACACCGTTCACATCGATATCAATCAGCGGACGCTGGAAGTGGAATTAAACGACGCAACCTTGAGACACCGGCTGGCGGAATGGAAGGCGCCTAAGCCGAGATATGCGACAGGCGTGTTCGCGAAGTACGGCGCACACGTACATTCCGCGTCGGAAGGGGCGATCACGAAACCGCGGTAGAGGATCAGAAATAATCCTCTGATTTTTAAGCAATCGGGTCGTCGAGGGCGGCCGTCCCCACGCGAGCTGTACCCCGATCTCGACTGAACCGTCCCCGCGCTCCGACGAGCGGCTACCCCTTCTTCTTCACCAACTCCACATCAATCTGAATCTTCACGTTGTCGCCTACCACGGCTTCTCCGGTCTTGAGCGTGTTGTTCCACACCACACCAAAGTCCTTCCGGTTGATCGTGGTCGTCGCCGAAAACCCGCGGCGGGCGTTGCCCCAGGGATCAGTCAATTCTGGGGTCGGACCGTCAACATCAAGCGTCACTTCTCGCGTCGTACCGTGCAGCGTGAGATCGCCGATTAGTTGTAGTTTCCCGCCGTTGTTCACGATTCGCTTGGACTTGAAGTCCAATGTCGGGTACTTCTCGACATCGAGGAAGTTGGCACTGCGCAGGTCCTTATCGCGATCGGGAACGCGGGTGTCGATCGAGGCCGCGTCGATGACGGCGTTTACCTGCGACTGCGCAATGTCCTTTTCATTCAAGACGACCGAGCCTGTCACTTTGGTGAAGTTGCCACTCACGTTCGAGATGGCCAGGTGACGCACCGTGAACTGTGCGGTGGAGTGGGCGGGATCGATATTCCAGGTGGAGGTTTGGGCGGCCGCGGACAGGGCCAGGAACAGCGCGGCAAAGACGAAGCTCCATGACTTCAGACGTTGCATTTTCCATCCTAGCTGCAAATGTATTTAATTCAAAGAGATACAGACAGGCCGCGGCAGCGCCCAAAGGGCGAAAGCAAGCAACTGCCGTTCCGCTTTCGATGACTGTTCCCGAGCCGGGGATGCAAAAACTCAATCACTTAGCTAGGGATTCCCGTCCCATGCGAAATGCTTCGGAGTAACTGGCTCCCTCCCGTTTTATCCAGTATCATTGAGGCATCCGGCATCATCCAAGTTATTGGTCCACGGGGTCGAGTCTGGCCAAGCATTGTTAGAGAGGAAGACCGCAACAGCATGGGCGTACCTGTGTCTCAGATGTGGACGGTAGCAACCTACGTCCTTGGACAGAAGTTGAGACGGCGGAAACAGTATCCCGTCGTGCTCATGCTGGAACCGCTGTTCCGTTGCAACCTGGCCTGCGCGGGTTGCGGGAAAATCCAGTATCCCGCCCACGTGCTGAAGACCGACCTGACCACGGAGCAGTGCTTCGCCGCCGTCGAAGAGTGCGGCGCCCCGCTCGTGAGCATTCCAGGCGGCGAACCGCTGATGCATCCGCAGATCGCCGAGATCGTCGCAGGACTGGTTGCGCGCAAGAAATATGTTTACCTCTGCACGAACGGCCTGTTATTGAAGGAAAAGATCGACGAGTTCAAGCCCAGCAAGTATTTCTCCTTCGTTGTACACATGGACGGCCAACGGGAGCATCACGACTTCGCCGTCTGCCGGGAGGGGACCTACGATAAAGCCGTCGAGGGAATTCGTGAAGCATTAAAACGCGGCTTCCGCCTCACGACTAACACCACGCTGTTCGATGGCGCCGAGCCGAAAAGCGTCCGCGAATTCTTCGACGAAATGATGGAGCTGGGCGTGGAAGGCATGATGCTGTCGCCGGGATACACCTACGACAAAGCGCCCGATCAAGACCACTTCCTCAGCAAGAAGAAGACGCGCCGCCTGTTCCGCCAGATCCTGAGCAATCGTCGCGCGACGTGGCGCTTCAATATGAGCCCGTTGTTCCTCGAGTACTTGATGGGCCGGCGCGAATACAAGTGCACCCCCTGGGGCATGCCAACCTACAACATCTTCGGCTGGCAGAAACCCTGCTACCTGCTTCAGGATGGCTACGCCGACACGTTCGACGAACTCTTGCGCGATACCAACTGGGAACATTACGGGACCGAGAGCGGCAACTCAAAATGCGCGAACTGCATGGTGCACAGCGGCTACGAGGCCAGCGCGGTGAACGACACGTTTGGTTCGCTCCGCGGTTTCGCGGCCACGGTCCGCGCCACGCTGTTCGACAAGTACAACGATCCCGATGTGGACGACGACACACCCATCACACCCCGTCGCAGCTCCGGTCCCTTGGTCCAGATCGGCGCGGCGCCGGACGCATAGCCTTCCCTGAATCTAATGTCAGACGCAATTCCCAAAGTAGCAGCCGAGGAACTCGAGAACGCTCCAGGTACCGTTCACGAGAATCTGGAGGGCTGGGTTCCATCGTTGGCGACCGATGAGGAGATGCGTAACGCCTTCGAAAAGGCGTTTGACTACCGCGGCGACCTGACCATCACCCTGAAAACCGGCGAGAAAATCGAAGGCTATCTTTTCGATCGCACCAGCGATGCCGCCTCGCTGTCCGAGTGCTACGTGCGTGTAAAGCCGAAGAATCGTACGGACCGGATCAAAATCCCATACAGCGAGATCGCGGCTGTTGCCTTCACAGGGAAGGACACCGCCGCCGGAAAGAGCTTTGCCGCCTGGGTGAAGAAGTACCGGGAGAAGAAGGCGGCAGGAGAACAGAACATTGGGATTGAGTCGGAGTCGCTGGACGAGGAGTAGCAGGCTGCGATCGATTTACCGGCGCCGTCTCTGTTTTGGTCTGCCCCTCTTCACATTGCTGCTGCAATTGCCGGTCTGCTAGGCTCAATGAGTTGTCCGCAGATATAGGCCCGTAGCTCAGGCTGATTAGAGCGCTTCCTTCACACTCTACCCAGACGCGTGGAATCAGAGAGTTAAGAGGCACGCAGGGAACCCAGAAGCACCGAAAGAGCAGTCGTTTTCAATTTCGGTACCCAGATTTCTAGAGCAGGACGAGTTTTCCTCTGGCAGAAGTACCCGGCTTTTCACCAAATCTAAAACGAGCACCGAATAATTTCCTCTCAAAATGCAGAGGATGTTGTCCGTTGTTCCTCATAAAAATCCGAGCAGTACCGAAGCCCTCCTTGGCCCTTTGGCCGGGAGGGCTTTTTTCTGTTTTGGTGGATGCTACACTGACGGTTATCGACAAAGGAAACTCATGCCAGTGAAATGCACTGCACACGTTTTTCTCTTCGCTGTGGTGATACTGAGCGGATGCTTGGCGAGTGCACAGAAGACTAGTGACGACGGCAACTTCTTGCTGTCTGCTTGCCGACAAAATGTAATCAAGCAAGACAACCCAGACGCCGCCACTAACCTACAACTGTCGGCATACTGTTCCGGTGTGGTACGTGGAGTGTCCGCTGTTGCCGATTCCTTAGGAGCCATCAATCTGCCAGAGTCCTCCACTCTGGGCCAAGCCGTTCGAGTAAGTACCTTGGAGAAAATTGATCGCACTCTGGCGGATTGATACGTCTTGCCAAAGCCCTTGGCGCGTGTACGGTTTCGGTTCGCGCAATTTGTGTGACAACTTTCCCAACTGCAACGGTGGAATAAAATCAGCGACACACATGGCAGAGAACAAGCTGTACTACGGCGACAATCTGGACGTGCTGCGTCGGTACGTCAAGGATGAGTCCGTTGATCTTGTGTACCTTGACCCACCCTTCAACAGCCGTCAGGACTACAACGTTCTGTTTGCAGAGAAGGATGGCACCCGTGTGGCTGCTCAGATTATGGCGTTTGAAGACACTTGGGAATGGAACATCGACGCAGAGAAGGCTTATCAGGAAATCGTTGAACGCGGTGGGAGAATATCCGACGCCATGCGTGCATTTCGCACGTTCCTTGGTCGGGTAGAAACTTTTGTCTTAGAAATGGAAGTGGGTGTCTTTGTGGACGTATATGGTATCGGTTCGACGCGGCCAATTTCTCAACGAGCGTAAACGCCGTTAACGTCAACTATCTTGTCGCGGAGACACGGTCCAGCGGGACGAGCGATCTGTTTCCTTTTGGGGAGGCTGAAGACTCCGGTCGATGATGTCCAGCAAAGTCTCCACGCTTACGCCTGCGCAGAGCATACGGATCATATCCTCGACGCTGAACCCAGCTTCCTCGCCTGCCATAGCAAGTCTCTCGATGGCTTGCACTAGCGTGGGCGGTTGCGGCATACTCACCTCACATGTTGCTACTAAGTGCATCCCAGTCGTGGCGAACAACGTTGAGAAGTGAGCTGTGAACTTTCAACCCTGTCGCGCCGTCATAGTCGATGAAGCCTAACCGCCTGAACCTGTTCATGAAAAAACTGGTCCGCGATCGGGTAGCGCCTACCATCTCGCCTAATATTTCCTGACTGATCTTGGGGATCACAGTCTCTGGTACTCCTTCCTTTTCCTTGCCGAAGTTTGCAAGCAAGAGCAGAGCCCGAGCTAGTCTCTTTTCGCTGGGATTGAAGAGTTGATCAATCAAGTCCTCTTCGTATCGGACGTTTCTCGCCAGGAGATACGCGACGAACAGGTCGTAGAACTTGTGTCCCCGGTGAAGCGCCAGCATCATTGCCTTCTTTTCGATGCGCAGAATATTGCAGTCCGTCATCGCAGTTGCAGACCCCACGCGTAGCGGCTGTCCAGCCAGGGCAGCTTCTCCGAAAAACTCTCCCTCACTCAAAATGCCCAGCGTCGCTTCCTTGCCCGTCTTGGATACGACGGTGAGTCGAACCTTGCCTTCTTGGATGTAAAAGACTGCGTCAGCCGCATCTCCCTGCGCGAAGATTGTCTGTTTCGTGTGGCAGGCCACGACCTTCCTACCTGCGCCGATCGTGGCGAGGAACCTCTTGGGGTCGAAGTCGCGCTTGTTCTTGGATGATTTGGCTAGTGACACGAAGCCCTCTTTCCGTGCAACACTTTGGATGCACACCAGTGATCATATTGCCTCGCTTTCGGTGGGCAATCGGGTGAAAAGGGTATTAATAGCGACTTTTCCGCTTCCTGGCATCCCGGGGATTTACGACACCTATCTAGCTTCCCTTTGTCTCAAGTCGCTGCACCAGACCCGGCATTGCCTTAGTCGAGAATTATCAGGTCAGGGCGCAGTTCCGTGGCTTTCGCGATTGCTTGTTTGCCATCGGTGGTGTTGCCACAAGTCTCCCAACCGGGGTTGGCTTGCAGCAACGCTCTAAGTCCTTTGCAGGACCCGCTTCGTGGTCATCGGCGATTAGGATTTGCTTCGCCACAGAGGCTCTGCCTAGAAAAAGGGGGGGACGCGTCGGTCACATCGGAGTCGTTTGGAGAGAACCCGAAAAGGGGCGTCCGGCACGGGGTGAACGCTCTCATACTAGCTGCGAAACCTTGCTTCGAGAGAGGAAACCACTGCTGCAACGTCAGTTTCGCGCCAAACCAATCGGACACAATAGGGTGAATCCTGTACCTTCGCCCAAAGGATATTGACGACCATGATTCGCAGACGATCTTCCCGCCATAAATCAAAGAGAGTGAACCTGCCAGCCAAACACCTCGATACCTCGACGTAGGACAGAAGGACATTCTGCTGTGGAGTGGACTCTCCAAGCAGCAGAAGAATGTGTCATCGTTTCCCCTCAGTTACGGACAGAGTTTTGAATCTGACAACAACAAACTGGTGAGGTGGATAGGTTAGCAAACCAATGCTTTTTTCATCTGCTCCCATGCACGCCGAGAGATTTAGCTTTCCATGGCGGGCAATGTCGGCACAGACTGGATACGTGTGCCCAGCGAAACCGTTCGCATCTCCACAGCCTTCCGCTTTAGTAGTCGTACCGTTCTCAAGGCCGACCGTGGTCCCTTCACACGTGCCAGAGAAGACCTGTTTGCCGTATTCAACCGTGGCTATACCGTTCACATAGGAAACGAAATGGACCTTGTCTTTGGCGTACGCTTTGTAGGTGCTGAGCACGACGCAAATCATAGACAGAGCGAATGCTAGACGTTTCACTGGACTCCTTTTTGATGTTGATCATGAAGCTTTCTCCATCCATCAGTTGATACGAAGATGTTTCCGTTGGGCACGAAGAGAGTTTGGCGTTCATTTTCGTCGGGGAGTCTGTGATTAGCACGCTGCCCGTTTTGAAATCGATTTCTAGGGTATGCGCTATCTTACAGACCCCTCCAACGTAGCGTGCCGTCATTCCGTCTACGCGCCAGCTAATGATGTCGTACTCGTTGTGTTCAGGTGTCAGTTGAAAACCCACGACGCGAACGATGCTCGCTGCCTCTTCACGGCACCCACTGGGGAACTGCTCGGATTGCATCTGCAAAGGCTTGCACGTTCTGGCGAAATCCCTTCATTCAAAATACAAAAATATCGGCGATACCGCGCATCAGAACTCAATTCTTGGCTAGAAGATCAACACAATGGTACTCTGCTTGTGCCAGAGAAGGACTCGTCTGCTCACAAAAAGGAGAGAAGCCAATGACTGTTTCTTCTCTGACTCTGGCGATACAACTAACTAGTGGCTATGTGTCAATCGTAGATGCTGTTGATTACGAAAAGGTAGCGGCATACAAATGGTTCCCGAAGAAAGATCGTAGTGGCAATATATACGCTGTTGCCAATCAGTCCACAAAGGGTGGGAAGCCTCCAAAACAGTTATTCATGCATCGGTTGGTGCTGGATATCACTGATCCGAAGATTCAGGTAGACCACAGGGACAACGATGGACTGAACAATACTCGATTAAACTTGCGAAGCGCTACCCATGGACAAAACCAGCATAACAGCAGGAAACATGCGAAAGGTTCCAGTAACTACAAAGGAGTGATGTATTACAGCAAAACAGGGAAATGGAAGGTCTCTATAAGCATAAACGGCCATAAGAAACATCTAGGATATTTCGAATCAGAGACAGATGCCGCGTGCGCTTATGATAAAGCCGCGCGTATATATTTCGGTGACTTTGCCCTTTGCAACTTCCCGTTGAAAAAGCCTTGTTTGTCCGCTAGAAGGTCCAGATGTGTGGATTTTTCGTTATCGAGATGGGCAGTTCAATAGGAAATACACGGTGGGAACTGTGGAAGAGTTCACCAAAACCGAAGCAATGAAGGCTTGTGAACTCCTCCGCGCAAACATCAAACAAGGAAACCCGCGCGCCCCGAACAGTGTCAGAATTGATTGCTCACTATCAAAGCACCGAGCTGTCTGCGGAGAGCAACAAAGCGTACTCCACCAAAGAAGTCTACGGGTCGTGCATCAAGACGTGGATACTTCCCAAGTGGGGCCAGAACCTGCTGCACGAAGTACGCACTGTGGATGTGGAGACTCGGCTCAACACATCGGTGGACCTTGCGAACGGAAGCAAAGCGAAAATTCGCAATGTCATGTCTGCGATTTTCAGTCACTCAATGCGGTACGAATGGCTTAACCGAAACCCGATTGCACTGGTACGCCAGAGCGCAAAGAGGGAGAGATTGCCAGACGTGCTCACTGCGGAGGAGATCGGCGCGCTGCTCGGAGAATTGACCGACCCGTGCCGCACAGCCGTTCTGCTGGCAGCTACCACAGGACTTCGCGTCTCGGAGCTTCTTGCTTTGAAATGGTCGGATATGGACTACGCAAAGGGTGAAATTCGTCCCGTTCGAGCCATTGTCGATCATGTGGTGGGTGATTTGAAAACTGAAGCCAGCGGAAAGGCCGTTCCGATGGGTCAGGCATTAGCAAATGCCCTTTTGGACTGGCGTGGACGTTGCCCGTACAACCAAGACGCGGATTACGTGTTCGGTAGCCCCGAAATTGGGGGACGACAACCGTACTGGCCTGACAGCCTTCTGCGGAAAGTGATTCGACCGGCAGCCGTACGTGCTGGCATCACCAAGCATCTCGGCTGGCACTCGTTCAGAACGAACACTGGCAACCCTTCTGCAGGCAAACGGGGTTTCAGTGAAGGCCACACAGGATATTCTGCGACATGCATCGAGCCGATTGACCATGGACCTGTGCGCCCAATCGGTCACTGCTGACAGGCGAAATGCACAGGCTGCGGTGTTTGCACAAATTCAGTACCCTACGGTACCCTGAAGGTACACGTAAAGTGTTGTAGGCCCGTAGCTCAGTCTGGTTAGAGCGCTTCCTTGACACGGAAGAGGTCGATGGTTCGAGTCCATTCGGGCCTACCAGCTATCTCACTGAATCTGCTGAGATGCATTCGGCAGTCCTTCCTCGCGTTGTTTTGACTCGTCACCATTGGTCACCAATCGTGCTAGGTTTTCCACTGCCGCCCGCTGATGATCGGGCAGCGGGGTGTAGATTTCGAGAGTGGTTGAAAGTTTCGTGTGTCCCAACTGTGCCTGGGCATCCTTGATGGAACCAACCGCCGCTTCGCGCAGCGTGGCATGCGTCCGCCGGAGGGTGTGCCAACTGAGGCAAGGCGCGCCGATCTTCTGGCCCGCAGGTTTCAGATGACGGTGGAGGAGGTTGGTATCCCCGTAGGCGTTCCCTTGCGGGAGCGGAAGACCAAGGTTTCGTCGGTCCCATGTCCAGTTTCGGGGCGCAGCAGTGGCAAAGCCTGCACCACGGGCCGGGGCGAGGAGAGGAGCCGTCGACTGCCCTTGTTCTTAAGCGTGTTCACCGTGCCGCGATAGACCGCCTGCGTCACATTGAGCTGGCGCGCGATCGGGTCCACATTCCGCCAGCGCAAACCGGGAATCTCCGCGATCCGTAGGCCGGTCCGTATCCCCAAGAGCGCCATCGTGCGACAGGGTTCCCGCAGAATTTCCAGTAGCGCATGAATCTGCCCGAGGTCCAACGCACGTTTTTCCACGCACCGGTTTTTCCCGGCAACATGACCGCGGACGCCGGATTTTCGCTCGCGCAGAAGTTCATGCCTTCGCCAGAGCAAACACCTTCGACATCAAATGGCGCATGTGATTGCAGGACTCCCACCCAAGGCCGCTGTGCATTTTGGCCAGGACGAAGCGCTGCAAATCGAACGCGCCAATCTCGCACAGGCGCATGTTGGCGAGCGCAGGTAGCAAGTGAAAGGTTGAAGGTTCTGAGGCAGCGTTTTTGGGTTGAGATTTTCAGCGTGGGAAGGAAATTGGGAATGAAGTGGCGTTCGACAAAATCGCGCAAGGTCACCTCGGAAAGCCGCGTGATCTTGCCCAGATTCAGCGGGCGAGTTGCTCCTTGGGCGAGCTTCGCAGTGGAGTTAGGACTTGCTCTCTGCCAGCCGCACGCCAACGTTCTGCATCAGTTGAGGCGACCACAGAGCAAGTTTCTCGCTGCTACCGCGATTGAGTTCTGCTGCTGCCTGATTGTAGCGAGCCAGCAACTCGCGGGGATCGAGCATGCACTCAATCAGAATCTTCCGCCCGAACCGCTTCTCGACAATGACGGACATCTTGTAGCCCACCGTATACCAGGGACCCTGATCACCGAAGAACGAGAACGCCTTCTCGTCGATCCGGTCCTTGGTAACGAGTTTCTGGTCGACAATGTCGAGAAAGAACTGCTGGAGGGCAGCGACATCCTGGTTGAAGTTGGCCATGTCTTGGTCCCAGCGCGCGTGTTCCTCCGGAGTACTCGCCGCATGCGGATCGACATCCGGACCGCCAGCAGCGGCAAGCATGGCAAAGCCCTCGCCGAACGCGCCCATCCACTCCACCACGGGCGTAGCCTTGGGCGGAACATCTTTCTGCTTAGCGTCGGCAAGTGAGGCAATGCTCGAATAGCCGATGTGGTGTAGCTCGTGTGCAACCGTGTTCTCGAACTTTGCTGCCGATTCCTCCGGATCGAGATACAGGAAAATCGCCGGATCACTCTGGGCCTCGAAAACAAAACTGTTCGTCTTCGGCTTGATCACGGGAAAGACCTTGGCCTTGGTGACGGCTTGCTCTGGTAGATAGGTCAAGATGCGGCGGGCCGAAGCGGTGAGATCGGCCTTGCTCCAGGCGTCGAGCGCCTGGTGCAGCAGAGACGCTTTCGCACTCAGCTCAGGGGACAGCACAAACGTCTTGAACTCGTCGTCGGTGAAGGTGCGGTGCAGGCTGGATTCGCGTTTCTTCAGACGCACATAGGGCTCGGTGGCGAAAAGACGCTGCCAGTCGCCATCCGTGATGGCCGCTTCCGCGGCCCTCTTGTCTAGGATGGCGAGAACAGCCATAGCCTCGTCAGTGTTGAGCGTCAGCTGGATGCGGTTGAGGGGGGCGCTGGGTTGAGTGTTTTGTCCCAGGAGTGCGGACAACACGTCAAGGACGAAGACTAAAACCATCAGGGATCGGGACGTGGACATGGTGCCTCCCAATATATTGGACGCGGCTTGCACGGCGACCTTGAGCCGGCCCTGGCAAGAGAGCAGAGAAGCTGTTAACGTTAACCCGCTCCCCTTCACCCACGCTGGTCCCCAACAGCAGTCTTGGTGGAACCTTGCTCGAAAAAGTCCCCACCACGTTCCGCAGCTCACTCCGCTAGCCGTAGCGATGCCACTGAGGAAAAATCAGCGCTGGCAAAAAACTCAGCTCTCATGAATTAAGCGGGCTAGGGCGTTACTCTATGCGTCTACTTGGGGCACCGGCTTTGCTTCTACCTTCGCGGGGTACAACCGCACAGTAGGTCTCCAAAAACACTATTGCGAGGACTTTTTGTCTTTCCAGTCCCGGTTATTCGCGGACTGCCATATTTGGCCGCCCAACAGAAACCAAAGACAGTCCGCGGCATTGATCTCCTCTTCGGAGTCTTAACCTTTGGGCGTCCGCCCCTGACAACGCCTAGCTGCAACGCCGAGAACCCTAACGCTTCTCCTTGCCCTGCCTAACCTTGCAGCCGCTGGTCGACGCTGAATCGTCCCGGGCCCGTGACCAGGAGTGTCGCAAAGATGATGATATAAAGCGCAACGAGTTCCACGTGTGCGTTGGAAAAATATGCGGCGTGATGAACCAGGAAGAACGCCGTCAGCACATTGATGAGGATTACCGCCGCCGCCGGACGCGTTGCCAGGCCAATGATGACCAGCACGGAACAGATGCCGTCGCTGAGCAAGGCATAGGCTAAGCCGGCGTGAGCACCGATGTGGAGGGGATCAGGAAAGTGCTGGACCATCGTCGAATACCCGGTGAGCTTCTCCAGTCCGTGTTTCAGAAATAAGCTCAGGGCCGCGGCGCGCAGCACCAGCAGCCCGAAACTTGTGCTGGCAGAGCCGGTGTTGGTTGCGAACAATGGTTTGAGATTCATGCAGGATCCTCCTGGAATTCAAACAGCTTCTGCGCGATGTAACTCAACGTAAAACCCTCAGCTTGAAGCTCATCTATTTCTCGGTCGCCGCAATCAAATCGACCAGCCCATTTACGATCGCTGTTTCCGCGCACCCCGGTTTCAACCTTGACCCAAGCACCTGGAACGTAAGTGCCCCAAAAGCGGTGTCATTTGGGATATACCCGGAGTTTGCCATGCCATTCGCCAGCGTCACCATGACCGTATTCGCCATTGGGGACTCCCGCTTCAAACGTTGCCCGATCGGGCTGTACAATTCCGCGTCCACCGACGTCAGTGCAATATTCCCGATGCGCAGCAGGCCCAAGCGAATGTTCACAGCGTCTCCCTCTTCGTAGCTTCCCGGTGTTCCTTCGCGGGCCGTGTCGGTGCGCTTTCGTCCGGGACACATTACCGTCTTCTGCTCCGCAACAATACTAGGGCGCGCTTCCAGTCTCTTGATGTTGGTGGCTACGCGAATCACTTCCTCGCCGAGCAACACACCTTCGCTGTCCATCACGCGCCTCAGCACATCCCGTACTTTCGGATCGACCGGCTCCGCTTTCACTTTTCCGTCCCGGATCGGCGCCTCCACCGGTTCGCGGGTCATTACATATCCCGTGATAGGTACGCCACCGCGCGATGCCATCGCGTTCGTCCCAGCACGCAGGTAAAGCGGGTTCTGGTCGCCGCTCGCACCTTGCGCGAAGACTGCGACCGTCTTGTCGTCAAAAGCCTGCTCCACGTAGCGAGAGGCCGCTCCCGCGAAATCCGCACTCGTGATTCCCGCAAGGAAGCCGTTCACCGGGTGCATCGCGTAATCCATGTATATGGCGATCGGTTCGCCGTTGGCCGCGAGGAATTCGATCACCGCCACCGTTTTGTCGGAAGCTCCTTCGAGGTTCGGCGCTTGTGTCCAGAGGTGAGTTTCGGGATCGATGGCATCGCGATTCACATTCAGGTAGGATCTCCCGGTCCCAAATCCAACCCGCGCCGGTTGCAGCCTTGCCTTGGCCTGTCCAACCGCGCCCAGAATCTGACCGACGAGCGGCGGCAGCGGCGCGTTGGGGTCTGGTCTTAGCCCGCGCATACCAGGAAAGCCGGCGGACCCCCAACCGCTGTGGGTGTGCGTGGCGGACATAAGAACGTTCTCGACGGGGCAGTTCAGTTCTGCGGCGATCTGTTTCGAGGCCGCCTGCCAGACTGCTTCGGGAAGCCCGGCCTGGTCTGCTCCGATCAGTGCGGCGCGTGCCGAGCCGTTATCTAGTACGATCGCACGCACGTAGAGGTTTTCGTGCGCATACTTGCCAGACGGAGGGTTGGCCGGATCGGACGACGGGGTTATGTCAACACGCGCCGCGCCCACCCGAAGGCTGCCTTGGGCAAATGCTTCATATCCCCCGCACAGGGTGACAATGACGAAAATGATGAGAGAAAGAATCCGTGCCTTGTCCATCCATTGCGCTCCTTGAGTGCAGCAATTTCTCCTCCGGTGACAACAATCCGTTCACAGACTTCTTGCTGAACCAATCATCCTGGAATCCCCCACGATGCTCACAAGCGTGCTTCGCCAACCTTAAAGTCACCTTAAGTTTCGAGCACCTCGGGCACGGAACAGTTTGCTCATCGACACCCGCCTTAAGCTTCTCTTAAGCGTGTGCACGTAGACTGTCGTCAAGGGATTCTCGCGGAGCTGGTGCAACAATCCGCAACCGACAAGATACACCGGCTTGTGAGAAACTGCTTTGTCTAAAAATCCGTGTATCTCGTGCGATGTCGGCTCAAAGCGAAGGGAGTGGATATGCTCGCAAGACGGTTCTGGATATTGGGCGCTGTGCAACTGGTTTTGGTTCTTTTCTATGAATCGCTCGCGCTTGGCCAAACCCCGTCCCCGGCGCTGCTCGTTCTTGAAAAAGGGGACAAATCGCTGGCCATCGTAGATCCGGGAACGCTCAAGATTGTGGGGCGCGTGCCTGCTGGCGAAGATCCGCACGAGGTGGTGGTGAGCCAGGATGGGAGCCGAGCCTACATTACTAATTACGGCGGGTTCCGGACGCCCCAGAAGACGCTTTCCGTCGTTGATTTGTCGTCGCAAAAGGCCCTGTCGCCAGTCGATCTTGGGCCGCTGAAGGCGCCGCACGGACTGGACCTCGTGAACGACAAGGTCTACTTCACTGCGGAAGGCAGCAAAGTGATCGGATGTTACGATCCGGCAACCAACCAAGTGGAATGGGTGGTGGGCACCGGTCAGGACCGGACGCACATGCTCAAAGTTTTGCCCAATCTCCGCACGATCTTCGCTGCCAGTATGACATCGAACAACATCACAGTTTTTGAGCACGACAAGAATGCCGATGCTTCCGGTTGGACAGAAACCAACATCGCAGTCAGTAAAGCTCCGGAGGGGTTCGATGTGTCGCCCGACGGGAAGGAGCTGTGGGCTGCCTCCCACCAGGAGATGGTCACGATCGTCGACATCGCAACGAAGAAAGTCATTCAGACCATCAATGTGCACACCAAGTTCGCGAACCGGCTCAAGTTCACGCCCGACGGCAAGCGCGTTCTCATCTCCGATCTGGGCAACGGAGACTTGATCCTGGTGGACGCCGCTTCGCGCAACGAAGTGAAAAGAGTCAGCCTGGGACGTGGCGTTGCCGGTATTCTCGTTGCGCCCGACGGATCCGTTGCCTATGTTGCCGTGAGTTCTGACAGCAACGTTGCCGTCGTTGACCTCAAGACCTTTTCTGTGACGGGTCGTATCGCGACCGGAAAAGGACCCGACGGGCTAGCCTGGGCAGTCCGCAAGTAATCATCTGCGGAGACTTGAAGGATGCGCGTTCTACTGGTGGAAGACGATCGCGAACTGGCAGGATACGTCCGTAAGGGACTGGAACAGGAGGGCTACGGTGTCCAGTTGTCTTTTGACGGGGGCTGCAGGGCGGCAGGCTCCAGAGATAACCGCCTTCGACATCATTGTGCTCGGCGTGATGCTGCCGTTCCTGGATGGTTTGGAGGTCACAAAAGCGTCTCCGATTTCAGAACATTCGAACACCCATCTTAGTGCTGACGGCTCGCGGTGCCCCGGAAGATATCGTGCGGGGTCTGGACGCGGGCGCGGACGACTACCTGACCAAGCCATTTTCGTTTGACGTGTTGCTGGTCAGGATCCGGGGACGTACGCGGTCGGCGGGCGACCGCAGGGTGCCGGTGATCCGCGATCCGGACCTCTCGATGGACACTGCGAAACATGAGGTGTGGAGTGGCGATGCAATCCTGAAACGTACCCGCACCGAGGTTTCTATCCTCGAATGTCTCATCCGCGCCGCGGGTCGAGTGGTCACGCGCGATCACCTGATCACCTCGGTATGGGGAGAACGTGAGATTTCCGACAACAATCTCGAAGTCTTCATGCGATTTCTTCGGGGGAACGTTGATCTAAGTTGATCTAAACGGTAAGACGAAGCTGATTTACACAATATTGATATCAATGTATCTTGCCAAGAAGAAGCAGTATGGCATGTATCTTGATATCAATATATTTGGGCGGACGAGGTCTGGAGGAAAACCATGCTGGGAAAGAGGGTCGGCACAATTGCGGAATGCAGTATTGCTCTGGCGGTGATGCTTGGCTTGGCCTGGCACGCGACGGCACAGGGTCCAAAGGCACTTTATCCGAGCATGGCTCCTCTTGATCAATATCTGATGGACGATCGGAGTTCTGAAATCGCACTGGCGCGCAGCGCGGCGCCAGAGTCCATCTCGCGCGGTGCTGAGGTCCTGGTTCTCGGACGTCATGGTTACGAAACTGCCGTCCCGGGAAAGAATGGTTTCGTTTGCATCGTGCAACGTTCCTGGACTGCCCCAATCGATGATCCGAACTTCTGGAATCCGAAACTGCGGGCTCCGATCTGCTTTAGTGCGGCGGCCGCACGTTCCTACCTTCCTCGAACAATCAAGAAGACGGACTTGATACTGGCCGGACGGACGAAAGCACAGATGATGGAAGCCATCGCAGCAGCAATCGACAAAAAAGAATTGCCGGCTATGGAACCTGGGGCTATGTGCTACATGCTGTCGAAGCAGGGATACTTGAGCGATCGCGACGGACATTGGCATCCGCACCTCATGTTCTTCTTTTCACAAACGGATCCTGGCGCATGGGGAGCGGATCTGCCGGATTCTCCGATCATTGCTTTCAACGATACCTGGGAGCACCTGACGACGTTCCTGGTTCCGGTTCGAGAGTGGTCGGACGGTACGGCCGACCGCTAAGCCTCGGCCGATGCCGAGATTTCTTTCTCAAGATCCATGTTCCTCCCAACGACCTTCTGGGGGTGACTCGTCTTGTGTTCCCGGACAATTCGTAAGACAAATCAGGACCTTCTCGACAGCTTACGTTCTTTATTGTCCCGAGAAGGGCGGCTCTCTCACGCTCTCATGGCGACGCAAGCGGAAAAAGCGGGTGCTCCTAAGCGGAAGAGCACCCGTGCGAGCGACGAAGGGATTTCAGTCTTCCGGTACGGTGACCTTCACCACCTGCCCGAGTCCCACTGGCGGAGGGCCGAAGCCGACGTTAGAGACATAGAGATTGCCGTCCGGGCCAAAGGTCATCGCCGTGGGCAAGAATAGACCGGTGGCAACTTCGGTTGTTTGGTTCTTGCCATCGATGCGGACCACCTTTCCCGTTCCCGGCGTAGGGAACGGATTGCCGGTTGTGTTTTCCAGCACGTAAAGGCGGTGCTTGCGATCAAAGGCCAGTCCCAGCACGGTTGTGAAATCAATTGCCACTGTGGTGAGGCGGCCGTCGCGGGTGATCTTCATGATCTTTGACGAGCCGTCCTTTATGGGGAAGGTGTCGAGGTTGCTGACAAAGAAACTATCCGCGTCGTAAGCAATGGCGGTAGGGACGATGTGTCCCTGGATAAGGGAGATATCGGTGAGCCGGCGGATGCGGCCGCTGGTCGTGATGGCGTCAAGTTCGCCGTGATTCGGCTCGACAGCGTAGAGGACTCCGTCGGCTGCGACCATGCCGTACCAGGTGCCATCCGGCTCAAAATCGTCGGGCTCGAAGTTCGCCGTCGGATGGGCCTTCTGGAACGCGCTGAGATCGGCGATCTGGGTCCAACTGCCATCGTGATTGACGCGGATCACCCCGTTGCTGGTTCCCGCCAGGCCGTGCGAGCACCCTGCCCCGGAAAGCAGTGCGTATAGCCGGCCATGCAGGAAGGCCACATCGGCGACGCCGCTGACCAGGTTGCCAAAAGCGGCGCTGGTCTGGCTGGACGGGAGTTTGTCGGCGACCGTGGTCACGGTTCCGGTACTGTCCACCTTGGAGATTCGTGCCGTGAAGTCGCCGGTGTAGGGCCCGGGGCCGGCGGGCGGTCCGGCTGCCTGGTCACACAGACCGACGGTTGAGAGGCTGCCGCCCGCACCGCCTTCCGCTACATAGAGGTAGCCATCCCGTCCCCATTTGAGGCCACGAGGATTATTGAAGCCCGAGGCAAACACGGTGACATTCGCAGACTGGGCCCAGAGTCCCTGCGTGAGACACACAAGAACCATCCCGAGCCAGATACCTCTCATCTTGAATTTGTTTTCCATTGCTTTGCTCCTCATGGGATGTTGATCAGCGGCCCTTGTTGCTCAACCGTGAAGGTTGCAGCAAATGCACTACGCATGGCCAACATGTTGGTTTTCTGGATCTGCCGAACTCAAAGAGCTTCAAATGATCGAGTGGGAGGGGAACGACCGGAGGTTCGGGCGGGAAAAGCTGTTCCCGCGCTCTTGAGGTCGTCGATAAGAACGCGTTCTATCGCGGAGCGACGAATGGAAGACAAGCTTCGCGCAACAATGGCATCGTGAACGGGGTTAACGAGCTTAACGCGGACGCTGGATATGGACTTCCAATTCCGGACAACACATCGTCTCGTCCTGCTTTGAGCAAACTCCTGTTGATTCTCGTCGTCATTTGGCGAAACTGCAGAGAAGATGAATGCTAGAACGCCGAGAACAGCGACTAAGCCGAGCACTGCACGACGTGTGGTCGCGGAATTCGGGCGCTCTCCCGAAGAAGCAACCGCGACCGCACCGTGATCGAATTTGATCACAAGGTCCATGAGTCACGTTCAACAGAAGCGTTGGGTTCGGGCCGAAAGGTTAGGTCAGGCGTCGCATTCGACGACAGCGCTTGAGGGCCTAAGGGGGAGATCCCCAAGCGGCTTTCTGAACGGGACAAGGTGTATGCTCGCTCACCCCATTTGTCAAGAGTGAAAGAACTTGCACAGTTCGGGTGGCTGGATCTACGCCGGTGGGCAGGACGCTCAAAAAGCTTCCATTCCGCCGCTTACATTGCCTTCGAAGTTTGAGTTCGGCGATGACTTCCTCACGCAGGATTTGCGCTTGAGCCGCGATTTCACCCTTGCATGAGCATTGGAGGCTGACGCCGGTCGGCGAGGTCTTCAACTTGTTCAACATCCCGAACCTTTCAGGCCGGAGCGCGGACTTGTTCGATGCCGGGTTCGGGCAGCCCGCCAGCCGCGTAACTCAGGTGTTTGATTCGGGTGGTCCACGGGCATTCCAGCTGGCAGCGCGCGTCAGTTTCTGATCTCGTTTTCCAGAGCCCCCGGCAGGTCCTTCCAACAAAACGGATCCCACCCGAGCGATGAAGCCCCATTGGGAGTGGTGGGTGGAGTGTGTTAATTGCGATAGGCACTATCGGTAGAAGCTTGCTAATGGCTTGCGCTGCGCTCAGCCCGTCCATACGCGGCATCACCAAGTCCAGAATTACCAGATCAGGGCGCAGCTCGGTGGCCCTTGCGAACGCTTCTTTCCAGTCGACGGCGTCGCCACAAATCTTTCAAGCAGGATTGGCTCCCAGCATCGCCCGAAGTGCTCGCAGCACCGATTCGTGGTCATCGGCAATTAGGATTCGCTTAGTCACCGAGGACCTGCCAAGAAAAACCCCGTATCGGTGGAAGCGCATCCGACACGGGGACAAATACTCTTGTACGAATGGGAAAGTACCGCGACTATCGCGGTATTGAAATACAGGAGAACATGCAGACCGCCTGGCGTACTCTACAGACCCCCGCTCCTTTGAAAGAAGGAGCGGTTGCGCAGGACTGCCTCAATCCCTTCTACGACTTCACGTCCGCTTCCTTTCGTGATAGCCCCCTTGAACCCCGCACTCAACGCTGCCTGCACGAGCTGCTCCGAGACCTCCTGCACACTGAGCAGCAGCATTGGTAGCTGGGGATGCGCCTTCGAAATCTCACGCGCCGCGTCCATCCCGTTCATCAATGGCATTCCTAAATCCAAGATCGCAACGTCTGGCTCCGCCCGTTTGGCTTCCTCTACTGCATCTACACCGTTGCTGGCCTCTCCGCACACTCTCCACGCAGGATGCGCCTCCACCACTCTCCGCAACAGCAGCCTGATATTCGAATCATCGTCCGCGATCAAGATTCGAATTGGCATCGATGTTGCTACTCCGACCGGGAGGAAACTGGCTTCCAAGTTAAGTGGAAGCCCGAAATCACACGGACACAATAAGGCGAATACTGTAGGCGCACCTAGAAACAAAACACGGAGGCCGCGCGCTCCTGGCTCGAACACACACTATCTACCTTTCCATGAGCCGCTCGGCCCACCGAACGGCTGACGCTACTCGTGCCTCGGTTCGGGGACTAGAGCGGTTGTCGAAAAGGTGTTCCGTCATTTTGAGAGGCATTGAAGGAATCGTCTCAGCCGGACAGATCAGAGTCAGCGTTCTTCAACTCCGTCTCCTCGTTCCGGTGCCCCAATTGGCGGGTCATCCTGGCGTTGCGACTTTGATGCTCCTGGTCCTGCTCCACGCTCGCTCGTGACTTTTCAGACCTCAGCATCCACGCTCTAAGCCACCTCGTAAACTCGCCTCCTATCGCGCCGGGAGTGCTGTGTGACATCATTCCCTCCTGCATGACTGAACTAAGTTTGACTCGCCTCTTCCCGGGTAGGACCCATGTGCTCCCTTAGGTCCTTCCATCCGCGCGGTGGTCGTCAGCGCTGTTGATCGTTTGCATCGCGCGCCTCGGACTGCGGCGTGTCCTTAGTCTCACCTTTCAGTAATGGCTCGGTTACAGGAATTGCGCTCTTGACCAGGTCAGTCTTCACTTCGACCTTCTGCTTGGGCCGTGGATTGATATCGGTCTGGAAGGTCGTGTAACCAGGAAGTGCGATCCGGATCTCATGCGTCCCCGGAACCACCTGCAGCGACCTCCCCAAGCCGCCCAGTTCGCCAACATGGCCCACGAAGCGGCCGTCTACAAATACTGCGGCTCTGGAAGGGTTCACGCTAATCTTGACTGTGGCGAGTTCTGCGTCAGGAGGCATTGGCCCGGTAGCGGCCTTCTCCATACTCACGCGAACGATTTGCGCTTGCCCCGGCTGGACAAGAACTGTTTGGGTGGAGTCTTGGTACCCGTTCTGACGCACCGAAATTGTGTGGTCACCCGGCAGAAGTAGGACCTTTTTCGATCCCTGGAGTTCTTTCAAATAGCCGACGTACTGCCCGTCTACCCAAACGCCGGAAGTCTTCTCGACATTCGTTTTTCCTTCCAAATGAACTTCTCCCAGCACGGCACTATTTTGGGCACTGACACTGACGGGCGGGAATGAAACAAACGCAAAAACAAGAACCCACGGCAAGTACGGTATCTCCTGTAGGCGCTTCATGACTGCTCCTCCTGCTCTGATGAGGAAGCACAGCAGTGCGATGGCCAAAGTCTGTAAGTCCCTGTTAAGACGACACCCTCCAACGCCTCTTGAGCCTCAGGGCAGGAATAATCTTCTGCTTTCGGCAAGAAATACCAGGCCAGTTCGTGGGCAGCTCGATTGTGCCCGCCCCGACAGTAGGGATGTTTGAACCCACCCCGCAAAATGGTGGGTCTCCTATATCCGAACGGAGGACGAATCGTGTTGGGTCCAGCATCCCCGCGAATGCTCCTAATGAGTAGAAAATGGAAATGAAGCGGGAGGGATGCGGGCACAGAAAATGCGTGGAGTAAGCCAGACGATGATAGTTCTATGCGGCGGACTTCAGGATGCAGAGTTCGTCGTACAGTTGCTGAATGCGAACTCGCCTTTCTTCATATTCCCGCCATTCGGTGGTTGTCAGCCCACCGAAAATCTCCTTCTCTAGAATATCTAGTTGCTTACTGTGGAGGTCGATAAGTTCGTCACGAAGCTGTTTTGGATCATGGCATTCCATGACATCCCCGCCTTTCTGAACGAAGCGGGTTCAGGAGATGTTAGGAATCGTCTACCAAGCTGGGCGGGTACGTCGATACAGATCATGCCGTAGATGGAACTCGAAATTCCTGATGAATTGCGTTCAGACCTCCATACAGGTTCCCAGTACTGCATTTCTCCTTCCGTCAGCTAAAAAGTTCTCTATCGCTCTTTCTCAGAGGATTGTATCCGGCACAAAATGCAGCCGATTCGGATTGGCAAGGCCCGTGCTGGTATGCATGGCAAGACATTTTGGAGGGCAGCATGTTCAAGGTAAACATCGAGAGGATAGGGGATGTGGCGGTCATTCACTGCGGAGGTAGGGTGGCACAGAGTTCGGCCGCTTTCAGACTGCGCGATGCTGTCACCCAGCAAAGAGACGCGCGAATGATTCTAGTCGACCTCTCGGATCTTCAGTCCTTGGAAGGCGGCGGGTTGGGCATGCTCGTATTCCTGCAGCGATGGGCCAGCGACCTTGGCATTCAATTCAAGGTTTTTGATCCACCTGCCTTTGTGCGGGAAAGACTAAAACAGGTCCGTTCGGCCTCGGAACTTGAGATCGCGGGCATGAGCGAAGTACTCTTCCTGCTGGGCTGGGAACCGAAAGAATTGTGGCAGGGTTTCCGAAGAGCAGCGTGATCAGCCTTCTACCCTCGATAAAGCAGAATCCCAGCTCGACTCGTACGCAGGCCAGATGACTGATGCGTGCAGGGAGTTAGATGGGGAGGTCGTCAGCCCTAAAGCTCGTACCGGTCGAGGCGGTGCTTATTTCAGCGCAGTCTTCTCGGAACTGCTGTGCTCGCGGCGCGTCATGGAGACCACGACGTAGCGGCGATCCTTGTTGTGCAGGTCTTCCAACGCAGGACCATCTTGTCCTTCTCCATGCGGAACTGAGCCTGTTCACCGACGGGCGGCACATGAAGGAAGGCTACACAGATGCCCACTCCGCGCTCATGATGACCGCAGTCGGTCTCACCTCGGAAGCCTTGCTCGTCAGCGGCAGTGTGATCAATCCAAACAAAGACGATCTGCGCTAATTCACGAGATGTTGGAGAATCAACTCGGTCTCCATGGTGTGGCGAAGAACCGTGAGTTCAATGGACCCAACTTGGACCCAAGTTTTGGGGTCACCCCCTGGCCGACACTCCTGGTCTTTCGCAGTGTCTTCGTCCTAGGCCCGCCGGTGACCAGGGCTGTGCGCCGGGTTTCCTGATTACTCATGAACGTTTCACCTGTGTATTCCAATAATGCGGGAGCCGAGGAACTTGGGCGCGGTTGCAGGGATGCCCGAAACCTCCTCGAACGGTAGATCGCCGTTCTTGTCAGCCGCGAGTCTCACCAGATAGGCCATTCCTGCCTGCGGAACAAACGCAAGGGTCGCTTCGGAATTCGCGGGCACCACGAGCCCTGAAGTACGGGCCTCCACCACCTCGACGGGTTGGCCCGGCCAGGGGCTGCGAATCCGCATCCTTTCGGATGAACCAGCCTCAATGCCGACCGTCAGAATCTTGCCTTGGCGAAGTTGTACATTCACCTTGCCCCGATGCCGGATATAAACCGTGCCGTCCGCATCCCAGTCTTTTGGCCATGCGGGAGCGATGCGCACGAGTCCGTCGTAGTCCTGAACCAGCGCGGCCTGAAGCGCACTCGCCAAAACGCCCACCTGCTCGACATAGAACTCCGGTCCCACGAACCCCGCGAGACCTGCGGGATAGACCTGATATTTTTCCGTCAGCGCGAGCTCGCTCGCCTGAAATTCGTCGGCCAGACCAAGACGAGCGGCCTGAATCGGATCTGCGCTCCAGTCGTTGGTGTTCTTGTTCGGACGATTCAGAAAGGTACGGACTGCAAGCGCGTGCAAGGGGCCGTCGTCGCCGATGAGGCCGTAGGGCCAGACGGGCTCAAGACCGATGTTCTCGCTATTGTGGGTCTCAGCCGGAGGATCCTTGCTGGCCGTGATGACCGTGTCGGCTAGGTCAGCGTCCGCGGGAGCAAGCACCTGGGGAGAGGATAGGCTGACAAGAGGGAACTGAAGAAGAAAAGGAATCTGGCGTTTCAACTGGGCGACCAGTTCGGCGTCCTTGCCGAGGATCGTTGCAGCCTCGACCACCGCGGGGAACAGGACGCGTGTCGCGGCGATATCCGTCGTCGGATCATGAACATCCCACTTGGTCTCATGGGCATTGGAGGGAAAGGTGTGGAGCGAGCCATCAGAGTCGTGGGTTGCGTAGGCCAGAAGGAAAAGCGCCGAGTCGCGCATCACTGGGTAATTCTTTGCAAGGAACTCCCGATCGTTGGTGAAAAGATATTGCTGCCAAACCCACAAGGAAACCTCAGCGCCGGTAGAAATCGTGCGGGCATTGTAGTAGGGTTTCGAGTCCTCGCCACAGTTGATGGCGGGAGCCGGAATCCACGTCTCGTTTTCATAGCCCCGCCCGTTGAAGCGCATCGTTTCCGGTACGCAGATGCCAGCGCGGCCTGCCATATGCCGCTTGGTCCACTCGATCTCATGGCTCAGATTTTCTCTATAAAGGGCGAAGTAGGAATCGTTCATTTTGAAGAGGCCTGCGCCGAGGTTGGCGTCAACCTGCATGCGGAGATTCCAGTGCCAGTATGCGGAGGGACCCCATTGGTGGTGATCGCGGATCGAGGAGAAGAGATCGCCGATGCCCGCCTGGGCACCTGGGAAGCGATCCCGGCTCTCAGCGGCTGTGGTATAGAGATCAATGATGCGAAGATTTTCGAAGTACTCAGCGGCATGATCCGACGACGAGAGCTTCATCAAGCCGGCGTGTTGCCAGAATTTGTTCCACCACGCACGATGCACCTGCGGTGAGAGCTTTTTGGCGGCGGCGATCAGAGTCGAGCCGGCAGAGACGGCATCACCACCGCGCCACGCGGGCGAGCCAACTAAAACGCGAAACGATCCGTCCGGGCGGGGACGGAAGGCGATGCGGATCGAGAGTGGGCCCTTTTCGATATGCACATCGAGCGCATCCGCGGCAATCACGGCCAGCGACCCGAAGGTTTCCCCGCTGGCTCCGGCCTCCTTGTTGTCGAGCCAAGTTTCGGCGAGAATGCCGACCTTGCCCTGCACGCTAGCCGTCGGTTGACGAGGCGACCACAGCTTGAGCTCTGCGGTCTGCCGGGTTTTGGTGTCTGCGCCGGTCACATTGATTACCATGACATCGAGCGACTCGGTCACATAGGTGGTCGCGGTCATGCCTCCGCCACGCTCCTGAAACTCGCCGTCATAGAGGTCGAGACGCGCGGAGTAATCGCGCGCCTGCGTAAGCGTCTTCAGGCCAGGGACGACCACCTGACCCGGCGAAAACCGGAGCGGGAAGGTGTCTCCGCGATTGAGCTGTGCGGTGTATCCATCCTGCGCCCAGACGGCCAGGCCAAGGCGACCGTTGCCCATCGGCATCGCTTGCCGCGGCAGCTCGTTTGGCATCTCCAGAATGATGTCGGAACGCTCGACGACTCCCTTCCACTCGACGTGGAACTTGCCCTGGTTCCACGCTGTGGAAGGCTTGCCGGTTTGTGCCCTCGAGACTGCAGCCAGAAAGGAGAATATTCCGGCGAGGAGAAGAAACGAATGACGACAAAGCTGTTGCCGAGTCCGCAGACGCGAACCGGATGTCTTTGCGTGTACCAGGGATTTACCTTCTCTGCAGTGGATCTGCAAGAATAGACAGGGTTAAAGTAGGCGATATCTGGCAAAGGTGCAAGCCAGGAGAACTAACCGCAGCACCACATTCGACATTTGCCACAGGCTTTCGTGCGTTGCACCACGGCATTGAGATTCTCGCTTCGTCCCCCTCAATGGCCGTGGATTATACGCTTCAGGCTGCGACAGGAGACCACTCGTTATCTTTAACGCACTATTTTCTTCTGACGCGGAATGCCAGAACTCAATGCCCGGCGGGACTGCGCGGACATGCAATGACCTGTGGAACGCAGCGGACACTGCCTGAAAGGGTGAGCTGGGCTCTGGGGCAGATCATTCTAGATTGTCGCCACCTCACTTGAATTCAAAGTTCACGATGCTGGAATTGCTCTGGCGGGCATGGTTCTCCACCCCGCTTCCCGCGGCGCTACGGTGATGCACCACTGGCGAGACTAGGAGCGCACGGCGCCTCAAATCAGCAATCGTGCAGCTTTCTTCACTCCACACCTTCCGAGCAGAACCTACCGAGCAGAACCTACCATCGGTATCGGCGGTGTCTACCTTTTGGCCTCACCCGTGCTCGAACCCATCATAGGGATGGCAACGCGCCAGGCCCCGTCCTGCAACATTCGAGCTGGCGCGGGGTGAATCAATGGCTTCGCACGGCGCGAAATTCTCGTGTTTCCAACAAGGTAAAGCCCTCATCGGCTCCAGCAGCATTTTCCGCCCGGTTGATTCCACCCGAAACCCACACCCGCCAGAGCCGGAAACTTTACATATAAGTGAAACGACTTTCACAGGCCCAAGTGCGACCCGGCTGAGTGTGGAGCCGGAAGCGGCACACGGTGTCTGTGCCATTTCTGGCAGGTCCCGGAGCCAGTATCTGGCTCTTCGCTTCACCTCTAACGCACTCGTGGTCCTAGCCTTCAGCTCGCTTCTTTGCCTTCAGCCGACGTGGGCCTCCGAAGTCGACGGAGCCCGCAACTCAAATGGCTCCAACGAAGCTACCTCGCCTTCTTCGACGTCTCCACCCGCGCCTGTACCGGACGTGAAACCGCCCATATCCGACAAGTACGACGTGGACCGCATCGGCCAGCGAAACGTCAGCCGCGGACTCAACGTCTACTCGCTTGAACGAGAGCGAGCTATGGGTCAAGCGATGGCCACTGTCGTCGATCGAAGCACCACCTTCGTCGCCGATTCCGAAGTCAACATCTATGTAACTCGCCTCGCCCAAAACATCGCTCGTCACTCCGATGCCGAGATGCCCTTCACGATCAAAGTGATCGACTCTTTGAATCGTCGAGTTTTCGCCCTGCCCGGCGGCTTCCTCTATGTCGACAAGGGACTCATTGTGGACGTCGATAACGAAGCCGAGCTTGCTGCCCTCATGGCTCACGAGATCGCTCACGTTGCCGCTCGCCATGCCACTCGCTTCGCCACTCGTAAGTGCGCCTGGAACATGCTCTCGATCCCGATCATCTGGGCAAGTGGTCCAGCCGCGGTCGGCACGCAGCAGATCGGGCCGCTGAACTTGAGAAAGTTCACCCGCGATGCCGAAATAGAAGCCGATCTGCTCGGCATCCAATATCAGTATGCCGCTGGATATGATCCTCAGGCTTTCGTCGACGCTTTGGAGAAATTGAGCGGCCTCGAGAGTCAGCACCGCTCCAAAGCTGCTCCGGCCAAGACTTCCTTACACGATCAGATCGCTCGCGCCTTCGCTAGTTATCCGTCCACCCAGGAGCGCATTCAGAAAGTACAAACCGAGATTTCGACATTGCTACCCGGACGCAACGACTACATCCTCGATACCAGCGCATTCCAGCAACTGAAGGCCAGACTCGCGGACCGTCCTGTCTTGCACCGTAACCGCACTGCCGACACTCTGGCAAACGGCCCCGTGCTCCGCAGGCTTCCCACCCCGGAGTGAGACTCCCCAAATCTCGCAGCTGGATCTCCCGTCGTTACCAAAGGGCGATTACCTTTGGTCTTCAGTTACTTGCCTCCCTCTCGCTATTGAACTTCACTACACCTAGCACCTTTGCTTCGGCACAGGGCAATGCTTGCGGTTGCCCAGCCTCTGCGGATGCTCGGGTCTTTCCACAGAGGAGTGCAAATTTCAGTCGGAGGAACAAAGAAGATGCGTAGATTCGTTGGTTTGGCAATCTTGCTGGTGATCTTCTCGTTGGCGGCGTTCGCTCAGGAGGGGATGTACGCGGCACCTAAGGCAGAAATCTTCGGTGGCTATCAGTACACCCGCTTCGATGGCGGCGCGAACGCGAATGGCTGGGACACCACGGTCACAGGCAACCTTAACAATTGGTTCGGTGTGGCTGCGGATTTCAGCGGTGCCTACACTTCGCAGGCCGGGGTAAACTTCCACAACTACACTTACACCTTCGGTCCCGTGGTCTCCTACCGGCACAGCGAGAATTTCACTCCGTTCGTGCATTTTCTGGCTGGTGGCTTTCACGGCTCGGCTTCGTTTAACGGCTTGTCCGGCACTGGCAACGGTTTTGCCATGATGTTCGGAGGCGGCCTCGACATCAAAGCCACTCGGCGCGTCGCGCTGCGCGCCTTTCAGTTCGATTGGCTTTCTCTGCATGCTAACGGGACGAGCGACAACAACAACATGCGACTCTCCACCGGAATTTTGCTCCGGTACTAACCAGCTGCAAGATGAACAGTCCGGAAGGGTGACCGAAGAGGCCACCCTTTCATCTCATTGCCGAAACCTCGCGCGCCATCCCCTGTGGGGCAATTGATACGGCATAGACCTGAATCTGCCTGGTGTTGCCCTTAACGGAATCCATGAAAGTGCTCCACTTGGTGCCGAACGAGGACATGGTACTCAGAGGTTCCTCAATTGGCGAAATACCCCCTTAGCAAGTCTGCACTTTCCTTTCGCTTGTCTGGCGAACAAAAGGCGCAACGTTGTGAGAACAGCCTGTATACGTCACTTGATTACATCACTTGAGATTACATCACTTGAGACATGCCCCAGCAATGAACAGGGCAACGTGTTTTACGGCCTGGGCTCGCCAAAGCGGAGCGTGTTGCCGTCGGCGTCAGTCACATAAAACTCGCGGATACCCCAGGTCTGATTGACGGGCCCACGATGCACCGGCGAATCTTCGTGCCCTGTGGTATCCATGCCGCGCTTCACATATTTTCTAAAGAGACCGTCCACATCCTTCACACGAAGATTGATCGCGCATCCAAATGCGCCGTCGCCCGCATGCTGCGATAGCTGAATCTCCGCATCCCCTTGCACCAAATCAACCACCCAATCTGTATCACTTGCCTCTGGGTACTTTTTCCTAAAATCCAGAATGCCCGTATAGAACGCCAGCGACCTCTTCACGTCGGTGCATCGGATGACAGGAATCGCTCGCATAGCTTCACTCTACATCTGCCGCCAGAAAAAATCTCCCCCCAGATGGTGATCCGCACCATGAGTTCACAACTGGCGTAAAATCCCTTCTCACTCGTTGACCGAGGGCGCCAATTTCTCAATGAGCGAAACCGCCTTACAACAACCATAGTGCAGTAGGAGGATGACGTAGAATCGCCGCCATGATTTCGAACACACCGATGCCGTGGAGCGTCGCACCCTACTTCATCGTTGACGATGTCGTGGTCACCGCCAATTTCTATCGAGACAAGCTGGGGTTTCACTACGAACGCTTTTGGGGCGAGCCGCCGTGTTTTTGCATGGTCAAGCGCGGCGGCGTCATAATCATGCTCAGCCAGCTTGCCACTCCGGGATTGATGCGCCCCAACCGATTGGTCGATCCTAATGGCGAAGCTTGGGACGCCTATGTCTGGGTCGAGGATGCCGACAGCTTGTGCAGCGAATTCAAGGCCAAGGGCGTAAAGATCGCACGGAACATCTGCGACCAGCCCTATGGAAACCGCGATTTCGACGTTGAGGATTGCAACGGCTATAGATTGTGTTTTGGGCACGACTCGGGCAGGTAGTTTGGTTGTGACTGTGATGGCCTGGATACGGCCAGCCTGTGTTTTCCATGCTAATCTCTTCGCTCTGAGAGACTGCTACGGCGTACCCCAGGATGCGGAGATTCGAGTACAACCTGATCGCTGACTACTACCAGTTCTATTTGCAGGACGAAAGCACCGAGGGCGACCTGAGCGCCAGTCGGACGCGGTTCCAGGTATGGGTCGACAGCATAGCTGGTTTCTCGGGGTATCCCCTCATCGCAGTTGTAAATCATCTCCCCTGGAAGTGCAGCACGAACTCGCTCTTCTGCCAGTACGGTTTTCCGTCGCACAAGGCGGGCGTGTACGTCCAGCTCTTAACGACATTCAGAGCTTCCGCGTTTAACTCCGGACG
>Ga0210408_10000914_pt1 | contig 32769 bp, 15 predicted proteins | sample IncBWH4MmetaG_FD_155471 | JGI IMG/M metagenome (GOLD analysis project Ga0210408, IMG submission 155471) | Forest soil microbial communities from Barre Woods Harvard Forest LTER site, Petersham, Massachusetts, United States - Inc-BW-H-4-M | ecosystem: Environmental > Terrestrial > Soil >... | reverse complement strand
CGGACAGATTCCCCGGCCCGGCCACCAGTGTTCCGGCGAGGCTGGTCAAGGGGGTATCACCCAGATTCGCCACGGCAACCGCGCCCGTAATACTTGAGCCGACGATGACGATCGGCGGGACGGCCGGCGGGGTGAGTTTCAGGCCCAGCAGAGTGAAAGCCACCTCAATAGGCGCGGTGGCATCGCCAGGATGTGCCGCACCCGCGAGATAACTGCCGGCTTCGTTGGGCAGCGGGGTGAAAGTGGCCGAAAAATGGCCGGTCCCATCCGTGATCGCTTGAATGATCCGCTCGGTGCCGCGCAGGAAAATGTGGATGTCCACCGGCACGAACTGTGCTGGCCCGCCGCCGCGCAGCGAGGCCAGACCGCTCAGCACCACGTTGGTCGGCGCTATACCCGTTACCAGCGAGGCTTGGAGCGTCGCCGTGTACGCCGATTGCACGACCATGGGCACGGCGCTCACCAGGGTGTTGTTGTCCTCGCGCACCTCCTTGATTTTGTTGTCGGGGTCCGCGGTGGCGACCAGCCAATACTGGCCGGAGGCCGACGGCACCTGGAATTGCAGCGATTGCGAGAAGGATTGGCCGGCCGGCAGCGAGCCCGGGAAAACTGCACCACCGAGCAAAATATTCTGGTTCGCGGTCGAGTTGGTGCTCAGATAAAAGCGCGTGACGACGTTCGACCCGCTATCCAGGAATCCCTGGTTCAGCACACTATAATTCACGGTAAAATACGCGCCTGTCTGGGCGTTGGTCGGCCCGCTCAATTGCGTGACGGTCAGGTCCGGCAGGCTGAGGTCCGAGACGACGAAACTGGCGCCCGCGCTGGCAAAGTTGGTTGCGCCAGCCGTCAGCATGACCGTCTGACTGCCGTTGATAAGGGTGTTGGTCAGAGTCGCGACATTGAAGGTGGCGTTGCTGGCGCCGGCGAGGATGACGACCGAGGCGGAAATGGTGGCGAGATCAGGCCGGCTGTTCGTGAGGTTGACTTGCAGGGAGCCATTCGTGCCAGTGTTGCGCGAGACAGTGGCGAACAATGCGTTGGAGAGACCCTGGCCGACCAGATCCTGGCTGAGGGTCAGAGTGAGTGCAGGCCCATCGTCGTCGGTGACCAGCAAACTGGCGCCGGTGCCTTCGGCGATGTCGCCGGTGAATCCGGTCGCGCGAATGAACACACGCAACTGCACGACCTGGTTACTGTCCACGACGTGGTCGTTGACCACGCCGACCGGGAAAGAAACGGAGCCCAGACCGCCCGGGATAACAACCATAGCAGGCACCTGGACTTTGTTGGGGTTGCCGCAGACCAAATCCACCACCAGGGGATAGGCGGCGGCCGGTGAGCGTGTCACCGTTGCGAAGGTGGCCTGGGGTCCGGCGCCTTCACTGACGGTCGTCGAGGCAAGGGTCAGGATCACGCCAGGCAAGTCCGCATCGAGGATGGCAATAGTAGCAACCGCGGAAGAAAAACCGGCGGCGGAAGCGGTGACCTGGTTGGTGAACGTGCCCTCGAAGAGACCGTCATCCACTGCCACAGCCGGGAAGGAGATGCTGAGTTGGTTGGAAGGAATGATGATTGAGGCCGGTACGGTCAAACGTGTGGCGCTTGAACTCGACAGGGAAACCGTAAGCGCGGACGGGACGGGGATGGAACTGGTGAGCGTTGCCATGACCGTCTGGCCCTTGGGCACGGTAGGCGAGGCAAAATTCAGCGTGAGCGCGGGAAGGTCAATGTTCCGAACTGTCACGGTAGCGGTGGCCCCGGCGTAGTTGCCGGCGCCGGCTGAGATGGAAACCAGCGCGTCGGGATCCACGATGCCGTCGAGCAGGGGCGTGGCCGTGAACTGTACAAAACTCCAGCCAGCCGGGATAGTGACTTGGCTGGGAACAGTCAGCTTGTCCGGGCGGTTGTTGGTAAGCGTGACGGTGAGGGCCTGGGCGAAGGAACCGTTTCGCGTGACGGTGCCGTTAAAGGGGGGATCGCCTTCATTGACCGCACTTACATCGAATCCCAACGTGAGTTGGGCCGGCAAATTCAAAGCATTGGTGGGCGAGGCGCTGTTGTTGTTTTTGCCGCTTTCGACGACCTCGCCGAACTCGTCGACGGTGACGGCGACCTGGTAGGCGCCGGCGGGCAGGGTCGAGGGCAGGATGACCTGCTGGGTGCGCGTCACGGAATTACCAACGTGCAGAGTGTTGGTGAAGCGGACCTCCGCCAGGGTGACCTCGGCTAGCGCGTTGGAAACAGTCACCGCTTCGGTCCAGGCACCGGAGATTACGTCCGCCGAACCGCTGTTGGTGACGGTCCATTGCACGGGGAACGGCACACCGGCCAGGGTTTGAGTTGGACAGAGGATGTTGGTCACCGCAAGGTCCGGCAGCGGCGGCAAGGAAAGAGAGATTGGCCGGCTGGCGAGGTTGTTGGTTTCGTTGGATTCGGCGACGGAGTTGCCATCATCGGCGGAGACCACGAGGTAATAGGTGCCCGGGGTGGACTGAGTCGAGAGCGGAAAAGTAAGACTGGCACCATTGGACACGGAACTGCCGGAGGCCAGCGGCACATTGGTTACGAGCGCAGTGGCCAGAAGAGTGGCGCCGGCCAGGCTGTTGGACACGGAGTTGAGATAGACTCCGTCGTTCCAGGGCACCTGCGCCGCGCCCGAGCCGGAGTTAGTGTCGGCCCAGGAAAACGGGATGGTGTGGCCGAATTGCGCGGAGGCAGGAGCGGTTGAAAGGGCCAGCGGTTGCAAATCCGGCGAACGCACTCGCAACGGGGTGATGCCTACGCTGGTATTATTGGTTTTGTTGGGCCCTTCGAAGACCTGGTTGGCGCTGTCGGCAGTAACGACCACATAGTAGGTTCCGTCCAGGCCGCCGGGAGCAATGACGTTTTGGGTTCGGGCGATGGATTGGCCGGCGGCCAGATCGTTGTGATAAATAAAAGTCGCCACCGGAATCTGGGGTGTGCCGGAGGCATTAGTCGAGAGGGCGACGGCTTCGGCCCAGGGACTGAGGGCGGACTGGCTACCCTGGTTGAGGGTGCGCCAGGAAATGGGGATGGGCTGGCCGGCGAGGGCATTGGTGGGGTTGGCGATGCTGGTAATGACGAGGTCAGCCAGCGGTTGGACGGTCAGGACCGCGATGGCACTGGTGGCCGAGCCGGCGGAATTGGTGGCGATGACCTGATAATTGCCGGACTGGTTGGTTTGGGCGTTGGCGAGCGTAAGGCTAGTGGTTGTGGCAGCGGGAAGATTGGAGCCGTTGAATTGCCATTGATAGGCGAGTGGGCGCGTGCCGGCGGCGGTGATAAAGAAACTGGCGGTTTGGCCGTTGACGATGGTTTGGCCAACCGGTTGGGTAATGATTGAAGGCGCGGTGACGAGTTGGTTGGTATTTTGCGCCGCGACTAAATCCAGTCCTGCCGCCTGATAAGTGGCTTGCAACAACAGGTTGGTGGAAATGATGAGGCCGTTAATCGTCCCAAAGCCGCCGCTGAATGAGCTGTAGGTCAGCACGCGGAACGTATTGCTGACGGCGGGCAGGTAGGGATCGGCGAGTGAGACATTGAGGGTCCCGGCGAGGGCCACGCTGCCGCTGATGGCCAGGCGATCATAGGTAACGCCAGCGTTGGTGCCGCCCAGTTTGATATTCAGCACACCTGGAGGCGTCTGGACGTAGCTGCCATTGATGGTGAGCAGGCCGGGGGCCGGGCCGGTGCTGACGACGGCGCTGTTGGTAAGCGAGCCGGAGAAGGTGTTGGTGCCGGTCAGCGAGCCGCCCAACAATTGGAAGGCCTGACCGGCGGAGAGGTTTCCGCCATCCAGCAAAGTCAGGCCGGCGGTTTGGGTGGCGAGCGCTCCCATGGACAGAGTGCCGGAGCGTATTTCTGTCGTGCCCGTGTTGCTGAAGTTCCAATTGAAGGAACTGGTGCTGGTTCCGGCAAGCTTCTGGAGCGTCCCGGGGTTGATGAAGGTGTTGGTGCCTGCCTGGCTGGACAAGGTGTCATCGGTCAATAATTGCCATAAACCCGCATTGTAAATGACCCCGCCGCCATAGCCGTAGATGGGGGTGCCCGGCGGGGCGGCCCAGAGGACGGTTCCAAAGTTGGTCAGCGCGCCGCCGACGGCAGTGGAGCCGAAATAAACCGTATTGGAGATAGTCAGCATTGCGCCTGCTGCCACTGTCAGCGCGCCGGCGGCGCTGACATCGCCCGCGGCCCAGTTCATCACCGCGTTACTGGCGACGGTGAGCGAGGTTTTGAGCGAGTTAAAAGCAATCGTTGCGTTGCCCTGGAACGTGTTGTTGTTCGTCCATTGGTCCACATAGAGCCTGCCGCTGGGGGTGGCCAGCGTGCCGGTGGTGGTGAACGCCCAGTAGATCGAGCTGCTGCCGGTGCCGGCTGTCTTTTGCAGTGTCCCGGAGTTGATGAAGGTGTTGGTGCCTGCCTGGCTGGACAAGGTGTTATCGGTCAATAATTGCCATAAACCCGCATTGTAAATGACCCCGCCGCCATAGCCATAGATCGGGGTGCCCGGCGGGGCGGCCCAGAGGACAGTTCCATAATTGGTCAGTGCGCCGCCGACGGCAGTGGAGCCGAAATAAACCGTATTGGAGATAGTCAGCGTTGCGCCGGCAGCAACGGTCAGCGCACCGGCGGCGCTGACATCACCGCCCCCCCAATTCATCACCGCGTTGCTGGCGACCGTGAGTCCGCCCTTGATCGTTCCGCCCGAAATGCCCGCTACTGCTCCGGGCAGGAGCGCGACCGTGCCACTCAGGGTGCCCAGCGAGATGTTGGCCGTTCCTGAGACGGTGTTGTTGCCTATCCATTGGTCCAGATAAATCCCGCCAGTGAAGGTGGCCATGGTACCAGTGGTGCTAAAGTTCCAATTAATAGAGCTGTGGCCGGTTCCGGCCGCCTTCTGCAGTGTCCCCGCGTTGATGAACGTGTTGGTGCCACTGCCAATGCTGATGCTGTCATCAGCCAGGGCCTGCCACAGGCCCGCATTGTAAATGACCGCCCCGCCATAGCCGTAGATCGGGCTGCCCGGTGCAGCGGCCCAAACCACCGTCCCGTAGTTGGTCAGCGCGCCGCCGCCACCGGAAGAGCCTAGATAGACGGTATTGGAAATGGTCAGCGTAGCGCCGGCGCCGACGGTTAGCACGCCGGGGGCGCTGATATCACCGCTTCCCCAATTCATCACCGCGTTGTTTGTGAGTAGTAGTCCGCCTTTGATCGTTCCGCCCGAGAGTCCCAGCACGGCGTCAGACACCACGGTGGCTGTTCCGCTGAAGGTACCCAGCGAGAGGTTAGCCGTGCCCGAAACGGTGTTGTTGCCCACCCATTGATCCAAATAAATCCGGCCGCTGAGCGTGCTCAGAGTCCCGGTGCTGCTAAAGTTCCAATTAATGGAGCTGTTGCCGGTTCCGGCCGTCTTCTGCAGCGTGCCGACATTGATGAACGTATTGGTGCCGCTGCCAATGCTGATGCTGTCATCAGCCAGGGCTTGCCACAGGCCGGCATTGTAAATGAGGGCCCCGCCGTATCCATACAGGTAATTGCCCGCCGCCGCCGCCCAGGTCACCGTGCCATAGTTGGTCAGCGCGCCGGCGCCACCAGAGGAACCAATAAATCCGGTATTGGAAATAGTCAGAGTTGCACCCGCGGCCACAGTCAAAGCTCCGGGGCCACTGATATCACCACTGGACCAGTTCATGACCGAGTTGCTGGCAACCGTCAGCGACGCTTTGAGCGACCCAAGGGCGAGCGTTGCCGTTCCCTGGAACGTGCTGTTGCCGGTCCACTGGTCCACATAGAGCTTGCCGCTCGGGGTGGCCAGCGTGCCGGTGGTGTTAAAAGTCCAATAAATGGAGCTGTTGCCGGTTCCGGCTGTTTTCTGCAGCGCTCCGGCGTTGATGAACGTGTTGGTGCCGGCTTGGTTGTTGATACTGTTGTCACTCAACATTTGCCACAGCCCCCCGTTGTAAATGGACGCCCCGCCGAATCCATACAGGTAATTGCCAGCAGCAGCGGCCCACACCACAGTCCCGTAATTGGTCAGCGCGCCGCCGCCGCCAAAGTTGCCCAAACTCACGGCATTGGAGATAGTCATGGTCCCACCGGCCGCCACGGCCAGCACGCCGGCCCCGCTGACATCACCACTCGCCCAGTTCAAGACCGAGTTGCTCGTGACCGTCAAGGGCGCTTTCAGTGATCCGAACGCCAACGTCGCCGTTCCTTGGAATGTATTGTTGCCGGTCCATTGGTCCACATAGAGCTTTCCGCTCGGGGTGCCCAGCGTCCCGGTTGTGTTGAAGTTCCAATAAATCGAACTGTTGCCGGTTCCGGCCGTCTTCTGCAGCGTGCCCGCGTTGATGAAGGTGTTGCTCCCGAGGCCAACGTTGATGCTGTTATCCGTCAGCGCCTGCCACAGCCCCGCATTGTAAATGACCGCCCCGCCGTAGCCATACAGGTAATTGCCCGCAGGAGCGGCCCAGACCACGGTGCCGAAGTTGGTCAAAGCCCCGCCGGGGCCGTGATTGTCGAGGCTCACGCTGTTGGAGATGGTCAACGTCCCGCTTGGCGCCACCACGAGTGCCCCGTCGAGGTCGCCGCCCAGCCAGTTCATGGTTCCATTGAGAGTGAGCGGGCCGCTGCCGTTGAGGGTGGCGCCGCTGAAGGTGAAATTGCCGACCGCGCTCGGAGAACTCACGGTGACGGTGACACCGAGGGAAAGCATGGCGGTGTCCGAGGGCCCCGGCACCTGGTTGGGCGACCAATTAGCCGCGGTGCTCCAGTTGCCGCCGGAGCTATTGGTCCACGTTAGAGTCGCGCCGCGGGCCGGTGAGAGGCTGGCGCCGAGGCACAGGAAGATGGTTGGAAGCAGGAGAGTGGAGCAGGCCAGGAGGAGCCTGGCTTTTGAGGTGCAGGGCACGGACCCCGCGGGTTTCCGTGATGTCTTCATAACCTGGTATCCGCGCGGACGCCCCCATGCCTCAGGACCGCCGCTCAAGAGATCGAAAAGGCGGCCAGCCGGGACAATCCACAGGTCGCAAAATACGCGAACCAGGGTTTCAAGACGCGCCTGGTCCAAACGGCAATCCGCTTTCTTAATCCAGTGGGTAAGAGATGATGATGCGGATTAGATTGAAAGTCAAGCGGGAAATGAGAGCAAAGGGAATCGCGGTCGTGATCTAACGGATTGTTGCTGAGCTGGTTTGAGAAGCGAGGTTTTACCATGGAAACGGTTGAAAACAATAGAGTTGTGCTGATAGCGAGCGGTTGCCAGTATGAGGCGCACAGGCTTTACAGCTTGTGGGACATGATCTCTTTCTTGGCAGATGAGCTAGTCCGTCCGCTTGATGCCCTTAAAGGCCATGAAATGGCGCTATTAGGGCAGGGGCAGGACGGCAGGGTAACAAAGGAGCAAGCGGACATGATCTTGTCTCACTTAGATGCGTTAGGTCGGCTCTCCACGAAGTTGGGTTTGAGCGCCACACATAACAGGGTAAACTTTCTGATCGGCAAAGTGATCGGTGGCGGTGGACGCAGTAGTTTAATTGCCGTATCTCTGGATGAACTATCCAAGGCGGTTCGGTTGGAGGTTTACAAGATTCAATTTGCCCATATTCCAGCGAACAAGCTGGAATTTTTCGAGCAGCATGATCTGTTTGGGGAACTGGTTAGCAGCGCCTTTCCTTCTGCGCAAATCGAGATTAAGGACGCTGGAAACTGCTTGGCTGCGGATTTACACACAGCGGCAGTGTTCCATCTAATGCGGGCGGTTGAGAGCGGTATGCGAGCGTTAGCTATACGCTTGAGAGTCAAAACCAAAGATCCTTTAGAGTATAGTGACTGGGGGCAGATTATTCCGGCGATCAGGGCCAAAGTGAATTTGTTGCCTTCGGGTAGAAGCCCAAAGAAGGACAAGGCGCTTGCATTTTACAACCGAACGGTGAGCGATTGTGAGGATTTCAGGGTGTCGCGCAATCGGGTCTCTCACAATCGGGCTGCATTCAATGAGAAAGAGGCGTTGGGCCTTTGCGAGCGCGTACGTGATTTCATGCAAAGATTGACAGAAAACGGAATACGAGAGAGTAATTAAAGAGAGTTTTAACCAAGGCTCCGCGTGGCGCTGTTAACACCACGCGGGGCGCAACTAGCGCAGGGTTAACTGCGTCAGTCGCACATCTTGGCAGATGCGTCTGCACGTTAGTTTTCCTTGCCCGCAAAGGCAAGTTGAATTGTCACTGCTGTTCGGGGCCGGTCAAGCGATTCGGCCATTTTCAGAATAAAAACCGTGTAGTGCAGCGTTTTCGCTGTGTTCGTTGTGGGAAAACATTTTCCGAATCTCAGCCTTTGGGCGAGTTGCGGATCGACGATGGCAAGGCCGTTCAGGTTATCAGCCTGCTTACGGAGGGCGTCGGCATCCGGGCCATTAGTCGCCTGGCTGGTTGCCACGTCCACACTGTCTTGGCGGTATTGGAGGCATTTGGCGCGAAGTGCGGGGCTTTTCTGGACCATCGGTTGCGCGATCTGAAAGTCGGCCCTTTACAAACTGGACGAATTATGGGCAAGGGTAGGTATTCGGCAGAGCCGAACTACGCCCAACGATCAAGAGCGGGGCGACTTTTACACATTCTTGGCTTTGGATGCGCGGACAAAACTGATTGTGTCTCACCATACCGGAAAGCGGATTACGAGAATACGGACGCCTTCGCGGCTGACTTGGCTTCGCGGGTCGTCGGGCGTGTTCAAATCACTACGGACGGCTGGAAAGCGTATCCTGACACGTTGCGGCAGTATCTCCTTGGGCGGCTGGATTACGCGGTGATGATCAAGAAGTACGACGCCCCGCCGTCCGAAGTGGAGGCGGGCGCGTTGCGAGAAAGTCCCAATGGGTGTTTTTCATTATTTTTTTGACATCCAATATCTAGTAATATAGATACCAGGCATGACAACCCCACAACGCCGTCAAGAAATCCTCCAAAGCATGAATTCCATCACCCGCATGGAACGTGGCAAACTCTGCACCCAATCCCGGGGACCCACTGCGCCGCCTTTCCACAAGCTCCAATGCTGGTATCAGGGCAAGAACCATACCCGGTATGTGCCTGCCGATGAAGTTGCGGCCCTCCAGGAGGCCTTGGCCGAACATCGGCGCTTCCAACAACTGGCCCAAGAGTTTGTGGATCTGACCGTGGCCATGACCCGGCAACAAACGGAGACGGAGCGTAAAAAAAACTCCAGGAAGTCCAAGCCGAACGTTACCAGGAGACCGAAGCCTTCTTAAAGCTCTTCCAGCAACGGTTGGCGCAAGGCCAAACGCCCGCAACCGAATGGATCGAAACGACTCTCCGTGCTGCCCTGCTGCAGGATGGCCGGCGTCTATTGGAAGCTTTGCTGGACCAAATCCCAGTGCCCGAGGTGCCACTGCAACCGGGGCAGCGCCGGTATCGGGATCGTGACTGCGAGGTGCTAAGTATCTTCGGTCCGGTGACACTGTGCCGGGACTATTATCATCCGCCGGGGCCGGAGGGTGGTTTTGCTCTGGACCGGGCTTTAGGGCTTATCGGCAATTTCACTCCCGGTGCCGCCCGGATGCTGGGACGCACAGCGGCTCAACTGCCTTACTTGGAAAGCGCTCAGCAGTTGGAGGCATTGGCAGGACTGAAGGTCGATTCCTCACAGATCCAGCGACTGGCGCAACTGCTGGGGCCTCCAGCTCAGGAGCGCTTGGTCCAACTGCCCGGGCCAGCGCCCAAGCCGGTGCCACAGTTTTACATCAGTGTGGACGGGACGGGCGTACCCATGATTCGCGCTGAACTGGAAGGCCGCGTCGGACGAGGTCCCGAGGGCAAGGCTAAAACACGCGAGGTTAAACTAGCGGCGCTTTTCACGCAGACTACCGTTGATGCAGAGGGACATCCGCTGCGAGAGGCCCAAAGCACGACGTATCTAGGTAGCTTTGTGTGCTCGGAGCAGTTCGGCCCGCTGGCGCGCCAAGCCGCCTTAGCGCGCGGCATGGCTCAAGCCGCAAAGGTGATTTATCTGGGAGATGGAGCCGCTTGGGTATGGGAAATTGCCCGGACGTGCTTCCCCCAAGCGGTGCAGATCCTGGACTACTACCATGCCAGTGAGCATGTCGTTGCCCTGGCCAAAGCCAGCTATGTTGATGCAGGGACCGCGAACAATTGGGCGATCCGTTGGCAAAGTCTCATCTATGACAGTGAACTGGATCTACTGTTGGCCGAAGTGCGCCAAATCACCGGAGTTGCGCCCTCAGAGCAAGTGCAAGGAGAACTGGACTATTTAGAGCGCAACCGTGCCCGCATGGACTATCGCCGTTACCGGCAGCAGGGCTGGTTCATTGGCTCCGGCGTGGTGGAGTCCGGCTGCAAGCGCGTCATTGGCCAACGGCTCAAACAGTCCGGCATGTTCTGGACCCAGCCTGGGGCAACCGCCGTGCTGAGCCTGCGCTGTGCCCTGCTTTCCGCCCAAGGTTGGGATTATCTGTGGAGTCAACCCCTGCTCAGCGCCGCCTGATCCCAATACTTGTAATTTTCCTGCAACGCGCCCAGTGGAGGCGAGCAGGAGATATTCTCCTGCTCCATTCATCGGCATTAGCGTAAAAATTAAGGCGGGCAATCCCCGCCGCGATAGAATCTGCACCAGTCACGTTGAACGGGCCAACCTCTCAGTCCGCACGTTCAATCGGCGCTTTACCCGGCTTTGTCTGGGTTGGTCCCGCAAGTTGGCTAATCATCGGTACGCGGTGGCGATCTTCGTTGCCGCGCACAATTTCGTTAAACACCATTCGACGCTCGGCACCACGCCAGCAGTTGGGGCGGGCCTTACGGATCACAAATGGTCCGTTGAGGAGTTGTTTCGAGCAGTGAGCCAATATCAGGTTGTTTCGTTGGAGGTGTGAAAAAGGCGCTACCAGCCTATAAGCGCAGGTTCGACCGCAAATCGGGCTGGGTGCGAGTTTGGCGTGTGCGTTTTACTGGGCCTGTGAGCGATCCCCAACGGAAGGCTTTGATTGATGAGTTTGATCGGGTAACAGGGAAGCCGCTTCGTGTTGGAGTATCGCTTGAAGAACTTTGATCTCGGAAATGTGGATTACAAGTTGACCCGGAATGGGTGTGGTCTTGACTATCCCAATCAGGTCTTTTGCCTTGTGGTGTAGGATTTCAAAACCGGGCCATTCTGAGAAGAGGTTACTGTTTTCGTTGACGGAATCAGCGCTCATGGTATCGTCCTTTCGTCGTTGCGCCGTAAGGCGCGTGGTTATTCGTTAAACGCCCTGGCGGTTACAGCCCGCCGGGGCTTTTTGCTGGGGGACAGTCTGCCAAAGCCCTTTTCCCTTCACAAGCATCACAGAACCCCTAGGGTATGAGACAGCAACAAACTATTGGATCACAACCGGAATCGCGGGTGTGATTAGAAGTGGGTGAGGGTTTCAATGGGACCGCCGGAAACCGAGGGATGGCAGCCCGCGCGCTCCGCTTGCGTGCCGCGCTTTGCCACAAGAGGCGTCCTGCTTGGCAGGAGGCGTCCCGCGGCGGAGTGCGCGCCCTACATCTTGAGGCTCACCTGCTTTTAATCGCACGCGTTGGCAGCGCTAAGAGAGACATGCGGGCCAATCACGCCCGGGCAGGTTGCTTAAAAAACCTGGGCTTTCAGTCCGGTCTTTTCCCGGACTCGGCGGGCGATGGCAGACAAGGCTTTTAAGGCGAGGTGTTCGCAATTCGGGCGGTGCGGCGGCCGATGGGCGGAGTACACCTGGACCATGTCGATTTGTGCCCCGGCATTTTTCAATTGCAGCAACCGTTGTACGTATTGCGCGATGTCGTCCGCCGACGGCTCTTCGCCGTTCACGAGCGGGAAGAGACTTTGAATGACGATGTGGCGTTGCCGGCCGATGAGCAGAATATTACCCAGAATCTTCCACAGGGGAACATCGGCGTTGTTCACCCGGTCCATATGTTCCTGCGTGCCGGCGTCGAGCTTAACCCAAACCTCATCCTCCACGGCCAGCAACCGTAGCCCGCGCATCGTATCGGGGGAATCCAACCCGCTGGCATTCGTAATCAGGACGATTTTGAAAAACGGAACCGTGCCTCTGGACCGAAGGTAGGCGACTTCGCGGACGACGTCATGAAAATTTGGACAAAGGGTCGGTTCGCCATCGCCGCTCAAAGCGACCTCCTTCAACGCCAACAGCTCAGCGGGCAAATGGCGGAACCACGGCAGCTCCCTCAACTTGTTTGCCTGCACCAGGTCCAGCATCCGTTCCAGCTCCACGGACATCGCCCCAATATCGACCCTGGATTCCTGGCCCGGGTCGTCCCGGTTAACCTCGCAATAGACGCAGTCGAAGTTGCACCGTTTGTCAGGGTTCAGGTTGACCCCGATGGACAACCCATGAGCACGCTGGGAAATCACCGCGTAAACGAAGCGGTTATTGAGTGGATTGCGCGGCCGTCCAAACGCAGTCAGGACAGAGTGGCGCTGAGCGGCGGCCGGTTCGTGGGCGCCCACAAGGCCGGCGGCTCCGCCGGAAGCACGGCCCGGGGACGTGGAGATCTGGTTTTGCATTAGCCCACATTACCTTTTACTTTCATGCAAGTTCTCACCCGTTTTTGGCGAAGTCTTCGCAAATATTGTGGCTATCTGAGGAACGCATCGCGAAGGCGAAGAAGCAAGCGCAGGCCAAGCGCCGAGCGCAACCGCCTTCGCTCAGTTTCAGCAACCGTTGCCCCTGATGCTGCGGCACAATGTCGTGAATTCCTATCCCCTTATGCCGGAACGTGGGCTCTTGTTTTCGAGCCACTCTTGGATTATTTGTATGAAGTGAAGCCTGCTTTGTCCTGGTGCCGCCGTTGGGTCGTCGTTGGTATTTGCATGCTCTTTCTTCATTCTGCTACTCACGGGCAAACAAAGAGAATTCGGTTGCGAAACGAGACGATTGTCACCCCGGCCCGAACAAATGTTGTGGGGATGGCTCAGCCTTTCGCGATTCAGGCACCGGCGTCCGGTCTGTTCCTGATGCAGTTCGAGGGAGCCTTGGAGCCGCGTGAGCGGGAAGCGTTGCGCTCGGCAGGCATCGACTTGCTCAAATACGTACCGGAGGACGCGTATATCACGAAATTCAATCAAGTTTCGCCGGGCACGGTTACGGCACTGGGTTTTGTGAGGTGGGTGGGGCCGTACCGGCCCGAGCACAAGATTCACCCTCGCCTGGCGGCCGCAACGCGGGCACCGTTTCAGACCAACCAGACGGTGGCGGTCAGGGTTCTGATTTCGCCGCGAGCCAATGCCGCTGAGATTGCGGAGGTGCGGTCGCTGCTTTGGTCGGTCCACCACGAGAGCCGGCTGCGGCAGGGAACGATTTTTCGAGGAGATTTGCAACCGAGCTACCTGGACGCGCTCGCCCAATCGAGTGCGGTTCTGTGGATCGAGCGGGCGCCGAGGCGAAAACTGGTGGATGAACTGGCCTCGAAGCTGGTAGGGGGTGACGACGCGAGAACTGGGACGCCGACGGTGACGGAGCAACTTGGATATGGCGGGACGGGAGTGACGGTGTGCGTGGCGGACACCGGGTTGGACACCGGGAACACGAACACGATGCATCCGGATTTGCGAGGCCGGGTGACAGGGTTTCGTTATTACGGGAACGTGACCGACGGTTCTGATGGTTATGGACACGGGACGCACTGCGCGGGGATCGTCGCGGGCAACGCCGCGACGGGGGAAACGGACCCGAATACGGGTGCCTTTTATGGGCTGGGGACGGCTTCGCAGGCGAACCTGTTCATCGAGCGAATTTTCGACGAAAACGCAAACGAGGTGAGCCCGTTTCCGAGCGATGAGAATTTGACCCAGGATGCGGTGCGGAACGGGGCGGAGATCGGCTCGAACAGTTGGGGGAGTGACGTGAACGGGGAGTATGACATGGACGCGTCGCAATTTGATGAGCTTGTGCGTGACGCGGATACAGGGTCGCCAGGGGACCAACCTTATATTCTGGAGTTTTCGGCGGGAAACGCAGGGCCGGGTTCGCAAACGATGGACAGCCCGGCCTCGGGGAAGAACGTAATTGCGACCGGGGCGTCGGAGAATGTGGCGGGGACCCTGGCGCAGACCTACGGGCTTTACGCCGACGGCCCGGATACCATGTGTGATTTTTCGAGCCGGGGTCCGTGCGAAGACGGGCGGCTAAAGCCGGATTTGGTGGCGCCGGGGAGCTGGATTGCCTCGGCGGCATCTTCGGCGGCACCGGGCCTGGCGTCGATCGCGTGGTCAACGATTGATAACTATTACGTCTATATGGGCGGGACGAGCATGTCGGGCCCGGCGGCGGCGGGAGCGGCGGCAGTTTTCGTACAGTATTACAAGAACACGCACACGAACGCGATGCCCTCGCCGGCGCTGGTAAAGGCGGCGTTGATCAATTCGGCGGGCGAACTGGACGAGTCGAACGGCGGGCCGGGTCCGATCCCGAACAGCGACGAGGGGTGGGGGCGAATCACTTTGACCAACATCATTGTGGCGAATGCGAACACCGCGCCGCGCTACTATCTGTACCTCGACCAGACCGCTTTGCTGACAAGCGGCCAAATCTATGTGCAGCACGCTTTCGTGCACAGTTCGGCGCAGCCGCTGAAGGTCACGCTGGCCTACACCGATGTGGCGGGGTTTCCCGGAGCGATTCCTGCCCTGGTCAACGACCTGGACCTGGAAGTGGTCGGCCCGGACGGAACGCTCTATCGCGGGAACCAATTCGCGGCAGGCGAATCAGTCCCGAACCCGCCCGGCGCGGACAATCTCAACAATGTGGAAGCGGTACACCTGGGCCAACCGTTGACCGGTGATTATCTGGTGCGGGTCCGGGCGCGGAACGTAGTGGAGGATGCACGTTTGGACACCTCGGCGATCGATCAGGATTTTGCCCTGGTTGTTTCGGGGGATCTGGCACGAGGGGGAGCGGGCCTGATACTGCTGGATCGTACTAACTACACGGCGCCGAGCACAGTGCAAATCGAGGTTCTCGACCAGGCCCGGGCGAGCAGCAGCACGGTCAACGTGACGCTCAAGAGCACAACCGAACCCGCCGGGGAAACTTACACATTGCACGCGTCGGGAAATTACGGGGCATTCACCGGGGCGGTGACGACGGTAGTTGGGCCGGCGACGCTGGACGGGAAGCTGGAGATACACAATGGCGATAGCATTGAAGCCGATTACGTTGACACGACGGGTGGCACCCGCACTGGGCTGGCGACGGCGCAACTGATTCCGCCCGTGTTGACCGCGGTGGCAGCGACCAACGACCTCGGCATCATCTCGATTCTTTGGCAGACAAGTGAACCCGCCAATTCCATCGTGCGTTACAGCACCAATTTGACCTTCAACCTGGCGGCGACGAACACCACGCTCACGACCAGTCACGTGGTGAAACTGCTGCATCTTGTCCCCGGCAAGACGTACAATTTCTTCGTCAGTTCGACGGATGCGGCGGGCAACACGGCGACGAACAACAACGGGGGGAGTTATTTCAGCTTCATTGCGGTCGCGACGCCGACGGCTTTGTTCGTGGATGACTACGACAGCGCCGGGGAGGCGCAGGCGGGTTCGACCGTGATCAGCGATGGGACGTACACCAACGCGCTGGCAGCGGCGGGGTTTAATTTCGGCTTTTGGAAGGTAACGCAGCGCGGTTACCCGCAGCTTGCGGATCTGCAAGGGTTTCCGGTGGTGATTTGGCGAACGACTGATGACATCGTGAACTACACCGGGACGCACAACACGTTGACACCTCAGCAACAATTCATGATTCAGAGTTACCTCAATGGCGGCGGCTCCTTTTTCATGGCCTCAATGGGAATCCTGAGCCAACTGGGCAATGTGCCGTTCCGGCAAAATGTGCTCGAGGTGGCGGGGTTCAAGACCAATCCCGACCCGCCGGCCCCGTGCTCTGACTGCGACGAAGACTTTGGCGTGCCGGCAGTGCTGGGCACTCCGGCGAGCCCCATTACCGCCGCCATGGGCATGGCCCTCAGTTACAGCAATTATCCGAGCTTCGATGATGGGTTTGGCGATGTTTTCGGGCCCGACTTCTCCGACACCTTCACGCCCGCGACCAACGCAACTCCGATTTTCTTCGAATCTGTCTCGGGCAAGCCTTGCGGAATGAGCTACCCTCGCGTTGGCGTGGACAGTCCGGGCCGGGTGGTTTTTCTTTCCTTCCCCCTGGACGCTGTCCCGGCCGGCGGTGCCCCGCCGAACAACGAGATTTCCTTGCTCCGAAATGTCCTCAACTTTTTGGCCCCGGGCGCAAACGGCGTGGGAACCCTCTTCCTGGACAGTTCGACTTACACGATTCCCGACCAGGTCACGGTCGAGGTCGGGGATTCCGACCTGGCGGGGACCGGCCAGACCTCCGCCACTGTTTCGACCAGTTCCTCCACCAATAGGGTAACGGTGACTCTGTTTGAAACGACCCACCCCGGCCTCTTTCGAGGGACCATGACCCTGGTTGCCACCAACGCCGTGGCGAACCAACTCGTGGTCCGCAACGGAGATCTCATTACCGCAACCTATTTCGACGCCTCGAACAACAGCAACGACGTGGCTACCGCCACGGTGGACACCGTGCCGCCGGTCATCACGCAAGTATCAGCGGTCACGCATTTTCGGGACGCGGTGGTAAGCTGGACCAGCTCCAAGCCCGCGGATTCGCTGGTGCAATATGGCGAATCGGTCCTGCTGGACAGGACCGCCTATGCGGGGGCCTTAGTGACCAACCACTCGGTCGCCGTCAACGGCCTCTCGCCGAACCGCGTTTATTTTTACGACGTCGTCAGTCGCGACCAGGCCGGCAATACGACGGTGAACGATAACCAGGAGAATCTTTACACCTTCCAAACCCTGCGCGCGCCCCAGCCACCCTGGTCGGACAATTTGGAGAGCGGCGCGCCGAATTGGAGCGTGGTCCCCGACCCAGGGGGGACCGACATCAACTGGCAGCTCGGGACCCCCAACAACGGCCTCCAAACCAGTGCGCACTCGGGCACCAACGCCTGGGGCAGCAACCTGAAGGGCCAAAGCTTCAATACTGCCAGCACATTTCTCTACAGCCCGGTCGTCGATCTCTCGGGCGTCAGCCAGGCTACGCTTACGTTTTGGGACAGTTTCGATTTTACCTCCGGGTTGGAGGACGGGCAACTCGGGATCAGCACCAACAGCAGCACCCCGCCGTTAAGCATACCAACCCTCACGAACTACGCCGGCCTGGCAGCGCCGGATTGGCAGTTGGAAACGGTGGACTTGACAGCCTTCGTTGGCCAATCGATTCAGGTGGTCTGGTACTACACCGGATTCCAATTCGGCTCTCCGTTGAACGGCTGGCTGGTAGATGATGTCAGCATCACCGGTGTGGCCGGCTCCGGAACCGTTGTGGTCACCAAAAACCTTGCCCAGGGGACGTTTACCTTGGTCGGCCCGTTCAACCAATCCTCAGGCACCGGCCTTTCCACCACGCTTAGCAACGCCGTCCCCGGCCAATACACCGTGCAGTTTGGCGACGTCGCTTTTTACCAGACTCCGCCATCGCAAACAAATTCTTTGGCCATCGGTGGCGCGCTCACTTTCAACGGCAATTACACCTTTATCGACGTAAACCACAACGGCATCTCCGATGCCTGGGAGAATTACTATTTTGACGAGGTTTCCACCAACCGTACCCAGCACACCGACACCGACGGCGACGGCATGTCGGATTATGCGGAATTCATCGCCGGCACCGATCCCACCAACGCCGCTTCGAACCTCAAGTTCCTTGCCGCGATCTTGCAAACCAACCGGCTGGTCAAATTCCAGTGGTCCGCTGTCCCGGGGAGGATTTATCAGGTGCAAAGCTCGACCAATCTGCAGGTCTGGGCCCCGCTCACCGGCTGGTTGCAGGCCCAGGCCAGTCCGATGTCTTATGCCACGACCAACAGCACTTCGGGGGCGCACCTTTACCGCGTGCAGGTTCGGCCCTAGCTTGACCGCCGCTCGCCGCCATGGCCAGGCACCGGTTGGATCAGAGCAAGGCTTTGATCAGGAAATACACGCCCAGCAGAACTCCCAAGGCGGGCGCGACCGTGGAAAGCATGGTTAGCCTTGCTAGATTGACCCGTTCCCAGAGCACGAGGAGTATGGTAAGGGAAATCATAAGGACCAATACGCCCAGACTGAGCAGGATGATTTTGAGGCTGCACCACGCGGCGAGCCAGTCGCCCCACTGATGCCATCGGGATGCGCTGGCGACCTCGACGAACGATCGGCCGCCCATGTACCGGTCCGGGGGCGCGAGGAGCACGAGAGTCAGAAAAACCAGTGCGGCCAAAATGAAAAACACCGCACGCCGGGACAGTTCTTCGTGCTGTCTGGTCATGTTGGTCATGTCACAAGCATTCACAGCGCCCGCCTGCGTTCCATAAAGAGATTGCCAGCACAAAAAAGGGAAGCACAGATGGTGCCAGTCGGGTTTTTCGTGAAAACCCGCAGAAATCAGCGACTGAAAGGGTTGCGGACGGTAAATTCTCACGCATTTTGCGTGAAAATCACGCAGACGAGCCAAGCAAGCAGCGTGTTCAGGTAAGCGGTCAGTCCCTGACTTGTCATAACCGGTTTACTTGTTCCGGATTGTTGGTTGCCGTTTACTGCTGCTTCGGCCGAGTGGGATGGTCCTGGAGCCAGGCGATATCCTGGTTGTTGGGGGAATCGAAATTGTCGTTGACGTTGCCATTCGGAACGAGAGGCGGCATGGTCCGAGAGTCGCGCCAACGGCGCATTTCCGAATGGCCATCAGCAAAGGAAAAGCCGCAGGCAAAATGATGATAAAAGCCTGGGAGATCATAGAACCCATAGGCCCCGGGCTGGTCCGGCCAGCCGGTCATGCGAGTGGCGAAGTTGCCGATATCGATGCTGTCCTCGCGCATGTCAAGGAACACAAAGATTTTGGTCGGGCCGGGGTCAGCGAGTTCGGATTGCTTGAAATAGAATTTGTATGAGGCTGTATCGATGAAGCTGCTGCCATCCCACCCACCAAAGCCGCCGAGGTAAAGATTCATCGACATACTGCGGACGCGGGGTTTGGTTTCGCCGTTGACGACGACGGTGGAATGGTCGGCGGGACATTTCCAAACAGCGAGGCTTTTGCCGCAGTAGGGCCAGAGGGGGCTTTTCGTGATGTCGTGGTCGGGGTCCCAATTGGCGGGATCGGCCGGGTTCCAGAACTGGAGCCAGCCGGTGACCCAGGTCGCGGCGATGGTGGAAGGATCGTAGGGATTGTCGCTGGCATAGAGGAGCCGGTCCTGGTTATCATCGGAGTACATGCGCCAAGCCAGGCACAACTGGCGGTGGTTGGCGAGGCACTGGAGCCCCTGGGCCTTGAGTTTTCCTTTGCCGAGGGCGGGCAGGAGCATTGCCGCCAGCAGAGCGATGATGGCAATGACCACGAGGAGTTCGATGAGTGTGAAGGCGGGAGGAGTGCAACGTGAATCACGACCACTGAGACAGGGCTGGGCGATCGTCCGAGGGGAGCGCAAGGAGGCTTGGGAGCCGCCGCGCGAGGTTGGGTTTGGCGGACGCATGATATCAGGAAACTATACCTGAGGTTTCCGGCGATTCAACCCGGCGCGCGAGGGGGAAGGTTTCAGAGAAGGATGACGGAGTGCACTCCTCGCGCGCACTGCGGGCGAGCGGTACTGTCGCAGGCGCCAAACGCTTTGTTGCCTGGAGGCGAAAGGCAGGTACACTTGCCCCGTGATTAGGAACATCATTTTCGACTGGTCGGGAACGCTGGTCGATGATTTGCCGGCGGTATGGCGGGCGACCAACTATGTACTGGCACAGTCCGAGCGGGCGGAGATGAGCCTGGAGCAGTTTCGGGCGGAATTTTGCCTGCCATTCACAATTTTTTATGACCGGCATGTGCCGCATGTTCCGCTGCCGCAACTGGAGAACTGGTTTCATAGCCGCTTTCGGCAGGTGCAGGACTCGGTGTGCGCGTTGCCGCACGCGCAGGATTTTCTGGAGTTTTGCCGGGCGCGAAAACTGCGGACGTTTCTGCTGAGCACGGTGCACCGGGAGCATTTCGCGGTACAATCGGCGATTACAGGTTTCGAGAAGTACCTGGAAAAGCCGTATCTGAACGTGTGGGACAAGCGGAAGAAGATTCACGATATCCTGGAGGAGAACGGTTTGACGCCCCAGGAGACGCTGTTTATTGGCGACATGCAGCATGATATCGAAACCGCCAAACACGGCGGAGTGCATTCGTGCGCGGTGCTGACGGGCTACAACACGCTGGAACAACTGCGGGTGGCGGAACCGGACCTGATCGTGGAGCACCTGGGGGAGTTGCGGGAGATTTTGGAAGAAAACGAGCTCCACTGGCACCCCCCGGCGGCTCGGTTCGCCGGAAACCGCCGGCCGATTGTGACGGTGGGTGGATTGATCTTTGATGCAGACGACCAGGTGCTGATGGTCCGGACGCATAAGTGGTCGAATCTTTGGGGGATTCCGGGAGGCAAGGTAAAGTGGGGGGAGACCTCGGAAGAGGCCTTGCGGCGGGAGCTCAAAGAGGAGACCGGCCTGGACATAGCCGGCATCGAGTTTGTGCTGGTGCAGGATTGCATCCATTCAAAAGAATTCTATCGCGATGCGCATTTTGTTCTGCTCAATTACACCTGCCGATGCGCCGGCGAACCGGTGGTGCAGCTCAACGAGGAGGCCCGGGAGTTCCGTTGGGTGACGACGGAGCAGGCGCTGGCGCTGCCGCTCAACCAGCCTACACGCGCGTTGGTCGAGGCGGTAATAATGCAAAAGGGACATAAAAGCGTTAAGAGCGTGTTTTGAAATTGTAGCCGCCGACGTGAGGAGGCGGAGAGTTGAGCACGCTCTAAAAGAGTTAAGACGGTTAAATAGTTACATTGTTACAAAGGTTGCCTGGTTGCGGGCCGCGGGCGTTAACTGTTTGAGAAGGGAAGCATGTCGAGGATAACGATTGTTGATTTGGAAGTGTTTTACTGTGTCGGGGTGCCCGAGGAAGAACGCGCCCAGCCGCAGCGCTTGCTGCTGAGCGTGGACATGAATTACGATTTTTCGGCTGCGGCGATCAGCGACCGGATCGAAAAAACCATCGATTATCAGCGCCTGACGGACGATTTGCTGAAGTTCGGCGACGGACGCAACTGGAAGCTGCTGGAGAAGCTGGTGACCAATCTCGCGGATATGATCCTTGCCCAATACAGGCCGGTGTCGGTGTTTGTTGAAGCCAAGAAGTTTAAGATTCCTCAGGCGCGTTACGTGGCAGTATCGGTGACCAAGACGAAGGGACGGTAACCTCATTCCACTACTGATTACTGGTTCCTGCCTGCTGATTACTGATTACTGGTCTGCCCACTGATTACTGATTACTGATCACTAATCACTGATCACTAATCACCCCGGGTACCCCGAAATATAAGCCTGCAGTTGCTGGATCGTGCTGGTTTGGGCGGAAATAGTCCAGTTAACCAGGTCGCCGATAGAAACGACACCCAGAATCTTTTCGCCCTCCAGCACCGGCAGGTGCCGCACACGATGCTCGGTCATGATTCGCATGCATTCTTCGACTGTATGCTCGGGCGTCACGTGGATGACCTGGCCGGAAAGGATGTCGCGCACCGCGGTTTGTTTGGAGGACTTGCCTTTGAGAGCGATTTTGCGGGTGTAATCGCGTTCGGTAAGGATACCCACCAATTTGCTGCCCTCAATGACCAGGAGCGCGCCGATATTTTTGTCGGACATCATTTGAATGGCGTCGAACACCATCGCGTCCGGAGCAATCGACCAGACGGTGGCCCCTTTGTGATTCAAGATTTCGCTGATGGTGCCGTTCGGATTCATTGGTGATTTTGTCCTTTCATTGGCCTGTAGGCGCAAATTGCCGGAGGGGTGAAGGCCAACTCGGCGACCCAACCGCTTGCAGCCTGGTCGTTTTGCGTCGTCACGGGTTCTTACGTTAAGTATGACAACTACTGAAACTGTATCACGTCCGGCGGGGAATAACAGCAAAAAATTCTGTCTTTCCGTAATCGGGTCGTGTTGGAAGCGGTCACACACCACCCGTAATCGGTCTGTGACGGCGTCCGGGAAGTAGCGGAGCGCGGACATTCCTGTCCGCAGCAACTGCCGAACACCTGCGCCGCCCGGATTTGCGGCCAATCTCGCGCGTAGTACATTGCTGCGGACAGAAATGTTCGCGCTCCGGCCGTCGTCACTGACCGATTTCGTCATTCCAATCCCGCTGCGGCGAGGCGGCTCACGACCGAAGACCGCCGCGCTCAAGCCGGCATGCGCTACCTGGTTTTGGGGCGTGACCGTCGCTCTCGTTTCTGGGAAAAGAGAACCATGAAAGCGATACGATTGGTCGAGCCTGGCCTCCCCTTGGAGTTGCGGGAGGTGCCGGTGCCGGCCGTCGGGGTGCGGGACGCGTTGGTGCGGGTGCGGGCGGCGGGGATCTGCCACTCCGACGCGCATTACCGGGCCGGGCGGTCCGTGGTCGAACCGCTGCCATTGACACTCGGCCACGAGGTGGCGGGCGTGGTCGAGGAAGTCGGCGCGGAAGTGGCGGGTTTGAAACCGGGGGCGCGGGTGTGCCTTCATTATCTGGCGACCTGCGGCGAGTGCATTTATTGCCAGCAGGGCACCGAGCAGTTTTGCCTCCGCGGAGCGATGATCGGGAAGCATCGCGACGGAGGCTTCGCGGAGTTTATCGTCATGCCGGCGCGCAGCCTGTTCCTGTTGCCCGAGAACGTCCCCTTCGAGCAAGGCGCCGTAATGATGTGCTCGTCGGCCACCTCGCTGCACGCGCTGAAGCAGGCCCGGCTGAGCCCGGGTGAATCGGTGGCGGTTTTTGGGCTGGGTGGGTTGGGTCTGTCGGCCATTCAACTCGCGAAGGCGTTTGGGGCCCGGGAGATTTTCGCGGTGGATATCAAACCGGGAAAGCTGGAGCTGGCCAAACGGTTTGGGGCGATTCCGGTCAGCGGGGCGGAAGGGGATGCGGTGGCACAGATCAAAGCTCTCACCGGAGGGCGAGGCGTGGATGTGGCCCTGGAGCTGATCGGGCTGCCATTGACCATGCGCCAGGCGGTGCGGTGCCTGGCGATCAAAGGCCGCGCCGCTCTGGCCGGGATAACCGGGCAGACCCTCGAGATTGCGCCTTACCACGAGCTGCTGAACAAGGAGGCGGAAATCCTCGGGGTTTCGGACCACCTGGCCCAGGAGCTTCCGACGCTGATAGCGTTGGTCTGCCAGGGCAGATTGGATTTGGCAAGCGTGGTTACCCGCACCGTGCCGCTGGCGGCCGAACCCATCAATGAGGCACTGGACCGCTTGGAACAGTTCGGAGAGGACGTGCGAGTGGTGGTTGCGCCATGAGGGCCTTTGGGCTTGGTTGACACGTGCCACTCCTTTCCGGAAGTGTTCCGCGGCCGGCTCGATGGGTTCGACGCCACCACCGCCGTGCTCGTGGCCGCCCCCACCGTGTCCTGCGCAAGTTCGCCGCGCACCTCGAAAAATACCTGCTAATCCCCTCGACCCGCTACGCCGCACCTGGACAGCCCTGCGCCAGGGCAGCCGCAGGCCGTTTCACCTACGAACCCCCAGGCATCACCTGGGCTGAATGACCCTTGGCGCAACCATCAGCCTCGCGGTGCTGCGGCCCGCGAGGCTCTTTTTTTCGCGGTGTGTCCACTGTAACAGCTTCTGTGGCCCCATACATAGTGAGACGAAAACTCGAAAACGAAAAACTGAAAAACAAAAACTCGCATGAAGTCACCAACCGTCTGTTTTAACCATTTAACCCTTTTACGCACGAAGCGGCACTTGCCCTCATCGAAGAAAAACCTGAAGTTCCCGTCCAGGCCGCCGGCCGCACCATCGCCTCCGCCCAGCTCTACGAACTCCTCCTTTCCTTCGACCAAACTGGTCGGCGCCAGCAAAACCTACGCCCTCGATTCCGTCTTCAAGGCCAGCTCCGCCGCCGCCAAATTCGACGTCTGGGTCTGACCATTAATCCATTAATCCACCAATCCATCAATCCAGCCGACCCGTCCAGGCCACCTTGTCCCAGTACCGCCGCTGGACCTTATGACAAATCTACGTTTTACGTTTCACGTTTCACGCATTAATCCATCAATCCAACAATCCATTAATCCAGCAAGTTAGTCGGGTGCCGCGCCCAGCCGGATTTGGCCGCCGGTCCCGCATGTTTGTGCGGTGGCAGCGCTGGCGCGGAGGTGGTACCAATTAACCCAAGCCCGGCCGCTCAGAGTTGACTGACCTTTCCGGGGCCCTTATGGTTAAGCTAGAAGCACAGTAAAGAATTTGTGGACGCGCCTTCATTTCGGCACCTCGACGGGGAGCGCTTCCGTTTTGACTCCCCTTCACCCATGAGATTCAAAGGAACGTCTGCGCTGCGCTGTGGCGCGCTGGCTTTGCTGCTGCTGCTGGCTGCTGCTCCCGGCCCGGCGCGGGCGGAGGCGCTGTTGGAGCTTTTCAACGTCAACTGGAGCGACCTGACCCGGAAGATGCCCGAAATCGCCGAAGCGGGGTACACCGCTTTGTGGCTGCCAAACCCGGCCAAAGGCGTTAGCGGCGGGTTCTCGATCGGCTACGACCAGTTCGATCCTTTTGATTTGGGCGACAAAAACCAGCAGGGCACCGTTGCTACCAAATACGGAACCAAAGCCGAGCTCTTGCAGATGGTCGTGACCGCCCATCGGTTCGGCATCCGGGTTTATTTCGACAACGTGATGAACCACCGCGGTTCGACCGTCCCCGGATACAGCGGCGGGGGCACGGCGACGAATTTTTATCCCGGCCTGCTCCCGCAGGACTTCCATTTGAAAACGGTGAGTGGCGGCTACCAGAACTGGCCCAACATTGCCAATTTTTGCTATCAACCAGAGGTCCAGAACCAGCCGTTGCTCGGTCTGGTCGATCTCGCCCAGGAGCCGGGCACCGTCAACTTTAACTTCGGCCCCTCGCTAGGCAACACCACCGCCAAGCTCAGTTTCGTCCGGCAACCGGGTAATCCGGATTATTATATGGATACCAATACGCCCTCTCTCGGGGGCGTGTGGCATGGCTTCAATGGGAGTAACGGCGAACCCGCCGCCGAATATGTCGAGCGTTACCTGACCCGCGCGGCGATGTGGACGCTTTACGTGACCAAATGCGACGGCTTCCGCCTGGACGCCGTCAAGCATGTGCCCTCAAACTTCTTTGGCAATAATCCCGGCAGCAGTTGGATGACCGACGAGCCGTCGTTTGCCGGTTATACCGGGGGCATCCAGGCGGCATATGATTGGACGCACGGTTACGGCAGCAACGTGACCGGTAACGGGTATATGGAAACCGATGGCAACCGGAACAGCCTGTTCGATACCGAGGCGCCGCGAAACGACGCGATGCTCTTTGGCGAGCATGTGTCGCCTGTCCCCGATTTCCAGCAGTACCTCAACGCCGGAATGCGGCTATGCAATCAGCCACTCTACAACGAGATGAATAACGTTCTGGGCGGCGGTGACGGATTCGACAACAACAACGGCATGGACAGCCGCGATTACACTCCCTCGCCCGATAGCTGCAACGGGACCTCATATCCCTGTTACAGCGCCGCGCAGAGCGTCATGTTTCCGCAGACACAGGATGGAGGCAGTTGCTGCCCCGTGCACCAGGAGCTGCAGGATGCTTACTACTTCATGCACGAAGGGTTGCCGATGATTTATTCGGACGGTTACAACCATTCGGGGCCGCCTACCTACTTCCCCATCCTTTCGTATGCGAATTACCTCGGCGAATTCGGCGACAACCGGATGCCCGAGCTGGTTTACCTGCATCATCAACTATCCCGGGGCGGGACCCGCTCGCGCTGGCATGACCATAACATTGTCGCCTGGGAACGCTATGATTACCGGGATGTGAGCGGCGGCAACGCCTTCACTAACGCGGACGCCACGGTGGTGTTCTTCGCCATGAACGACAATTTTGGGAATCCGGGGGACATTCTATTTGATGACGGGGTGAGCCGAACCGGTGACGGGTACTACACCTGCGCCAATGGCAGCCCTTCGCGCGGCTACGGGATGGTGGTGAGCTTCCCTCCCGGCTCGGTCCTCTCGCAAATGGCAGGTACTTCCACCGGCGGCAATCGCGCCTGCCCGAAGCTCCTGGTCCACGCCGCTACCACCGATAAAACGATGGCGATCAATTCGGCGGGTGCCTCCGACCCGACGCAGCGGCTGATTTATGTCAATACGGCGCCGCCGCCCGGAGGCGGAGCGATCGAGTTGCTCATTCCCAGCGGTGGCTGGGTGATGTATGGCTACCAATGGCCCGAAGCCAGCCGGGCCAATGTATTGACCAACGCAATCACGTTCAGGCAGGGCGGAGTGCCGGCGCCGGCCATCACGGTCTATCGGCACGACGGTGTGAATGGCGACACGAACTTCAATCCGATTTACCCCTTCAAAATGCGCGGCAGCTTCGATCCCAATGGCAACGTCGTTGGCGGCCATAATGTCTCGAACCTGACTTACGCCATTGATATTCCGATCCTGACCAATGCCCCCTTCGATATCGCGGCGCGTTGCGATGCCTCGGCCCTCAATATCCTGGCGAAAATGGACGGCGGCCTCGATCTCAACAGCCAGATGGCCCTGGGGCCGACGAACGGTTCGGATTTGCGCGACAACAAGCCCGGTTATGTATCGGATGTGTTCCTTGGCTACGAACAAACCTTGCAGCAGCTCCGGTATGGCCCTGAGAAATTTGCGGCCAGGGATACCAGCGCGCACAACAACGTTACTTCGCTGGGCGCTGAGACCTATTATTATACGGTGGGCGGGACCGACACGGTCATCCCGGGCAGCGGCAACGGAACCGGCATCGGGACCCTCACGCCTGCCTGGGTTTACCACGATCCGACTAATGGAACGACGGTTGTCGGCGGCGGGCCGGCAACCCAGATGAACCCGACCAATCCGGCGCCGGCGCAAGCGGTCGATATTTGGGTCAAAGTGGGCTACAACTACCAGACCAACCACTGCTTCATTTATTACACCACCGACGGCACTAATCCCGAAGGCGCCTTTGGTGTGGGGAAGGGGACTACTCGAGTGGTGGCTGCTTTGTGGGTAAACCACGACAGCGGGGGCAGCACGATGGATTGGTTCAAAGGAACCATCCCCGGGCAGGTCAACGGCGTGCAAGTCCGCTACAAAGCGGCGCTGTACCAGGACAACATTCCGACCATTTCAGATGCCGACAACTCAAAGCTCTACGGCCTCACCCAGTTCGGCATCACCAATTTCAACCCGACCACCGCCCAGGTCTGGCTCCACAACGACCTCAATACGAACAACACCGCCACCGGCCTCAGCAGCGGCTTCCATATCGTTCGGGCGCGCTCCTTCCTGCCTCGTTCCGGCAAATCCGGCGTCTATAACACCTTCCTGCAAACTTTCTACTATGATGCGCAACTACCAACGGGAGTAATTGCTTTTCCAACCAGTGACGGCTCCACCATCAATGGCAGCAGTTACACGGTCGTCGTGCGCGCCGACAGCTCGGTGACCGAGGTTGATTATTCCACCGCCGATGGCCTCGGCCAGACCAACGGCGTGGCCACCGCCGTCTCCCCGGACCCCACTCTCTCCGCCCAATACCCCGCCTTCCCCCAGGAATTCCGCTTTACCTACTCCCCCATCGCCAGCAGCGGCACGGGCACCATCACCGTCTATCTCAAGGAGCTTTCCACCAGCGTGCTCACCAATCGCTTGACCACTCTCACCCGCACCGTCAATACCATGGCCCCGGTCCTAACCCTTCAAATCGTCAGCCCGGCTACCAACGGTTCGCTGGTCGTTCTGCCCTCCTATGGCGTCTATACAATTCAAGCCTGCCTGAGCACGAATCTCAGCACCTCGACCAGTTTTTACAGCCTCTACATCAACGGGGTGCTTCAGCCCAGCTCGGGTTACCTGCTGCGCCCCGTCGGCTCCGTCGGCGGTTGTCCCGGTCTCCGCGCCTTCCTCTACAACTGGAGCCTGCCCATCTCCGGCACCAACGTGCTCCAGCTCGTTTATACCAATGGCTTCACCCTCAGCGACACCCGCACCGTCGCCGTCGCCCGCATCGGCGACCCCACCGATTCCGACGGCGATGGCGTCCCCAACTGGGCCGAAATCCTCGCCGGCACCAACCCCTACGACGCCAACTCCTACTTCCACATCACCACGCTGTCTCCGGGCGACCCCGTCGTCGTCTTCTGGTCCAGCGTCCCCGGCCATACCTACCAGGTGCTCGGAACCACCGACCTGCTGGCCCCGATGATGCCGCTGTCCAACGCCGTTGTTCCCGCCAGCGGTACCAACGTAACCTACTGGTCCGACATCGCCCCCGATGCGACCAACCGCTTCTATCGCATCCAACTTGTGCAATGAAGCACGCCCCGAGTCCTGACGGGATGCCTGCGCGGTGTGTCTGGCCAGACAACAGCCTGGTGGACATCGCTGGCAGAAGAATTCTGCAGACTGTTGGTCTGGTCGCGTTGGTCCTGGCTGCAAGCTCACCCTCCTCCTTCGCCGTCCTGGCCAATGCCTGGCACATTCCCGATAACTCCTCCGATCTCGGCTTTGCCATGCGCAGCCCGGAGTTCGAAATCGGGCCCAATTCCACCGTCACCGTTTACCAGGGTCTGCAGAAGCTTAACAATCCTTACGGCACCGCCAACCAGACCGGGGGGACTCTCTACTACAAAGGCCTTTCCCAAGGCACCTGGAGCAGCGTCAGCCTCAGTTTCTACACCAATGGCGGCCCCAGTCCTAATAACCAATACTGGCAGGCTTCCTTCAGCACCGCCGCCATCGGCACCAACGACGTCATCCAGTACTATCTCTACCTCACGTTCGACGGCGTCAACGGCCTCCAGAATACCTACCTTTATGCCCCCGCCGGCCATGGCGACTCCCGTGGCGCCACGACCGCCACCCAAAGCACCGCTGCCGCTTCGCCTTACAGCATCCGCAACCGCCCGGCCTGGCTGTTCCATGCCAACAACCGCGTCGTTAATCCCGGCGCCGATTCCAGCCATAACAACGTCGATTTTTGGATCAAAATCGGCTACATCGGCAAAGACAGCAGCCTGGGCTCGCGCTATGCCGATAACGCCAGGATTTATTTCACGCTCGACGGCTCGACCCCGCTCGGTTCGCTCGGCTACCCCAGCAACACCGCCCAGGTGGCCACCCTCGGGTTCGACCACATTGACGAGGACTCCAGCATCGCCGGCAACGCGATGTGGTGGTACTGCACCGTTACCAATCTGCCGATCTATACCACCATCCAATACAAAATCGGCGTCTGGCACAACAGCAACAGCGAAGAGAAGTTCGCCGACTACAACGCCGCCACCAACAACGAGGTGTTCAGCTTCGCCATCGGCACCCTCGGCGACCCGGTTCTGACGGTCAATGGGCTCAACGCTGATTACACCACCACCCACCTCTTTGTGGATGAAGTGGCCGGCGACTCGATTCCGCTGACGCTCCTCTTCTCCCCCAATGCCTCGAACGTGGTCACCGCCGAGATTTTTTCCAACCTCAACCGCCGCGACCGCGCCACCCAGGATGCCAATGGCGATGGCATTGAGGACGGCGTGGTGCCGCCGGATGGCAATACCATCGTCGCCGGCGATGACAGCAATTATTACAAGGCCTATACGATGTCGCCCAGCGGCACCCCCGGCCAATATACCCTGACGCTCAACGCGCAAAAGACTGGCGCCTACCGCCTGACCGCCCGTTACAAAGCTTCCGGCAATGCCAACTGGTTCTGGTACACCAGCAATGGCCGCCGCGACCACGCCCTGGTCGTTTCCCCCAAAAAAGCGCGCAACATTACGCTCTACGAACTCAACGCGATGAATATCGATTCGCAGGGCACGCAGGATTATCAGCGCAGCACCTTCGTGGATTTGTACAACGGCCCTGGCTCACGGCCCTACGACCCCGTCACCAACCGCTTCAACCTGACTTATGCCCAGAATCTTGGCGTCAATTGGCTTTGGTTCCAACCGATTCATCCCATTGGCATCGATGGCCGCCAGACCGACCCCAATACCGGCCAGCCCTACGCCGTCGGCAGCCCTTATTCGGTTAAGAATTTTTTCCAGATCAACCCCCTGTTGAGCAAAGCCAACACGCGCGACGCCGGGATGACCGAGTTCAGCAACTTTGTGGCCGCCGCCGATTCCGCCGGACTCAACGTGATGCTGGATGCCGCTTTCAACCATACCGCCTGGGATTGCGAGTTGGATACCAGCGGGGTTTATTATTTCGCGCCTTCAGGTAATCCGGGTAATTGGCAGACCACCGATGAGGTCCGCAATCGCCAGGCGCAGGTTTACTCCCTCTCGGGTAACTACTGCAGCCGTGCTTCCAGCGCCGCCAACATTGCGCCTGCGCCGGACCGCGGTGATTTCGGTAAATGGACCGACGTGCACGATATTTTCTTCGGCCGTTATGCCGCGCTGGTTTGCGTCAATCCCGGTGACAACGGCAATTACCTCAACGAAGGCGACTGGTTTGATTATAGCGTCGCCACCGGCAATTTCGACCTGATCACCCAAAACGTTTGGCGCTATTTCTCGGACTACGCCCTTTACTGGCTGGATAAGACCGGTTGCCCCGTCGGCACGCCCGCCAACCAGACCTACCACGGCATTGATGGATTGCGCGCCGACTTCGGCCAGGGCCTCCCGCCCCAATGCTGGGAATACATCATCAATAAAGTCCGCAGCCGCAAATGGGATTTCGTCTTCATGAGCGAATCACTCGATGGCGGCGCGGTGACCTATCGCTCGAACCGGCATTTTGATATCCTGAACGAGAATATTGTTTTCCCGCTGCAGTCCGCCGCCAGCGCCGGCGATTACCGCAACATCTTCGACGCGCGCCGCAACGCCTACGGCCAGGGCCTGGTCCTGCTCAATAACACCTCGCACGACGAGCAGAATTACAGCGACCCGTACCAGGCCCTCATCCGCTATGCCGCTTGCAGCTCCATCGACGGTGCCCCCATGATTTTCTACGGCCAGGAACTCGGCATGTCCACCACCTTCGGCTTCGACCTCTACGAGCTCAACTTTGGCAAGAAAATCCCGCACTTCAAAACCTACAACTCCCTGCAACCGATCTTCGCGCCGGGCAACCGCAACTATGGCCTCGACCAGCTTTGGCCCGTCTATGCCGCCATCAACCAGGCCCGCTCCTTCAGCAAGGCCCTGCGCAGTTCCAATCGCTATTACCTCAATCAGACCGGTGCCGGCGGCTCCCAACCCAACATCTTCTCCGTCGCTAAATATGAGCAGGCCAATGGCTCGCCTAATTTCTACGACGTCGTCTTCGCCTTTGCCATGCTCCATCGCAACAACAACCAACAGGGCAACTTCAACGTCAACATTACCCAGAACGGCTCGAACCTCTTCGGCATCAAATCCGGCCGCACCTACAATGTGAAGAACATCGCTGCTTACACCGCCATTGACCCGAACCGGCGCAATTATTGGCTCATCCCCGGTGGCGTTTCCGGCGACAACCTCCTCAACACCGGTCTTTTCATCTCGCTCAATCCCGTTCCCTCCAGCAACGGCGCCTGGAGCACCAATCCCTTCGAGGCGCAGTACTTGAAACTCTATGACGTCACGCCGCCCGTTGCTCCCGCTGCCCCGTCCACTCCCAAACCTTATGTCCTGACCACGAACATCACTTTCACCTGGCCTGCGGTGTTCGACCCTGACGGCGGCGTCTCAGGGTATCATGTTTTGATCGGCACCTCTCCGGGCGGCTCCAACGTCTTCAATGGCATCATCGGCGGGACAAGTTTGGCCGTTACCAACACCTTCGGCACGGTCCTTTTCGCCCAGGTCAGCGCCATCAATAACGCGGGTATCGAAGGCGCCTTTGGCCCTGCCAGCTCCGGCACCCTTTTGTTAGACCCCGCCTCTATCGTCTTGGGGGTCAGTTCTGGCGCCAATGCGATCAACCTGAGCTGGCCGCCCTCCCTCAGCAACTCGGCCACCCTTTATAGCGCCAATAATCTGGCGGCGCCGGCCACCTGGTTGCCGGTTCCCGGGAACCCCGTTTTGACCAACAACCAGGGGGTGATTACCATCCCCACCAGCAACGGCCCGGCCCGCTTTTATCGGCTGCAACTGAACTGAACCGCATGTTCATGCGGACCCCAGCCCCGCTTCGGCGGGACTTTTTACTTTTTCGAGCTGGTACGTTGCTGCAACCAGGCGATGTCGTTGGGCGAGCTCTTGCCGTTGCCGGCAGAGGGGTTGATGCGCAGGACGGGTTGAACCGTGTTGCCGTCCCGCCAACGCCTGATTTCCCCATGCCCGTCGGCAAACGAAAACCCACACGCCCCGTTATGGTAAGAAGCCGGGACATCCGTCCAGGCCGTGCCGGTCATCAGCACCGAGAACAACCCGTCGTTGATGCTGTCGGGGTGCTCGTCCAGGAAAACCCAGGCCAGCGAGGGGAGAGGCGCGATGATTTCGGAGGCCTTCAGGTACTGCCTCCAGCCCTGATTCAGCGGAATATATATCCCATTGATATTGTCCGTATCCCCCATAAACCCGTTCATGGAAATACTGCGAACCCG
>Ga0210408_10000913_pt1 | contig 32785 bp, 20 predicted proteins | sample IncBWH4MmetaG_FD_155471 | JGI IMG/M metagenome (GOLD analysis project Ga0210408, IMG submission 155471) | Forest soil microbial communities from Barre Woods Harvard Forest LTER site, Petersham, Massachusetts, United States - Inc-BW-H-4-M | ecosystem: Environmental > Terrestrial > Soil >... | reverse complement strand
GCCGACGCCGATCAGTGCGTCTTCTGGGGGCCGTTTCGCGCCGGGGCGCTGCCGCGCGTGTACGGTCCCCGCGTCCGTCGCGTTGGCCAGGCGATCATCGTCGAGGCTGCTCACGACGGCTATCGACGCCTCGCTGATCCGACCCGACACCAACGCGCGTTCCTATGGTGGCCGGGACGCGGGCTCGTCGTGATCGATCGGCTGTTCTGCGAGCGTCCGCAGCAGGTGTCTTCACGGCTGTGCTTCGCATCCGGGGTGCTCGACGCAACCGCGGCGCGTGCCGGCACGCTCGTCGTGACCGCGATCGGCCGAGGTGGCGTGCCTGTGCGCGAGGCTCGCCAGTACTCCCCGGAATTGGGGTTGCGCGAGCCCACCGCCGGCCTGCTCGACAGGCGGGTGGTCGCGCCGGGAGAGCCGTTCGGCTGGAGCCTGCTACGCGCCGGAGTCAGGGTGGAGCTGCGCGCTCCCGACGCACTTGCGTTATGCGAGCACGCAGCGGACCCGGTGCTCGTCAAACTGAGCTCGCCGCTCACAGCGCGCGCAGAGTGGCGCTGAGCTCGTGACGCGGCCCACGCTGCTGTGCTTCGCCGGAGACCGCTGGGACGGCAACCCCCACTCCCGCCATCACCTCATGCGCCGCTATGCCCAGCGCTATGACGTGCTGTTCATCGAGAGCGTGCCGATGCGCGCGCCGGCGCTCGGGGAGGGCGGGGAGCTGGGGCGGGTCTGGCGCAAGCTGCGCGGCGGGGTGAAGCTCAGGACGGTCGAGCCCGGCCTGCACGTCCTGCGGCCGCTTCCCATACCTCCCAGCGGACGAGCCGGCCGCTATCTGCAACGCGTCGCGCTCGCCGCCCAGATCCGCTGGGCGCGGCGCAAGCTTGGACTTCACGGACCCCTGCTGAGCTGGTTCAGCCTGCCGGTGGCCGCGCCGCTGCGCGGGCGGCTCGGCGAGCGCGGCTCGATCCTCTACTACCAGGATCGCTATGACGCCTTCAGCCACGTCGACGCTCCCTATCTGCGCGCGTGCCTGACGGCGCTGGCCCGTGGATGCGACATCGCCGTCGCCAGTGCCGAGGAGCTCGGGTCCGACCTACGCACACTCGGCGCCGATCCGGCCATCGTGCCGCACGGGGTGGATGTCGAGCGCTTCGCCGGGGAGCATGCGCTGCCCACGGACCTCGAGGCGCTGCCGAGGCCACTCGTGGGCTACGTCGGCCTGCTCGACGACTACGTCGATCTCGAGCTGCTCGTGCAGCTGGCCAACCGCCTCGATCAGGGGACGGTGGTGCTCGTGGGCGCCGCCAACACCGACATCTCGATCCTCCGCCACCCCCGCATCGAGCTGTTGGGCGTACGGCCGTATGCGTCGATCCCGGCCTACGTCGCGAGCTTCGACTGCTGCCTGATCCCATTTCTGGTCAATCGACTCACCGTGGCAGTGAATCCGATCAAGCTCCGGGAGTATCTCGCGGCCGGTCGGCCGGTGGTCTCCACGCCGCTGCCCGAGGTCGCACGCTACGGTGACGTGGTCTCCGTGGTCGCGCGCGAGGACTTCGTGAACGCGGTGATCGATGTGCTAAACAGCAGCGACCTCGAGGGCGCCCGCGAGGCCCGTCGGCTGCGTGTCGCCGGTGAGTCCTGGGAGCGGGTCGCCGCGAGCATCGAGGCTCTTTTCCTTCCTCTGCTAACGACCCCGCGAGAGACCGACAGATGAGACAACTCCTGCAGAACGTGTCCACCGGCGAGATCACCGTGGAGGAGGTGCCCGCCCCGCAGGACGGGCCTGGCGCGCTGCTGGTGTCCACCCGCTACTCGCTGATCAGCGCCGGCACCGAGCGGGCGGTGCTGGAGGTCGGGCGCAGCTCGCTGCTCGGCAAGGCACGCGCGCGCCCGGACCTGGTCAGGAAGGTGATCGACTCCGCACGCGAGGAGGGGCTGGCTTCGACCTATGCCAAGGTGCGCGGGCGGCTGGGAGAGCCCAATGCGCTGGGCTACAGCCTGGCGGGGCTCGTGCTAAGCGCCTGCGCCGACGCGCCGGCGGCGCCCGGCGAGCTCGTGGCGTGCGCCGGTGTCGGCTACGCCTCCCACGCCGAGGTCGTGGCCGTCCCCCGCAACCTCTGTGCGCGGGTGCCCGCGGGAGTCCCCGCCGAGGACGCCGCCTACGGCACTGTCGCGTCGATCGCGCTGCACGGGGTGCGGCTGAGCGGCGTCGGGCTGGGAGACGTCGCCGCGGTGATCGGGCTCGGGCTGGTGGGCCAGCTGACGCTCGAGCTGCTCGCCGCCGCCGGGTGCGTGGCGGTGGGTCTCGATCCGAACGAGCAGCGCGTCGCGCTGGCTCGCGAGGCCGGCTTCTTCGCGACCGCCGACGAGCACGAGTTCCAGAGCGAGGTTGCCCGTCTCACCGCTCGGCGGGGAGCCGACGGCACGCTGATCACCGCCGCGAGCCGCAGCGCCGCCCCGCTCGCGCGCGCCACCGCGGTGGCGCGCGAGCGCTCGGTCGTATGCGTGGTGGGCGACGTGAAGATCGAGTCGCCGCGGGCACCGCTGTTCGCCAAGGAGCTGAGCCTGGTCGTCTCCCGTTCCTACGGCCCCGGGCGCTATGACCCCACCTACGAGGAGCAGGGCATCGACTACCCCGCCGGATATGTGCGCTGGACCGAGGGACGCAACCTGGCCGAGGTGCTGCGCCTGATGGCGGCTGGGCACCTGCGCCCGTCGCGTTTGACGACGCACACCTTCGACCTCGACGACGGCGCGCGCGCGTACACGCTGCTGGAGGGCGGCGCGGAGCCCTCCCTCGGCATCCTGTTGCGCTACCGCGGCGCCCGGGAGAGCGGACCCAGGAGCATCCAGCTCCCCGGTGCTCGGCGCGCGCGACGGGCCACGGGCACGGGTAACGGGCGCGCAACTCGGGTGGCCGTCGTGGGCGCCGGCGCCTTCGCGCGCGGGGTGCTCATGCCCTCCCTCGCGCGCAGCTGCGAGATCGTCGCGATCGCCAACGCCACCGGCGTTTCCGCCCGCGCCGCCGCCGAGCGCTTCGGGGCGGCGAGCGCCTCCACGGATCCGAGCGCGGTGATCGACGATCCCGGCGTGGACGCCGTCGTGATCGCCACGCGCCACGACACCCACGCGCCCCTGGTAACTCATGCCTTGAGAAGCGGCAAGCACGTCTTCGTGGAGAAGCCGCTGGCGCTGAACGAGCCCGAGCTCGAGGAGATCGCACGCGCCGCCGCCGACGCGGAGGGCGTGCTGATGGTTGGGTTCAACCGCCGCTTCTCCGCGCTCGGCCGGCGCCTGGCCGCCGCGTTGAGCGGCTTGGGACCGCTGCTGGCCACCTACCGCGTCAACGCGGGGCGGCTGCCCCGCGAGCACTGGACGCACGACCCAGACGTCGGCGGCGGGCGGGTCGTGGGCGAGGTCTGCCACTTCGTGGACTTCCTCTCCTTCCTCTGCGGGGGACCCCCGACGTCGGCCGACGCCGCTGCCGTGGGTGGGGGCTCGGAGATCAGAGATGACAACCTGGCGGCAACGCTGCGCTTCGAGAACGGCTCGGTGGGAGTGGTCGTGTACGGCGCCTTCGGCGACCCGTCCCTGGAGAAGGAGCGCATCGAGGTGCTGGGCGAGGCCGGGGCCGGCACGCTCGAGGACTTCCGCCGCCTCACGCTGCACCGGGGCGGAAGCTCCGAGCGGATCGAGGGCAAGCGCGACAAGGGCCACGCCGAGGAGATCGCCGCCTTCCTGAGCGCCTGCCGCACGGGCATCCAGCCATGGCCTGTGGAGCAGATGCTTGAGGTGACGCGAGCCACATTTCAGATTCGCGACGCGCTCGCCAGCACGGCCCCACCGTGCCTCGCCGAGGCCAGCTGAGGTGTGCGGCATCCTCGCTGTGCTGAGCCGCGACGGCGCGGCCCTCTCCCCGGAGCGCCTGCAGCGGATGCGCGACACGATGACCCACCGCGGCCCCGACGACAGCGGCCTGTGGCTGCGATCCCCCCAGCGCGACGTCGGCCTCGCCCACCGGCGCCTGGCGATCGTCGACCTCTCCCGCGCCGGACGCCAGCCGATGGGCAACGAGGACGGCCAGGTGCAGGTGACCTTCAACGGCGAGATCTACAACCACCGCCAGCTGCGCACCGAGCTCGAAGCGGCGGGGCACGTGTTCCGCTCCCGCTGCGACGCGGAGGTGCTCGTGCACCTCTACGAGGAGCTCGGTCCGCGCATGGTGCAGCGGCTGGTGGGAATGTTCGCCTTCGCCATCTGGGACGAGCGCGCGCAGCGTCTATTCCTCGCCCGCGACCGCCTCGGGATCAAGCCTCTCTACTGGGCCGACGACGGCCAGACCTTCGCGTGCGCCTCGGAGATCAAGGCCCTGCTCCCGCTCCTGCGCACGCGCGAGATCGACGAGACGGCGCTCTCCCACTACCTGACGTTCGTGGCGGTGCCCGCCCCGCGCACACTGTTCCGCGGCGTCTGGAAGCTCGCGCCCGCGAGCACCATGACGGTGGATCGCCACGGCCGCAGCTCCCCCGAGCGCTACTGGGACCCGATCGCCGATCGCAGCGAGCTCGACGGGGAGCGGATCGACTGGGAGGCCGAGCTGCGTGCGCGCTTGGAGCGCTCGATCGAGCGCCGCATGATGAGCGACGTGCCGGTGGGGGTCTTCCTCTCGGGGGGCGTTGACTCCTCGACCAACGTGGCGCTGATGAGCCGCCTGGTCGAGCACCCGATCAACACCTTCAGCATCGGCTTTCGCGACGCCGAGCAGCACAACGAGTTTCAGTGGGCCAGGCAGGTCGCCGAGCGCTTCGGCACCGCCCACCACGAGGTTCAGATCGACGCGGAGGACCTGTGGCGCTTCCTGCCCGATCTCGTCCACCACCAGGACGAGCCGATCGCCGACCCGGTGTGCGTGCCCCTGTACTTCGTGGCGAAGCTCGCCAAGGAGCACGGGGTGACCGTGGTGCACGTCGGGGAGGGGGCAGACGAGACACTGGCGGGATACGCGACCTACGTGCAGGCGCACGCGATGGCGGTTGGTCACTGGCGGCGCTTTCGCGCACTGCCGCGACCGCTGCAAGCGCTCGCCGGGCGAGCCGGCGCGGCCGCGCTCGCGGGGCGCCCGGGATACCACATCCACCGTGAGGCGCTGCTACGCGGCGCTCAACCCGACGGGCGGCTGTGGTGGGGAGGCGCCGTCGCCTTCTACGAGGACGGGCTGCGACGTGTCACCAGCGAGGACTTTCGGGCCAGTTGCAACGGCGAGTCCCCCCGCGAAATCGTGGCTGGGATCGACAGCGACGCGGTGCGCGCCGGCGCGCGCGACGAGCTCGACCGCCTGATCTACCAGGATCTGCGCCTGCGTCTGCCCGAGCTGCTGTTGATGCGCGTGGACAAGCTCACGATGGCCAACGCGATCGAGGCCAGGGTGCCGTTCCTCGACCACGAGCTGGTGGAGCTCACAATGGCGATGCCGGCGAGCGAGAAGATTCGCGCTGGGGTGGGCAAGCACGTGCTCAAGCGAGCGGTCGGCGACCTGCTCCCCAGCGAGTTGCTGTGGCGCGCGAAGCAGGGCTTCGGCACGCCCGTGTCGGAGTGGTTCAGAGGCCCGCTCGGCGCCCAGCTGGAGGATCGCCTGGCGCGCTCGCATATCAACGACCTGAACATCCTCGATCGCACGGCGGTCGCCGAGCTGCTGCAGCTGCATCGCAGCGGCCGGGCCGAGCGCTCGTTTCAGCTGTGGAACGTCCTCAACCTGTCGGTGTGGTTCGACCATTGGATCGCGGGGGAGAGCGAGCCGAGGTGAGCGCCCGGCTGCTGGTGGTGGTCGGAGCTCGGCCGAACTTCGTGAAGGTGGCGCCAATCCTGCGGGCGTTGCGCGAGACCCCGGTCGAGACGGAGCTGCTGCACACCGGCCAGCACTACGACTACGCCCTCTGCGAATCGTTCCTGGAGGTGCTCGGCTTTCCCGAGCCGGACTTTCGCCTCGGCGTCGGGTCCGCGAGCCATGCCCGGCAGACCGCGGCGGTGATGGTGGGCTGCGAGGAGATCCTGCAAGAGCGCGCCTTCGACGCGATCCTCGTCCCCGGAGACGTCAACTCCACCCTCGGGGCCGCCCTGGCCGCCGTGAAGCTCGGCTGCCCGGTGATCCACCTGGAGGCGGGCCTGCGCTCCGGGGACCACTCGATGCCCGAGGAGATCAACCGGGTGCTCACCGACAGGATCTCCGCGCTGCTGCTGTGTCACTGCGAGGACGCCGTGAGCAATCTGGCGGCGGAGGGAATCGCCGGCGCGAGCACCGTGCGCATGGTCGGCAACACGATGATCGACAGCCTCCTGCGCCTGCGGGACCCACAGCGCTCGCTGCGAACGCTCGCCGGGTACTCCCTGCAACCTGGGGAGTACCTGCTGGTCACCCTGCACCGTCCCGCCACCGTCGACGAGGCCGGCAGGCTGCGAGCCGTGATGGATGTGCTCGCGGAGCTGGCGCATCAGTTCACCGTGGTCTTCCCGGTGCATCCGCGCACCCGTGCGCGGATCGAGCGGGAGCGCATCCCGGTATCCGAGCACGTACGGCTGCTCGAGCCGCTGGACTACCAGCAGTTCATCGACCTGGAGTCACGAGCGCGCCTGGTGATCACCGACTCGGGGGGCGTGCAGGAGGAGACCTCCGCGCTGGGGGTGCCGTGCGTGACCTACCGCGCCAACACCGAGCGGCCCGTGACCATCGCGCTGGGCACCAACGAGCTGGTCGGAGTCGACCCGGACGCGCTGCGCGCGGCGTGCCGTCGGCATCTCGACGGGGACACCACGCGCGGATCCCACCAGATCCCCCTGTGGGACGGCGCCGCCGGCGAGCGAGCCGCACAGGCCATCCAGGACTTCCTCCTGCGGCGCCCGGCAAGCTGAGGTAAGCGTCCGCATGCCCACGGTCACGGTGTCGCGTCTGCGCAAAGTGGCGGGCAAGCCACCGGCGTACGTGCTGCGCCGCGTCGGGCAGGAGTTGCGCCAGGAGCTCCATCAGCTGCAGCTGCGAGCCTGCGCGGCGGGCCGCGGTCCGCTGAGCGCCGCGCGGATCGTCCCCGGTGGCCCAGCGCGGGCCGCGGCCGCGACGGTCGGGCGCGAGCTCGCCCCGTTCGTGGAGGCGATCGCGCTCTCACGCCAGGACGAGCGCCTGCGCGAGGGGATCGCCAGGCGTGGAGCGCTGGCGCGTGAACGGCGCGTGGAGCTGTTCGGGGAGGAGTTGGTGAGCGTGGGAATCCCACCGGCCTGGACAACCGATCCGCATACCGGCGATCGCTGGCCCGATGGCTTTCACCGTCGCCTGGACGTGCTCGACCTCCAGCGCCCGACCGACGTGAAGCTGGTGTGGGAGCTCTCGCGGCTGCGTCACTGCGTGGCGCTCGCCCAGGCGGCGGTCGTGCTCGACGACGCGTCGGCGCTCGCGCCGCTCGCCTCGGATCTCCGCGACTGGCGGGCCCGCAATCCCCTGGGCTGGACTGTGAACTGGACCGTGGGCATGGAGGTGGCGCTGCGCGCGGTGAATCTGATCTGTATCGACGGCGTACTCCTCGCCGGAGGATGCGAGCTGCCCGAACGCGAGGCGCACGTGGCCAGCCTCTACCAGCACGGCTGGTTCCTGCGCCGCAATCTCGAGATCAGCGACCTCAACGGCAATCACTTCCTCGCGAACGCCGTCGGACTGCTGTGGCTGGGGGCCTACTTCGGGGAGGTGGGCGAGGCGCGGGAGTGGTTTGCCCAGGGGCTGCGCATGACCCGGGCGGCGGCGCGCGAACAGGTACTCGAGGATGGACTGGACCACGAGGGCTCGCTCCCCTACCACGTGCTCGTCTGCGAGATGTTCCTGATCGCGCTGGTGGTCGCGGGCGAGCACCTCGCGGAGATCGAGGGGCCTGTGCGGGGGATGCTCGACGCAACGGTGCTCTTCAGCGACGCGCGGGGTGGGGTCCCCGACCTGGGCGACGACGACGGCGGGCGCGTGGCCGCCTTCACCGACGTCCCTTCGCGCGATGCGCGGCGAGTGCTGGGACTAGGCGCGGCGCTTCTGCAACACGCGGGGGCCGCCGCGCGCAGCCGGGATGCGGCCTGCGAGGATGCGCTGTGGCTGGCCGGCCCCGAGCGCCTGGCGCGAGCCCAAGCGCTGTCCGCCCCTCCCCGCCCGGCCGCGCCCGTCCACTTCCGGAGCGCCGGCCTGATCGTCATGGATACAGACCGCGGCGACCGCGTGGTCCTGGACGTGGGCCCGGTCGGCTTTCGGGGGCGCGGCGGACACGGACACCTCGACGCCCTCTCCTTCGCGGCGTGGATCGCAGGCGAGCCGGCGATCCGCGACTCCGGAACCGGCACCTACACGGGCGATCCGGAACTGCGCAACGCGCTGCGGGCGATCACGGCGCACACGGTGGTGATCGTCGACGACATCCCCTACGCGCGCCTCGGTGGCAGCGACCGACTGTGGGCGATCGAAGGCGACTCCCGGCCACAGCTGACACAGCTCTCGGCCAGCGGCGAGGAGCAGTTGGCGATCGTGCGCCAGCGGCTGCCCTGCGCCGCGGGTTGGGCCCTCGTCGAGCGCGCCCTGACGCTGTCGCCCGGTGCTCTGCGCTGGCGCGACACCGTCGAGGCTCCCAGCGGCGCCACCGTTCGACATCTGCTGCAGCTCCCGAAAGCTTGCGAGCTGCGCCAACAGACCATCTTCCATCCCACCCTGATCTATCTTGGTCAATGGCCGCGGGGCGCGACTGTCGAGTTGCACACCTGTCCCCACTCGAGCGGATATGGCCGCTGCGAGTCGGCCAAGCGAGCGATCGTCAGCTACCGCTCAGACGGTGAACCGGCAGTTGTCGGCTGGTCGATCCGCGCTTCCAAGATCCATCTGGGCAGCTGAGAGCCTGGATCAAAAGCAACCGGAGCCCCGCGGACACCGGATGACGCGTCGCCCGGACCCATCGCGCTGGCCCCGGGGGGTCACCCTACGGATGCTCGTTATTCTTGCGGCGTGAGAGCAGCGAGCAAGCTCGTGGCCCGGCCTTGATCGACATCGCACGTTCCCGCCTGTTCGCCGCGCCCGCCACGAGCCTCCTGCGGCGCGTCGCCACGCTCGCCGCGTCCGGCGCCCTGGGGTTGCCCTGGGCCTGCGCAGTGGCACTGCCATCCACAGCGCATGGATCCCCCCTGAAGGCGATGTGGGGCCCCGCGATTCACAATGGGGCCTCTCTGTTCCCCACCTACCGCAACCTCGGTGTGAGGATCTACGAGGACGACCTGCACTGGGACTCGATCGCTCCGCGCCGCCCACGCAACCCCCTCAACCCCAACGAACCGGCCTACGCTTGGCCCGCCGAGGTCACCCGCGCGGTCGCCGAAGCCAAGCGCTACCACATCCAGGTCGCCCTGCAGATCGTCGGCGCCCCGGCATGGGCCAACGGGGGCAAACCATGGAACTGGGCACCAGAGAACCCCCAGGACTACGCCGACTTCGCGCTCGCCGCCGCCAGGCGCTATCCGTCGGTGCACCTGTGGATGATCTGGGGGGAGCCCTCGCGCGCGCACAACTTCGAGCCGCTGACGCCCGTGCCGCGCTTCGCCCCCCTGGACGCGGCCGAGCTGCTCGCGCCACACCTGTACGCCCGCATCCTCGACGCGGCCTACGGGGCCCTCAAGAGCGTCAGCCGCGCCAACATCGTGATTGGGGGGATGACCTACACGACCGGGGACATCTCCACCCAGCAGTGGATCGAAAACATGCGCCTGCCCGACGGCAGGCCCCCGCGGCTGGACATGTATGGACACAACCCGTTCTCGTTCCGGGCACCCAACCTTTCAAACCCCCCCTCGCCGGAACAGTCGATCGACTTCTCCGACCTGCCACGCCTGGCGAAACTCGTGGACCACTACCTGGGCAGGCCGGGCAACCCCCATCCAAAGCTGTTCCTCTCCGAGTGGACGATCCCCACGGGGGTCGACGACGAGTTCGACTTCAACGTCAATCCCTCGCTCCAGGCGCAATGGATCACCGCCGGCCTGCGGATCGCGAGCAGTTGGTCGCGCATCTACGCCGTCGGATGGATCCATCTCTACGACAATCCACCCGAAACCTCCGGGGGGCTGCTGTACGCCAACGCCACCAAGAAGCCCGGCTATTTTGCCTGGAAGGCCGGTTGAGGGGGCTCCACCGGACAGACCGAGGGGCGCGGTCGAGGGGCGCCCAGCCGGGGGAGCCCTCTGGGCGCCCTTGGGCTCACTACGATCATCCGCGATGAAGCTCGTCATGACGCTGCTCGTGCGCAACGAGGCCGACATCGTGCGCGCCAACCTGGACTACCATCTCGCCCAGGGCGTCGACTTCGTAATCGTCACCGATCACGGTTCCGAGGACGGCACCAGCGAGATCTTGCGCGAGTACGAGCGGATGGGCGTCGCCCAGGTGCACCGCGACGAGGAGCCGGGACACCATCAGAGCAGGCGCGTGACGCGCATGGCCGAGCTCGCGCGCGTCGAGCACGGCGCCGACTGGGTGATCCACAACGACGCGGACGAGTTCTGGTGGCCGCAGCTCGGCAGCCTGCGCGACGTGTTCGCCTCATTGCCCGCCCGCTATGCCCAGATCGTCGTTGCGCGAAGGAATTTCAGGCCACTGCCCGACCCCGAGGAGCTGGCTGGGGTGAGACCGTTCTACTCGCGTCTGAACTATCGGGAGACCAACTCGTTGAGCCTCGTGGGCCAGCCGAAGATCGCCCACAGGCCACTTGCCAATGTCGTGGTGGCGCCTGGCAATCATTCGATCTCGCCCGCCGGGCTACCTGCCGTTCCGGGCGGCGGCCTGCTCGAGATCTTTCACTTTCCGATGCGCAGCTACGAGCAGTTCGAGCGCAAGGTGGTGCAGATCGGCCTTGGCTATGAGCGAGTTCCCGACCGCTCGCCGGGCGTCGGGCGCGATCAGCTCGAGCTGCTCGGATTGCAGCGCGCGGGCCGCCTGCGCGAGTACTACGACGGCCTGGTGCTCGACGACGCAGCGCTACAGCGGGGGATGCGGGCGGGCGCGATCGTGCTCGACCGCCGCCTGGAGCACTTCATATGCGACCTGCCAGCCGTGGGGACCGACGGGGCGCGAGCCGACGCGCCGTTCGCCGGTCAACTGCTGGAGCGCATGATGGGCGCGCTCGCCGAGGTCGAGCAGAGTCGGGAGGAGCTGGCCGGGTTGCGGACCGAGCGCGAGCGCGCGAGCGCTCGCATCGGCGAGCTGCACGCGGAGGTCCGCGAAGTCAGCGCGGCGCTGGAGCAAACCAAGGACGAGCTGCGCAGTACGAGCGAGGCGCTGAGTCTGCTGCGCTCGAGCAGGCTCCTGCGCCACACCGCGTGGCTGCGCCGGCTCTACTACAGCAGCCGCTGAGAGGAAGGGTTGGCCCCGACAGCGCCCTCACGCTGAGACCTTCGCCCGTGGTTTGCGTTTGGCGGCCGCGGGCGGGCGGGATTTCTTGACGGCACCGCGCGGCTTGCCGTTGGGGGAGGCGCCCGCCGCCGGCAGCAGCGGCGCGAGGAACTGGCCGGTGTGCGAGGCCGGCTCGGCCACCACCTCCTCCGGCGTGCCCGCCGCCACCACCAACCCGCCCTCCTCGCCGCCCTCGGGGCCCATGTCGATCAGGCGGTCCGCGCACTTGATCACGTCGAGGTTGTGCTCGATCACCACCACGCTGTTGCCCGCGTCCACCAAGCGCTGGAGCACCTCGAGCAATCTCTGCACGTCGGCGAAGTGCAGGCCCGTGGTGGGCTCGTCGAGGATGTAGAGGGTGCGGCCCGTCGCCACCTGGAGAGCTCGGTGGCGAGCTTCACCCGCTGGGCCTCCCCGCCGGAGAGCGTGGTCGCCGGCTGGCCCAGGCGCACGTAGCCGAGGCCCACCGCGTTCAGGGTCTCCAGGCGCCGGCGCACCTTGGGGATGTGCTCGAAGAAACCCACCGCCTCCTCCACCGGCATATCGAGCACGTCGGCGATGCTCTTGCCCTTGAAGCGGATCTCCAGGGTCTCCCGGTTGTAGCGCTTGCCGTGGCACTGCTCGCAGGGGACGTACACGTCGGGGAGGAAGTGCATCTCGATCTTGATCTGCCCGTCCCCCTTGCACACCTCGCAGCGGCCCCCCTTCACGTTGAACGAGAAGCGGCCCGGCTTGTACCCGCGCGCGCGGGCCTCCTGGGTCTTCGAGAAGAGATCGCGGATCACGTCGAACAGGCCGGTGTACGTCGCCGGGTTCGAGCGCGGGGTGCGCCCGATCGGGGACTGGTCCACGGCGATGATCTTGTCCAGCTGCTCGAGGCCCCGGATCGCGCGGTGGGCACCCGCGCGCGAGCGTGCGCGGTGCAGGCGAGCGGAGACGGCCTTGTAGAGGATCTCATTCACCAGCGTCGACTTGCCCGAGCCCGACACTCCCGTCACGCACGTGAGCACCCCCAGCGGGAAGCTCGCGTCGATGTCACGGAGGTTGTGCTGGGCCGCGCCTTCGACCTTCACATAACCCGTGGGGGTGCGCCGCTTGGCGGGCACGGCGACCGTGCGCGCGCCTGCGAGGAATTGCCCGGTGAGGGAGTCCTTCACGCGCTGCACCTGCGCCGCCGTGCCCTGCGCGACGATCCGCCCCCCGTGCTCGCCCGCGCCGGGGCCGAGGTCCACGAGGTGGTCGGCCGCGCGCATCGTCTGCTCGTCGTGCTCCACCACGATCACCGTGTTGCCCAGGTCCCGCAGGCGCTCCAGCGTCCCGATCAGCTTCGAATTGTCGCGCTGGTGCAGCCCGATCGAGGGCTCGTCGAGGATGTACAGCACCCCCACGAGCGAAGACCCGATCTGCGTCGCCAACCTGATCCGCTGGGCCTCCCCCCCCGAGAGGGTCGCCGAGGCGCGGTCCATCGAGAGGTAGCCGATCCCCACGTTCTCCAGGAACTGCAACCGCTCGGAGATCTCGCGCAGGATCAGCCGCGCCACGTGGCGGTCGGTCTCGGAGAGCTCCACCTGCTCCAACCACTCCAGGGCGCGGCGCGCGGAGAGCGCGCAGAAGTCCTCGATCCTTGTTCCCCCCACGAGCACCGCGCGGGACTCCGCGCGCAGCCTTGCCCCCCCGCACACGGGGCACGGCCGCAGCGACATGTACTCCTCCAGTTTCTCCTTCACCCCGTCGGACTCCGTCTCGCGGTAGCGACGCTCCAGGTTCGCCACGATCCCGCCAAACCGCGTGGAGTAGGAGCGCCGCCTACCGAAGCGGTTGCGGTAGGAGATCGGCAGCGGCTCCTTCGTTCCGTGCAGGAAGAGATCGCGGTGCTCGTCCGGCAGGTCTTCCCACGGCGCGTCCAGGTCGACCCCGTAGCGCTCCCCGATCGCGTCGGCGACCTGGTCGTAGTAGTTGGACATCGTGTTCGTCCACGGCGCGACCGCCCCCTCCGCCACCGACAGCGTCGGGTCCGGCACGAGCAGCTCGGGGTCGATTTCCATCTGCGCCCCCAGCCCGTGGCAGCGCTCGCACGCCCCGTGAGGGGAGTTGAACGAGAAGATCCTCGGCTCCAGCTCCACCAATGAGGGGCCGTGCTCCGGGCAGGCGAAGCGCTCGGAGAACGTGAACACCGCGCCCTCCGGGGGCATCTCCCCGGAGACGATCTGGGCGTTCGCTGCGCGCGCGCCGAGTGCGCCCGTCGCATGACGCGCGGTCTCCGCTTCCCCCTTCCCCTGGCCACCACCGCGGGGACCCCGTGCGATATCGCCCACCACCGCGGGGACCTCACCGTCCGCTGCCGCCTCACCCTCCTCGCGTCCGGCACCACGCGACCCCGCGGCGGAGCCCGAAGGGGCGGAGCCAATCATCTCAACCTCCACCAGACCATCCGCCAACCGCACCGCGGTCTCGATCGAATCCGCGAGGCGCTTGCGCACGTCGTGGCGCATGATCAGGCGGTCGATCACCACCGAGATGTCGTGCTTGTAGCGCTTGTCCAGCACGATCGACTCCTCCAGCATCCGGATGCGGTCGTCGATCCGCACGCGCGCGAAGCCATCCGCGCGCAGCTCCTCGAGCAGCTTGCCGTACTCCCCCTTGCGCCCGCGCACCACCGGGGCCATCACCATGAAGCGCGCCCCGTCCGGGAGCTCCATCACCTGGTCGATGATCTGCTCCGCCGACTGCCCCACGATCGGCCGGCCGCAGATCGGGCAGTGGGGCTTGCCCACCCGCGACCACAGCAGGCGCAGGTAGTCGTAGATCTCCGTCACCGTCCCCACCGTCGAGCGCGGGTTGCGCGACGTGGTCTTCTGGTCGATCGAGATCGCCGGCGAGAGCCCCTCGATCGAGTCCACGTCGGGCTTGTCCATCTGCCCCAGGAACTGGCGCGCGTACGCCGACAGCGACTCCACGTAACGCCGCTGCCCCTCCGCATAGATGGTGTCGAACGCCAGGCTCGACTTGCCCGACCCCGATAGCCCCGTTATGACAACCAGCGCGTCGCGCGGGAGGGTCAGGGAGATGTCTTTGAGGTTGTGCTCGCGTGCGCCCGCGACGATGATCTGGTTGCTCGTGGCCATGTGGCCCCCATCATACGAGGGGGAACAGATGTTCGGATTTGGAGATGGGGCATCGGGCGCGGGGGGCTGCCGCGGGTGGTACGCCACCGGGGTTGGTGCGGGGGACCGGGGACCTCTTACTCGTCGAATCCCTCGAACAGCGAAGCCACGTCGAGGTCCGGCACGCCCTCCGCCGGCGAGGGCACCGACGCACCGATCCCGTAGACCTCGCAGCGGCCATAGCCCTTGGGCCCGGGGTCGCTGCGCACCTCGACCGCGCGGCCGGGGACGTCCACGAGCCAGTAGGTGGGTATCGGAGCCCAGGCGTACATTTTCGCCTTCGTCTCGCGATCCTGCTTGTGCGAACTGACCATGACCTCGACAGCCAGCAGAGCTGTACGTGGGTGGCGGCTGACGGGGTGCTGGCCCTCTGAGAGTGCCAGGTCGGGCTCCGGGATCGAGCGCCACTCCGCTTCCAGCGGCAGTTGCACGCGCAACCACGCGCGTGCCGACCCAAGGTGGCGCGTGAGGCGCATGATCACATCCGCGTGCGCCACACCCTGCGGACTCACCTCGACCAGCAGCCCTTCCAGCAGTTCGATCGGCAATCCCTCCAGCAGACCCGTGGCGACCATCCGTTCGTAGGTCCCCACGTCAAGCCGATGGATCGCGTCCTCCCGGTGAGGGCGCCTGTTGACGAGCAGCCCGTCGCGTAGCTCCACGGCCAGCCCTTCGAGCGCACCCGCCTCGACCAGCCCCCCATATAGCTCCGCATCCATCCGGTAGAGCGGAAGCGAGGAGTCGCTTGGGAGGAGACGCGCAGCCTGCGTTGCCATCGGCTCATTTTGGCAGGCGAGGATACGGACGGCTTGGGATGGCCTGGCGCGGCGCCACCGCAGTGCGCGATCCGTGCGTAGCCCCGATCGAGCCAGAGCGATGCTCAGGGCTGCGCGCTACCCAGCAGCGTGCGCGTGTTCGATTACGCGAAGGTCGACCAGGGCGACGCCGAACGGGCCGTAAGCCATCCCGTCATCCCTGACGATCTCGACCAGGGCATAATCTGCGCCAGGACGAAGGTCGACGATCGCCGCACGAGTGCCCGCGGGAAACGTGAGGCCATCCGGCTCGCTGACCGGGACGAGCAACTCTACGGTGTCGAATTCCCTCGGGGTGTCCATCGATAGCCATTCTACTCCGGTATAGCCTGGATATCGACCCGGACCGAAACAAGCCGTGGCACGCCACCATGCAACTTCCACGCCGTGATCACAGGTACAACGCGGCCGTTGAGGCCGCGGATCGGTAGCACCACCCCGTACGTCGTCGTGTATGGGTTGGGTTTGACCTCGCGCACGCAACCGTCCGGGAGCGTGCGCAGAATCTCATCTCGCAGATATGCCCAGTCCTCGCGGCCGATGTGCAGAATCGAGTAGAAGAGCCTGGCCTTTGGGCCACCGTTGTCGTGGTCGGTATCCAGTGCATAGTCACGAAGCTTGCGGTCTTCGACAATCGCCCGGTCGGGATATGGCAGGGGATCGCCAACACGAAGCTCTTTGGACAGCGGGGACTCAGGCGCCATGCGCCGCGTCTTTCGCGATGGCCATGCTCCAAGCATATAGGTTTTCTTGGCTTCCACGTAATGTTACCGTGCTAGACTCTCTTGGCAAGTGTCATCACCGAACCTTCAGTTCGGCTTAGTTGAAGCCTCGGATTCCAAGCAGCACCCCATCGAGCGACCCCGTAACCGGGGCTACTGTCCCCCGGCTCCGTTGTTCCATCCTTACGGATGGATAGGTTGCATCCAGCATGAGTGTCACGAAGACAAGAGTCGCCAGGGCAGGCTGAAGGACGCCAATGCGGGACATCCGGGTGGGACATGAGTGACCGCAGCTTTGTCGACTTCTTCCGTGCGGCGACCGGTGGGGATGAGCCGTATCGCTACCAGTGCGTCCTTGGCGAAAGAGCCGAGCCGCCAGCTGTCATCGCGGTTCCCACCGGCAGCGGCAAGACTCGCGCGCTGATCATCTCCTGGCTCTATGGCCGGCAGGTGCGCAAAAGCGGACCTCGACGACTCGTGTACGCCCTGCCGATGCGATCGCTGGTCGAGCAGACGGCGGATGAGGCGAGCAGGATCCGCGAGCGACTCGGCCTTGCCGAGGATGAGCTTGGCATCCACATACTGATGGGTGGCGTTGAGCCGCGTGACCTGCGCGACTGGCGCAATCACCCTGGACGAGATCAGATCCTCATCGGCACAGTCGACATGCTCCTCTCACGAGCGCTCAACCGGGGATACGCGGAGGGACGTTTCCAGTGGCCGGTGGCCTTTGGCCTGCTCAACTCGGACTGCCGGTGGGTGTTCGACGAGGTGCAGCTCATGGGAGTCGCTTGCATAACCGCGGCCCAGCTCGACGGACTGCGTGCGCAGCTCGGAGTGGCGCTGCCCTGCGAGACCATCTGGGTATCCGCCACGGTCGACAAGACGGCATTGCGTACAGTCGATCGTCCCGAGCTCGGCGAGGAGCTTGGGCTTTCTCCGGAGGACGCCGCGGGCCTCCTTGCGAAGCGGCTGGACGCGAACAAGCGCCTTCAGCGCATCGACCTCAGCCAGATCGCAACGAGGGAGCTGCCACGGGCCATAGCGCAGGCTGTGGTCGAACACCACCGCCCCGCCACCCGCTCAATCGTCGTACTCAACAAAGTCGATCTCGCCCAGCAGGTCCTGCGTGCGTTGGACCACCTACCCGGCAACGATGGCATGCGCCCAGAGCTCGTCCTGCTCCACTCGCGCTTTCGACCGCAGGATCGCAAGCGACACATGGACGATGCCCTTGGGCAGGTCCCAACCGATGGCCCTGGGCGCATCGTAGTCTCGACCCAGGTGATCGAGGCGGGTGTGGACACATCCTGCGCCCTGCTCGTGACCGAGACCGCCCCGTTCTCCTCGATCGTCCAGCGGATCGGGCGCTGCAATCGCGAGGGCGAGGTGAAGGACGGCGCTCTCGTCCTCTGGCTCGACCGCGGCGAGCTCGATACCAAGCCAGCGGCGCCCTACGATCCCGCGGACCTGGCGATTGCCAGGGATGCACTGCTTCCCCTGGTCGGCCAATCGGTTTCACCCAACCTGCTCAATCAAATCGAGGTCCGGACGCGCAGCGAGGCGTCGGCCACTCTGCGCCGGCGCGACCTCATCGATCTCTTCGACACCGCGCCCGACCTCTCCGGCATGGATGTCGATGTCTCACGCTTCATCAGAGAAGACGACGAGCGCTCGATCTCAGTCTTCTTCCGCGACGTGGGCGACGACCGCAACGCAACAGCCGTCCAGCCGGCCGCCGAGCGCGACGAGTTGGTGCAGGTGCCGATCGACTCCTTCGAAGACCGGCGCGCATGGGTTTACGACCACGTGGAGGGCAGGTGGGTGACGGCGCGCGGAAGCGCGATCCGACCTGGCGCAACCGTGATGCTCTGCGCAGCCGAGGGAGGCTACGACGAGCGATTGGGATGGCTCCCCACCGCTCGTGAGGCGGTATCGGTCCCCGAACTCATATATAAGCAGCCAGCAGAGTCTATTTATTCATATCAAGACTCCCTGAACCAGAAATGGGTCACCCTCCGCGAGCACCTCGACGACACAGCGATGCAGGCGCGGGAGCTGCTCGCCGGTATCGGAGACCTGAACGCTCCCATCGGCGCAACCGTATCGGTCCACACCGCCGCGGCACTGCACGATGTCGGCAAGGCACATCCAGCGTTTCAAGCGATGCTGCGCAGTACAGCCACGAGTGATGAGCGCCCCGAGAATCTGGAAACCACCCTCTGGGCGAAGAGCGCCAATGGCGGCGGCAGGCACCAACGCCGACATTTCCGGCATGAGCTGGCGAGCGTGCTCGCCACGCGTACAGAGGCTTACGCCACAGCGACCGGCGCCGCAGCAGCGGACCAACTTGCGCAGTACCTCATCGCCGCCCACCACGGCCGCATCCGTATGTCGATCCGGCCCGCCCCCGAAGAGCGATCTCCAGAGGAGGCAGACGGTCAGCGCTTCGCGCTGGGAGTCCTCGAAGGCGATCGCATTCACGAGCTCGAGACGCCGCTCGGCAAGCTTCCAGAAGTGACACTCGACCTCTCGCCCATGGACCTGGGAGGCGACGAGCCATCGTGGACTGAGCTCGCTTGCCAGCTACGGGATCACACCATGTTGGGCCCCTTCCGGCTCGCCTACCTCGAGGCGCTAGTCCGGATTGCCGATTGGCTAGCGAGCGCACAGCCGCGGACCGCTGCGACGCCGACGCATACCCCAGACACACCTCTCCCAGCCTCGCCAGCAGTCGTCTCGTCCACCCGCTCCACCAACCAAGCACCTGACACTCTCAAGCTGGCTGGCTGCAGGGCCGGCACTCTGATCGGGTATCTCAAGGCTCTCGGCGTGCTCCGGGTCCTTGCGCGCCAAGTCGACCCAACCGCGCGCGGACGTTGGAGCGGAGAGACCTTCGAGCTCCTATCGTCGCTCAATCGCGACGCGCTCGCGGAGTTCCTGCTCGAACGCTACATCCCCGTCCCTGTCGTCTCTCCGTGGAACGGCGGCAGCGGGTTCTTTCCCAAGGACAACACGCGCGCTATGCGGGCGATCGAGGATGCGGACGATCACAGGTTCGATCCGCTGCGCCACGCCATATCCCAGTCGCGTGCCATCCTGACCTCACTCGAGCTTGTGGAGAAGCCCAGCGAGAGGGCAACCAAGCTGCGCCTGCTACGTGAACTGAGAGCACGGCTCGACGATGACGCGCTCGAGTGGCTCGACGCCGCGGTCGCTCTCAGGGGTAACAGAGTCGATTATCCCCCGCTGCTTGGCTCCGGCGGCAACGACGGCCGGTTCGACTTCGCAAACAACTACGCACAGGCACTCGTCGTCGCGCTGAGTCTCTCGGGTACAGAGAAGGCGCGCGCACGCGCGCGGGGCCTGCTCGACGCCGCGCTCGATCGAGCGCCGGCGCAGTTGGAGAAGATGAGCACCGGCCACTTCCTGCGCGACTCCTCTCCCGTGAATTCGCCCACCGGCGAGTCCGATGGGCTCGGCAACCCGTGGGATCTTGTGCTCGCCCTCGAGGGCAGCCTGCTGCTCACACCTGGCACCGCACGACGCCATGGCGTGGTGGCGGATACCACGATGGTGGCACCCTTCACGGTGCGCGCAACCGCAGCCGGCTACGGGTCAGCGATCGGCGGCGAGAGCGGTCGCGCCGAGCTGTGGCTGCCACTGTGGAACTCCTGGACGGGTCTCCCCGAGCTCGAAGCGATGACGCGCGAGGCGCGCGCGCAGGTTGGGCGCCGCAACGCCCGCTCCGGTCTCGATTTCGCGCGGGCATCGGGGGAGATGGCCGTAGCCCGCGGGATCGCGGCATTCGCGCGCTTCGCGCTGCTCGAGCGTGCCGGGCAGTCTACGCTCGCGGTGCCGGCCGGCCGGATCGAGGTCAGCCCGCGCCCGCAGATCGCGGCGATTCGAACCCTGGACCGCTACAACTGGCTGGGGCGAGTGCAGGCTTACGCGCGGGCCGATGCAGGTCGGGCGCCTGCCCACGCGATCGCCCGCTTGGAGCGAGAGCTCTTCGCCTTCGCCGAGCGCGGCGATCGGTCTGCTGCCTGTGCGGTCCTGGAACGGCTCGGCGAGGTCGAGTCGCTGCTGGCGGCGGGCGCCGCAGGCGAGGCGCCGGATGGTCCCAGCCCGCTCCGCGAGGTGCCGGCCCTGCCGTGGTTGCACGCGGCCGACGACGGCAGTGTGGAGTTCGCGATCGCCACCTCGCTTGCGTCACTGCACGATTACGCCGCCACCGCGGCCCTACCCGCATTGCGCGACTATCTCCATGGCACCAACATCGACGAACAGGGGACCAGGAGCTACTCCGGTCACTTCAAGCGGACAGCTCCACGACGCACAGATCCAATCGAACGCCTCGCGCTCCTCCATCGGCGCCGCCAGCTCGACGTCGAGCGCCTCGGGTCGAGCGGGAGAGGGAGCGATCGGCCGTCCCGGCAGCTTTCGTTTACACGTGGCATCTGCTGTCCGTTGAGGATCGCCCACCGCTTTGCGCTCGGCGATCACTCCCTCGACGATGCGCGCATCCTCAGGCTTACGGCTGGTCTCGCGCTGCTTGACTTCCGCAGCGCAACGCAATGGCGTCCCCAGGTCGACCTCGAGGACCGGCCAGCTCCCGCGTTCGACGCGCTTGCGCTGGCGTGGGCGGGGACCGGCAGGCACGACACGGGATCGACCGGCGATGTGGATCCCGAGGAGCCTCATAGGCAGGCAGGTGGGGGGATGCCGTCCGAGGAAGTCGATCACATCGCAGCGAGGACCGCCACCCGCCACCGGGGGCCGCCGGGGGAACTTCAACCACGCATCCACTGGGTCCCCCTGCTCACCGCCGACCGAGCCGAACCGGTCTTGCAAGACGCGCTCCTGCGCCTGCGGATGGCGAAGCTGCCACCGCTGGTGACCGCCGCTGACCTGATGCAGGGCCTGCGGGCAAACGGCTCCGGTCGCAACGCGGGCCGACGACTGGCCGCTGCACTGCAGCTGCGCCTGCGATCCGGCGAGCTCCGCGGGATTGAAAAACGACTGATCGCACAGGAAGAGCCAACCCTCAAAGAAGGAGCCACGCAATGATCGACGCCCTTGACGAGGCGCCGCGCCTCATCGTCGAAGCGACACTGGAACCGGTTGCAGGATCGACCTTCCAGCCAACCGGGTTCCCCGATCTCGGCGTGGCGACGTTCGAACGACCGGGCAAGCCGCTCAGCCTGCTCGTCGAGTCGGTGCAGTCGATGACCAACCACCTCGAGTCCCTCGGCTGGGACGCGCCCGCGCAGCGTCCCAAGTCGCCGCTCTCCTCACTCCCCTATATCGAGGTGGTCGCGAAGGACGGAGGCGACTTCCTTACCTCGTCGCGGCTCGAGCCCCACCGGCTCGCCGCCGCCTACGTGCGCGACGGGTCGATCGACGGCAACGACGGCGCAGAGTGGATCGCTGATCGCCTGCAGCTCGTGTCAGGCAGGCCGCTCGATTGGTCCGGTATCTATCGCGCGATCCTCGAGCTTGATCCGCTGTGCCTCATCCACGGGGTGTTCTTCTCCGACAAACGCTGGCACGGGAATCCCAAGGTACGGCGGACGGTGACCGCGACGATCGAGGCACATGGCGTCTCCGAGGTGGTCTCGGGTGGGCTCAAGCGCGACGACGTCCAGATCACAAAGAGCGAGGGCGCCACAGCGAAGGAGGGGTACGGCTTCGTCCCGTTCGCGCGCACGGAGTACGCCGCCGACTTGATCGTGCTGACCGCCGTCGTCGACCTCGAGCAGATCCGTGGCTACGGCCTCGACGCGGCTCCAACACGCCTGTTGACGTTGATCGCGCTGTGGGAGCTCGCGGAGCTGCTCGCGAGACCCCTGCGCTTGCGCACCGCCTGCGACCTCGATGTAGCGGCCGTGAAGGTGAAGCGTCCAGACAAGTTTTCACTGCCAACGCGTGATGAGCTTGCGGCAGCGATCGCGGACACGCGAGTTGCATTTGAGCAGCCAGAAGCTCGAACCATTACCTGGCAGCCACCAAAGGCGAGCGCAAAAAAGGCAGCCTAGACGCAATGGTCGGCATCGCTATCGCATTCAACCTCGGCCGCTACCACGCCACCCCGTGGGGCAGCAACGTCAACGATGCCGCCGTGGAGTGGCCCCCGAGCCCGTGGCGCCTACTGCGTGCGCTGTATGCCGTCTCGCGCACAAATACCCGCCTGCATCCTCAGCAAGACACGATCGAACGCGCATTGTGCGCCGTCGCCCAGGCGCCGCCTCCCAGGTTCATGCTGCCGCCTTCGACCGCCGCCCACACTCGTCACTATCTCCCCAGTCGGACCTACTCCCCGACGAAGCAGGGTGAGACCGACCGCGTGCTCGATGCCTTTCGCGCCCTCGACCCCACCGCAGAGATGCAGGTATGGTGGGAGGTGGCGCTCGAGGATGATGCACATGCCGCATTCAGGGCGGCGGTCGAAGCGCTCAGCTACTTGGGTCGCTCGGAGTCGGTGTGCAGCGCCCGCGCCCTCGACAGCGCCGAAGCCCCGACGACATTCGACGCCACCCCGGCGGTGCGTTTGGATGCAGACACCGCGGCGGTCGAGGGAAGCGAGATCCTCGAGCTGCTGTGCATCGACGGCGCCGAGGACCCCATCGCGGCACTGACGGCCTCGGTGGGCGAGCTACGCGCCGCACGGATGTTGCAGCCGCCCGGCACGCGGTTTGTCACCTACATAGCCCGGGAGAAACACGCCGCCTCATACAGCAGGGATACACCCCCCGAGCGTCCGACGGTCGCAAGATTCCGGGTAGTTGGCGCAGCTCGTCCGAGTATGCAGGAGGCGGTGGCCGTTGGAGCGGCGCTGCGCGACGCGCTGCAGGGACGCTACGGGCGACGCAACGATAATGCCTCTTCGCGAGTTTTCAGCGGTCGCAATGGGGACCGCCCCCGCACCGATCAACATGCCCATGCCCACTATCTCGCCACACCGGGCCATCGCGACACGCGACGCGTGGAGCACCTCACCGTATGGGCGCCGGAAGGCTTCGATGCCAAGGAGATCGAGACGCTCGCCACGCTCAACTGGATCCGTCACTGGTCGTTCGAGGGAACCCTCCAGCTTGTCCTCACGGCGCTCGGCAGCACCGAGATGCTGGACATTCCCGATCTCCTCGGTCCATCCACGCAGTGGCGTTCGCTCACCCCCTTCGGACTCACACGCCACCCCAAGCGCCGCGGCGGGCGAGTCGTCGAAACGCCCGCCGATCAGATCCGGCGCGAGTGGGCGCTACGCCACCCTGCGCGGGCGGAAGCACTGCTGGATATCAAGCTTCTGCCGCCGGGACGGTGGCTCGCCTTTCGTCGCACACGTCCAGGGGTCTCACGGTTGGAGGCACCCCGCGTGGTCGGAGCGGAGTTGTGCTTTGCCGAGCCCGTGCAAGGCCCGATCGCGCTTGGGGCATTGAGCCACTATGGACTGGGACTGTTCACTGCGCGAACGGATCGTGTTCCTGACTTCGTTGAAGCCTGTGCGAGATCTGTATAGTCACCGGAGATTTGATTCTCCCAGCTCCGTTGAAGGGCTGCCATGGTCCCCACTGCCTGTAACTGCGGCGGCATCACCGGGAGGTGGATACCCCGGCTCCGTTGAAGGTCACACCATCCGTTGTTGGTGTCAAGGATCACGAGTGGTCACTGAAAAGTGATTCCCGTTCCGTTGAAGCTGGATGAAGGTACTGCTATGGGTAATACTGATGTTCCTGGTCTCCGGGGAAATCACTTCCGGCTCCGTTTAAGCAAGCTCGCTGTGAGTGCCGCTCAACGGATACGCAGATCACCGAAAGGGGCGATTCCTGGCTCCTTGAAGCGAATATATGATTGCGACCTACCGACGATCCGTTCCATCCTGTCAGCGTGCGAGCATGTCGAAGCCTGGCCCGACTGCGTGCACGATGTGTGAGAAACTGAGATGCCCGAGATCATCCCCGATCTTATCCCTGCACGTATCCTCAACGAGCATGTGTACTGCCGGCGGCTCGCGTACCTGGAGTGGGTGGATCGTCAGTTCGTAGATAATGCGGACACGGCGGACGGGACGTTCGTGCACCGTGTGGTGGATCGCGAGCGCGCGGCGCCACCGGAGCCCTCCGCGCAAGAGGGGGAGCCCCCTCCGTCGAGCGGTTCGGTCACCGTCTCCTCCGAGCGCCTGGGCCTGATTGCGAAGGTCGATCTGCTGGAGGCCCACGAGGGCGCGGTGGTGCCGGTTGAGTACAAGCGGGGCGGCCCGCGCTCGCCCGAAGACCCGCTGTGGGAGCCCGAGCTGGTGCAGCTGTGCGCGCAGGTGCTCGTGCTGCGAGACGCCGGCTACCGGGTCCCCCACGCGGAGGCGTACTTCGCGGGGACGCGGACCCGCCATCGGATCGAGATCACGGCGGAGCTGATCGAGGGGACGCTGGCGGCGATCGAGCAGCTGCGCACGGATGCCGCCGGCGATGAGCCGCCCCCGCCCCTGATCGACAGTCCGAAGTGCCCGCGTTGCTCGCTGGTGGGAATCTGTCTGCCGGACGAGGTGAACGCGCTGAGCGAGCGCGCCGCGCGGCCCCCGCGACGACTGGTGGCGGGCGACCCGCCGGCGACCCCCCTGTACGCGACCAACCCGGGGAGCCGTCTCTCCAAGCGGGGCGGGCGGGTGGTGCTGCTCGAGGATGGAAAGGAGACCGCGTCCCGCAGGCTGATCGATGTGTCGCATATCGCCGTACTCGGCAATGTGACAGCGGGCAGCGCGCTGCTGCGCGCCTGCTTCGAGAGCGGCGTGCCCGTGCTGTGGTTCACGGCCGGCGGCTGGTTCAGCGGTTTTGCAACGGGGATGCCCGCGAAGAACGTGGCAGTCCGGATGCGCCAGCACCGCGCTTGCGCGCTCGGCAGTCCCGAGCTTGCCGGGGCTTTCGTGGCGGGCAAGATCCGCAACGCGCGCACCCTGTTGCGACGCCACGGCGGGACAGAGGCAAGCCGGGTAGTCACGCAGCTGGCCGAACTCGCCAAGGCGGCGGAGGCAGAGCGCAGCCTGGAGTCGCTGCTGGGAGTGGAGGGCACCGCGGCACGGTTGTACTTTGGCTGCTTCGGAGCGCTGCTCCGGGTCGTCGGCGAGGGGGAGCACTTCGCCTTCGAGGACCGCAACCGCCGCCCGCCCCGGGATCCCGTCAACGCCCTTCTCTCCTTCATATATGCCCTCCTCGTGAAGGACGTCACGGTCGCCGCGCTGGCGGCGGGACTTGACCCCTACGTGGGCGTCTACCACCGGCCCGGCTTCGGCCGCCCCGCGCTCGCACTCGACCTGGCGGAGGAGTTTCGGCCCCTGATCGGGGACTCCACGGTGATGACTGCGATCAACAACGGGGAGGTCACCGCCGGCGACTTCGTCAAGCGCGCAGGTGGCGTGGCTCTCACCGATCGTGGCCGGCGCAAGGCGATCGCCGCATACGAGCGGCGCATGACCACCGAGTTGCGCCACCCCCTCTTCCGCTACCGGGCAAGCTACCGCCGCTGTCTGGAGATCCAGGCGCGGCTGCTCGCCGCCGTACTCGTCGGCGATGTCCCGGTATATCGTCCCTTGACAACTCGATAGGAAGCAGGACTCGCCGTGGCCGACCGGATGCGGTATCTCGTGGCCTACGACATTCGCCACCCGCGGAGGCTGCGGCGAGTCCACCGCGTAGCCAAGGATCACGGGGAGCCACTGCAATACTCGGTGTTCGTGTGCGACCTCACCGCCACCGAGCTGATCGCCCTCAAGCGCGCCCTGCTCACCGAGATCAAGACCACCGAGGACAGCATCGGCATCTTCGACCTCGGCGCCCCCGCCACACGCGGGGTACAGTGCATCGAGTTCCTCGGCGTCCGCCGAGAGCTCCCCAGCGACGACCCAGCCATCTGGTGAGCCCCGCGAGCGCTCAGGTCCGCCGCAAACCCCGGTCGGCGCTCGCGGACCTGAAACGCCTGCATCCTGAGGCAATTCGGGTCGAGAGACGCCGTTCTCCGGCGCTTGACTCGCCGCTCCAACACCGACCTCTCGCAAAGGCCGCCAAATTCCCTGCAAATATGCGCCATAATTGGCGAGCGGTCACCGGAGAGCAACTTCTCCGGCTCAGTTGAAGGACGCGGAGGCCGAGTAGCCATGCCCGAACATCAGCCAAGTCACCGGAGAGCAACTTCTCCGGCTCAGTTGAAGGACGCACCAGCGGCGCGGCGTCGCCCGCCATTTCGCCCGTCACCGGAGAGCAACTTCTCCGGCTCAGTTGAAGGGTGCTGCTCCAAACGCGGCAGTAGCCAGTTCAGGAGGGTCACCGGAGAGCAACTTCTCCGGCTCAGTTGAAGGAGCTTCATCGCCTTTTTGGCTGCCGTCGAGCCGCCGGTCACCGGAGAGCAACTTCTCCGGCTCAGTTGAAGGTCGAGAAGCAAGCAGCCGAAGTGACCGAGCACGCCGAGTCACCGGAGAGCAACTTCTCCGGCTCAGTTGAAGGAACGCTTCGCGCTCCACGTCAGAAAGAGGCCGCGGGGTCACCGGAGAGCAACTTCTCCGGCTCAGTTGAAGGTCACATGTGGTGCTGGGGGTACCGCACGCTCGGGCAGTCACCGGAGAGCAACTTCTCCGGCTCAGTTGAAGGGCTATCGACGTACGAGGACCAGCCGCGAACCTCATCGTCACCGGAGAGCAACTTCTCCGGCTCAGTTGAAGGGGCGCCGAGACTGCGCACGGCAGCGATATCAAAGAATGTCACCGGAGAGCAACTTCTCCGGCTCAGTTGAAGGCTTGATCTTCTCCATCCGCTCACAAGGTCACTGGCCGTCACCGGAGAGCAACTTCTCCGGCTCAGTTGAAGGGGCCGCGCCCACAACGGGTCGGTCGTCCACCGCTCGTCACCGGAGAGCAACTTCTCCGGCTCAGTTGAAGGCTGTCGAGCTTCAAGGTCCGCGACAGCAAAGTGGACGTCACCGGAGAGCAACTTCTCCGGCTCAGTTGAAGGACGCTCGACCTGCGCCCGGTACGCGAGGATGCGCTGGTCACCGGAGAGCAACTTCTCCGGCTCAGTTGAAGGTCCAACTCGGGAGCGATCCTGAGCGCGGCCCGCAACGTCACCGGAGAGCAACTTCTCCGGCTCAGTTGAAGGCAAGGCGTACTGGCTGCGGATACACCCTGAGTGCTGGTCACCGGAGAGCAACTTCTCCGGCTCAGTTGAAGGCCCCACGAACCAGGCTGCCACCTTCCTCGACCATCACCGTCACCGGAGAGCAACTTCTCCGGCTCAGTTGAAGGCCAAGGGGCACGCGCTTTACACGCAGTACTGTCCTGTCACCGGAGAGCAACTTCTCCGGCTCAGTTGAAGGACCATCTGCGCGGTCAGCGTGAGCGCCAACAGCGTGCCACCGGAGAGCAACTTCTCCGGCTCAGTTGAAGGGGCGCCGAGACTGCGCACGGCAGCGATATCAAAGAATGTCACCGGAGAGCAACTTCTCCGGCTCAGTTGAAGGCAAGATTCGACCGTCTCGGCCGCCCGAGGCCTCCGGTGGTCACCGGAGAGCAACTTCTCCGGCTCAGTTGAAGGGCGCTTGACATCCTCAGCGTGACGTTTACGTTTCTCCTCGTCACCGGAGAGCAACTTCTCCGGCTCAGTTGAAGGGCCGCCTACGAGCAGCCCAAGCGCACCATCACGGTCAGTCACGTCACCGGAGAGCAACTTCTCCGGCTCAGTTGAAGGAATACCGGCCCCGGCGTGCTCGCCGATCGCGTCGGCCAGTCACCGGAGAGCAACTTCTCCGGCTCAGTTGAAGGGTGCAGGCGTACACCCACGTCACGCTGTTGCCCTGGTCACCGGAGAGCAACTTCTCCGGCTCAGTTGAAGCCTTGCCGATCGGGGTCGAGCCGACGCTGAAGACCGTGCTGCTCGTCACCGGAGAGCAACTTCTCCGGCTCAGTTGAAGGACGATCAGCTCGCCCTCAGCGATGTCATCCTCGCAGATAGTCACCGGAGAGCAGATTCTCCGCTCAGTTGAAGCCTGGTCAAGCGCCAACTCGCCTCGATTGCCGACGACGCGTCACCGGAGGAGACTCTCCGGCTCAGTTGAAGCTCGGGCATCTCCACAGTCGTCGGGTTCCTGTTCGCGTGTCATCGGGGACAAGAGCCCCCGGCTCAGTTGAAGAAGCCCTTCCCACGTGCCTAGCCCGCGGCCGAACTCCAGGGTCACCGGAGAGGAGATTCTCCGGCTTAGTTGAAGCCCGATTCCGGCTAGCACCTCCCACGGGACTCCGTAGGCGTCACCGGGGAAGAGATTCTCCGGCTCAGTTGAAGGGCCGAGGTCAAGGCGCTCGCCGCTGGCGACACGCTGGTCACCGGGGAAGAGATTCTCCGGCTCCGTTCTACCCAGCTCGAGTACCGCCCACCACCCTCACGGCGCCAGCCGCGTAACCCGCCACTCCCCGCCCGCGGGGCGCTCGTAGAGCAGGCGCTCGTGGAGGCGGTCGGGGCGTTCGCTCCACAACTCGATCGCTTCGGGGATGACGCGGATCGCGCCCCAGTCGGGCGGGCAGGGCGGGGGAGCCTCGAGGACGCTCATCAGATGGGCGTGGCGCTGACGCAGGGCGTCGAGGTCCTCGATCGGCTCGCCCTGGCGGGAGACGAGGGTCTGCACGCGGTGGGCAAGGGGGCGCTCGGCGAACAGCTCTTGGGCCAGCCCGCGCCCCGCCACCTCCGCGCGCCCCGCCACGTGGGCCTGGCGGCCGAGGGCGGGCCAGTGGAAGAGCAGGGAGACGTGGGGGTTGGCCGCGAGCTCGCGGGCCTTGCGGGTCCACAGCGCGGAGGTGAACAGGATCGCCCTGTCCTCGATGCGCTTGAGGCCCACCATCCGCGCCGAGGGCCGCCCGTCGGGGCCCACCGTGACGAACGCCATCGGCGTGGGGCTCCCGTCGGCGGGGCGCCCCTGCTCGATCCACCGCTCGAGGATGAGAAGCGGCTCTTCGAGCGGGGCCGGGGACCGCTCAGGGGGACGCGGGGACTCCGTTGGCAGATCCTGCGGCTGCATCACGTGACCTCCTGGGGCTGGTCGACCCAGACTATCTCCAACACCCGTTGAACGCGATTCCCCGTCGGTCAAGTCCCCGGTGGGCCGGCCGAGGAGGCTCCATGGCCGAGAGGGGCCAGGCCTCCGGACATTCCGGCACCACCAGCGGGCGCCAGCCCGCTGGGGCCTCCGCGCGCGCGGGACGCCACGGCGCGGGGCATCACGCCCAGCCGCACCACGGCGAGGCCCATCAGGCCTACCCCAAGCATTCCAAGCACCCCGAGACCAAGCAGCCCAACGCTTCAAAGCCCCACCGCCGGCGCCACAAGCGCAAGCACCATCACAAGCGCAAGGTCCGCCGCCTGCACGGCACCCTTGGGGTCGCGCTGCCCGTGGCCCCCGCCTCCCCTCCGCCCCCATCCAGCGCCCCGGCCCCCGCCGCCCCCGCGATCCTCACCGAGGCTGGCGCCCAGCGCCTCCTCTGGCGGGCTGGCTTTGGCCCCCGGCCGGGCGAGGCTGCGGCGCTCGCGGGGCAAGCCCTGCAGCAGGTGGTGTACGGGCTCACCCGCCCCACCGGCCCGGCGGTGCTCAGCGGCCCGGAACCGGTGGACGACGAAGGCAACCCCCTCGACCCCGTGAACGCCTGGGGAGAGGACCACTGCTGGTGGCTGGATCGCATGGTCCGCTCCGACCAGCAGTTGGTCGAGCGGATGACCTACATCTGGCACGACTGGTTCGCCAACTCCAATGAGAAGGTCGGCAGCCAGCAGCTGATGCTGGATCAGAACAACCTCTTCCGCGAGCTGTGCCTGGGCAGCTTCCACGACCTGTTCCTCGCGGTCACCACCAACCCCGCCATGCTGGTGTTCCTCGACGGGATCTACAACGAAAAGTACAACCCCAACGAGAACTACGCCCGGGAGATGATGGAGCTGTTCTCCCTGGGGGCCGACCGCGGTGCGTACACCCAGCACGACGTGCACGAAATGGCCCGCGCCCTCACCGGTTGGGAAGCAGAATGGTCCTCCCAGGAAGGCCAGCACAACTTCCACTTCAACCCCGAACGCCACGACACCACCGCCAAGACCGTGTTCGGGCAGACCGGCAACTGGAACTGGGAAGACGCCGTGCGGCTGTGCGTCACCCACCCCCTGCACCCCTCCTTCTTCGTGACCAAGCTGTGGGGCTACTTCATCCCCACCGCCCCCGACGAACAGACGCTGGCCGCCCTGGAGGGCCTGTACATCAGCTCGAGCTACAACATCCGCGCGGTGGTGGAGGCGATCCTCCAGCACCCCTACTTCTACGCCGGTCCCGAGCTGGTGACGCCCCCGGTGGTCTACAACGCGGGGCTGCTGCGGGCGATCGGGCGCTACGTCGACACCACAGCCTGGACCTGGCTGTCCGCGGCGGCGGGGCAGCAGCTGTTCTACCCCCCCAACGTCTCCGGGTGGGACTTCACCCGCTGGCTCGACACCTCCACCGCGAAGGCCCGCTGGGAAATGGCCAGCTACGTGACCGCCAGGACCTACCCCAACCCCTGGCCACCCAAAGGGGCCCCCGAATACGACCCCACCGAGGACCCTCCCACCGCGCTCGCCAGCGCCCTCGCCTACTGGGGCGAGCCTCCCCTCTCCGCCGAATCCAGGCAGTGCATCGCGCAATTCGCCACAACATGCCTACCCGGGGAACTGGCCGAATGGGAGCAGAGCCCCTACCGGGCGTTACGCCAGAACGCCCTGCGTATGTTGATCGCCACCTCCCCCGACATGCAGGTGAGCTGAGGTGCCCGGGTTTCCCAGCGCAACAGCCATCCGTGGGACCGGTGGGGCACTACTTGGGCCGGTGGCGAGGATGGACGCGCCCGACGACCTGCCCGCAAGACCACGTGAAGCGAGATCGAGGTGAGCTGATGCCAGGGGGCTGTTCCTGCAACGACTTCAACCGTGCCCAGCTGCTGCGCCGCGGGGTCGCCGCGGCCGGGCGGGGGCTGCCGGCGATCGAGCCGGGGATGCCCTTGCCCGCGGGCACCGGCATGGACCGCCGGGCGTTCCTGCTGCGCTCGGTGGGGGCCGCGTTCTCGATCTACGGCGCCTCGATGCTCTCCCCGCGACACTTCGAAGAGGGCATCGCCCAGGCCTCCGCCGCCTCCCCCAACCAGCCCGTGCTGGTGTCGATCTTCATGGAAGGCGGCTGGGACGCCCTCTCCGTGCTGGCTCCCGTCAAGGAAGCCCGCTATCACGAACTGCGCCCCGTCCTCGGCCTCGCCGAAGGGGTGGGGCAGTCGTTCACCGAGGACCCCAACCTCATGTGGCATCCCCAGGCCGCCGGCCTGGCCACGCTGCACGAAGAAGGCAAGGTCACCGTGTTCCCCGCCGTGGGCTACGACCTACCCGACGAGAGCCACTTCACCAGTCGCCACTACTGGGAGGTGGGGCAGCTCGACACCAACACCCGCACCGGCTGGATCGGGCGCTACCTGGACGCCACCGGTGAACCGGGCAACCCCCTCCAGGGCCTCTCCCTGGACTACAGCCTCGCCCCCGCGCTGGCCACCGCCAGGATGCCCGTGGCGGCCGTGTCCTCCCCGGCGGGCTACGACATGTGGGCCTACGGCCTGGACAAGCCGCTGACCGCTCCCACGATGGAAACCTACGGCGCCCTGGGCGCCCTCGGGGCGCCCTCCCCCGCGTACGCCCAGGCGCGGGCGGCGTCGCTCGACACCCGCATCGTGCTCGAACAGATGGCCCCCTTCGTGGGCCCCGACGGCAAACCCACCTACACCTCCCCCGTCGCCTACCCCGCCGACGGCGGGGAATTCGCGGCGCGCCTGGAAGCGCTGGCCGCGATGCTCGCGGCGGGGCTGCCCATTCGCTGCGCCTCCCTGAACGCGGTGGGCTCGTTCGACACCCACTCCGACGAGGCCACCACCCTGAGCACCAACCTCGGGCAGAGCATCGAATCCGTGCTCGCCTTCCAGCGCGACCTGGAAAAGCGCGAACTGGACGGCCGCGTGCTGATCCAGCTGTGGTCGGAGTTCGGCCGCCGCCCCCAGGAAAACGGCTCCGGCACCGACCACGGCGCCGGCGGGGTGGCATTCCTGATCGGGACCCGCGCGGCGGGCAAGATGGTGGGCGAGTTCCCCGGCCTGGGAACGCTCGACGAAAACGAAAACCTCCGCAACACCTCCGACTTCCGGGCGATGTACTGCTCGCTGCTGGAGCAGTGGTTCGAAACCGACGCCGGGATCGCGATCCCCGCAGCGGCCAGCTTCGAACGGCCCGTGCTGGTGAAGGCGTGAGGACGCGGGCGAGCTGCGCCCTCTGCCTGCCCGCGCTGCTCGCCGCGGTGACCCTCGCCGCGCCCGGGTCCCTCGCACATTCCCATGTCACCACCCGGTCCGTCGCGCTAGATCGCCTTGCCCGGGGATCCATCGCCCGCGCCCACGCCACGCCCCACCGCAGCGCGCGCCGCGCCTGTCGCGCCGCGCGCTCCCGCCACTGCGCCCGCGTCTGCCGCCGCTCCCCGCACAAACATTGCCCCGGTGCGCACCCCGCTGGGCGCGGAAGGGCGCCCGGTCAGGCGCAACGCACGCCCACCCAGCCG
>Ga0210408_10000912_pt1 | contig 32812 bp, 22 predicted proteins | sample IncBWH4MmetaG_FD_155471 | JGI IMG/M metagenome (GOLD analysis project Ga0210408, IMG submission 155471) | Forest soil microbial communities from Barre Woods Harvard Forest LTER site, Petersham, Massachusetts, United States - Inc-BW-H-4-M | ecosystem: Environmental > Terrestrial > Soil >... | reverse complement strand
GCCATCACCACCCGGTGGTTCAGCTCCATCGGACCCACTTGAATTGGTGTGAACAGCTTATTTGCGCTCAACGTTTTCATGACCGCCCCTCCCTCAGACTTCCTCGGCCAAACTGAGGCCAGACGTCAGTTTTCCAAACGACGCTCCTGGCACCTGGCCTCGCTCTGTTCAACGTCCCGCGTGGGTCGGTTCAGGCGTTCATTCCGCCATCCACGGTAAGATTCGCGCCGGTAATGTACGAGGACTCCGGACCGGCGACAAACGCCACCATCGCGGCGATCTCATCCACACGCCCGTAACGATCGAGCGCCGTGGCGGCCTTCTGCGGCACCGCCCAATCACCCGAGGCGGGATTCAATTCCGTGTCGATCGGACCGGGCTGCACGTTGTTGACCGTGATGCCCCGGCTCCCGATCTCCCTGGCCAGCGCCTGAGTGAACATCTTGACGGCTCCCTTCGTGCCCGCGTATGGCACAAGCCCGGGCGCCGCGACACGTTCACCCACGGCCGAGCCGATCATGATGACGCGACCGCCGCTCTTCATGCGCTTCAGCGCCGCCTGAGTCGCGACGAATACCCCGCGGACGTTGATGTCGAGCACGCGATCCATCTCGTCCAGCGTCGCCTCCTCGAACGGTTTCGGAATGGCTGTGCCGGCGTTGTTCACCAGCACATCCAGTTGACCGAAGGTTGCAAACGTCTTTTCGACCGCGGCTTTAACCGCGTCGGCATCGGCGGCATCCGCCTGAATCGCGATTGCTTTTCCGCCGGCGCGTTCGATTTCCTTGACCACCGACGCGGCCGCATCGGCCCCTTTCGTGTAGGTGATGGCCACCTTCGCTCCGTCAGCAGCCAAACGCTTGGCGATCGCAGCTCCAATGCCGCGCGAGCCGCCCGTAACCAGTGCAATCTTTCCTTCCAATTTCTTTGACATTGTCCTTCTCCTCGAACTAACCGTATGCTCATCAGGCATGAGTCCAAATCCCCATTGCTCACCCAACGCATCTCAAGATCACCTCGTTAGATGGCCAAGCCAGCTGTTGGTAGCGGCGGTGAAGCATACTTTGTTAAGCTGGGAGCAATGCGTCACAGGCATGGGAGCGGGAATGGAATTACGACATCTTCGGTATTTCGTCGCGGTCGCCGAGGCCGGAAGCCTGACGGTGGCAGCGGAGCAAACGCTGCACACGTCACAACCTTCGCTAAGCCGGCAGATTCGAGATCTCGAGGATGAGGTGGGTGCGCGACTCTTGACACGCCGCGCTCGCGGCATCGAACTGACACCGGCAGGCCGAGCCTTTCTCGAACACGCCCGCTTGGTGCTAGCGCAGGTTGGAGCGGCAAGCGAAGCTGCTCGACGGGTCGCTCATCCCAGTAAGCCATGCTTCTCGATGGGCTTTTTGACCGGACACGAACTGACGTGGATGCCCGAAGCCTTGCGGATCCTGCGCGACGAGCTGCCTAACGTCGATGTGATGGTATCGAGCCAATACTCGCCGCTGCTTGCGGACGGCCTTTCGAAAGGAAAAATCGATGCAGCTTTTCTTAGAAGAGAAAAAGGCGTGCCAGGGTTAGCGTTCCGTCTTCTCGTCAAGGAACCCTTGATGGTGGTCCTGCCGAGTGACCACCGTCACGCGGCCCTCAAAGCCATCAGTCCGAGGGATCTAGTGGGCGAGACCTTCGTGACCGTGTCGGGCACGGCTCCTGTACTCCGCGTAGTTATCGACAATTACCTGAAGCGCTCCGGAATCGACATCACGCCAGCTCACGAGGCGGACCATCTCGCCATGGGAATGTCCTTGATAGCGTCGACCCGCGGCGTAGGGCTGTTACCTGCTTATGCACAAAACTTTCTCCCTTCGTCTCTGACGAGTCGTCCTCTCAAGGGAGATACGCCAACAGTCGACCTGGTCCTCGGCTACAGAAAGTCGAACCAGTCTCCCATCCTGAAGCTTTTGCTTTCGAGATTGGACGAGTTAGTCGCTCGTGCCTCGAACAAGAGCCAACAAAACTCAGAATGAAGCTTTGCAAAACGGTTCGGGCGATCAACTTCGTCGGGTTGCGCGGCCCATCGCTTGTCCGCGACGCGCTGGACTGATACGCGTCGATCGGATGGTGCGGGAGCCTGTCGTGTCAGGTTGACTAAAACCCATTAATGGCGGCTCCCTTGAACACACTCCCGTGAGCTTCACTATGCTTTTGGCAGCGCCAGCGTCGCCTGCCCCACGTGATAGGCAAGGTGCGCGGTTCTTCCAAGCAGAACCGTGAATCGATTCCGATGCGGCTCCCGCCTGAAATCCTCTTCCGATACCGCGGTATGACGCTGCGCCCAATCCGAGGCTGAGAACTTCAAGAAACCGTCCCGCAGTTTCTGATTGATTTCTTGCCAGGCGCCTTTGAGCGATTGCCCCGAGACCGTCAGCTGAACGGACTTGTCCGGGCTCGAGATGAACATGGCGTCGAATTCGGGATGAAGCCTTTCTCCAATCCCGAGCAGTGGCAAGAGCGCATCGTTCACCGCCGCAAGATGGCCCCAGAGATAGATCAGACGGTTTTTTCCTGGAGCAACTTCTTTCTCAAGTTGTTCTGGCGACAGAGCGCCAAACAGCTTGTCCGCACGTTCCACGTTTGACTGCCATCCGCGGAGTGCCGAATCTATTAACGACATTTCTGTGGTCATTACCTTTACCTGCTTTCCATTTGGACGAATCGCACGATCTCATAACCCCCGCGGCGATTCGAGTACCGCACGGTCGCTGAATCCGTAGACGACTTCTCCGATGGTCCTGCGGTACCCGGTCTGCTCGCGCTGCGGCCGGTTCCTTTCGGGCGCTAGGAGAAGGTTGGACGCCGTAAACGTCCGTTCAATTCGAAACAGTAACCAGTTCCAGATCGTTCGCCGTAAGGATTTTTCCTTTCGCGTTGTGTACTTGGACTCGAACGGGTTTTCCGGTCCGTTTGTCCAGAACCAGAAGACGTTTCTCGCCGCGGGAGAAGAGATAACTTCCTCCCCACTGGCCCAAAGCAACGATGACCGGGAACAACTCCCAGCCTTTTTGGGTCAGGGCATATTCCCGGTAGGCACTGCCGTCCGAAGCCGGCACCTGTTCCATGATTCCGCACGCAACCAACTTCTTGAGGCGCGTGCTCAGGACGTTCTTTGCCAGCCCCAAGCTCTTCTGAAAATCGGAGAAGCGCCGTATGCCGGTGATGGCGTCACGGACGATGAGCAGAGACCACCATTCGCCGATGGTATCGAGCGAGCGTGCCACGGGGCACAGGTTGGCTTTGAAGGATTTGTGTCGCATAGCTCCTCGTACTTAGTCACCTCCTAAATCTAGTTGCATCATTATACCAGATTCCGGCATCCTATGGATGGTTGCATCATGCCACCAGAATGGAAGAAGGCAGGTCGATCGTCTGATCCGCTTGCGGCAGCCGAAATGCAATACGAGAGCCAAATTGAAACTCAGAGGAGAGATACGTACCAATGAAAAGCATGGACAAAGCAGTGGAAGTCTACGCACAGACGACGAGAGACGTGCTCAAGAGAAATTCGATGCGCTTCGCCGCAGTTCTCCTGGCAGCGCTGGCGATCTTTGTCGCCGGTCCGAACGCAGCTCTGGCTGCCGCACCCCAGCATCGTGATCAGGTGCCGGGCTTCTACCGAGTGAAAGTCGGCGAGCTGGAAGTGACGGCCCTATATGATGGCACCGGCGTATTCGATCCGCACTGGCTGAACGGAACGAAGGCGACGATGGATGGTGTTATCAAGGGACTGCAGGAAGATCCGCGCATGCTGGATGTTGTTGATAGCGGCTTCCTCGTCAACACCGGCAAGCAACTAATCCTCGTCGATGCGGGTGCCGGCACCTGGTGGGGTGGGGCAGCACTCGGGCGCTTAGTGGGAAGCCTCCGCAGCGCAGGCTACACTCCGGAAGAAATCGACATCGTTTTGGTCACGCACCTCCATTCCGATCACGTCGGTGGCCTGACCACTCAGGACGGAAAGCGTGTCTTCCCAAATGCCGACGTTTACCTCGCGAAGGCCGAAAGCGATTTTTGGTTGTCGCCGGAAATCGCTGCTAAGGCACCGAAGGATGCGCAACCATTCTTCCAGAGTGCGCAAGCCATCGCAGCGCCGTACATCGAAGCCGGTAAGTGGCACACATTTAGTGGCTCCGAGACAATCGTCAACGGCATGCAAGTCGTCCCGCTGCCTGGTCATACCCCAGGACATACCGGCTATGAATTTTCGTCAAAGGGACAAAAAATCCTGTTTTGGGGCGACACCATCCATGCACAGCGTGTCCAGCTGCAGCATCCCGAGGTCACCGCGGTTTTCGACATCGACCAGAATGCGGCTGCGGCGACGCGGAATCAATTGCTGCCCAAGCTCGTGGGCGGGGATGTTTTGATCGCGGGTCCGCATTCGTCGGTATTTCCTCCCCTGGGCCGCTTGCGCAAGGAGGGGAGCGGGTATAGCTGGGTGCCGGTAGTATTTACCGATCGATGGGATGAGAAGTAACGAGGAAAGACAGTGACCAAAAGGCTCGAAGGCAGGACCGCCGTCATCACCGGCGGGACAGAAGGGATTGGATTCGCTACGGCGAAGCTCTTCGTCAAAGAGGGCGCCTACGTCTTCATCACGGGCCGGCGCCAGAAGGAACTTGACGAGGCCGTGAAGGCAATCGGTGCCAACCTTTATGGAGTTCAGGGAGACGCTGCCCAGTTGGCTGACCTTGACCGTCTTTACGAGACGGTCGCTAAGGTGAAAGGACGAATCGATATTGTTTTCGCCAATGCCGGCGTTGGCGAATTTGTGCCGTTTGGGGCCGTGACCGAAGAGCATTTCGACAAACTCTTCAACATCAACGTGAGGGGAGCGCTGTTCACGGTGCAAAAGGCCTTACCGTTACTGAATGATGGTGGCTCCATCATTCTCAACGGCTCTGTCGCGAGCGTTAAGGGTACCGCCGCCTTCGGCGTCTACGCCGCGAGTAAGGCGGCACTCCGCTCTTTCGTGCGAACATGGACTACGGATCTGAAGGACCGTGGTATCCGCTCAAACGTTGTTAGTCCGGGTCCGATCCATACGCCGCTGGCGAGTCGGCTATCTGCAGACGTGATTGCGCGGATTGTGTCCACCGTCCCGATGGGACGCATGGGGGAACCCGAGGAAGTTGCTAAAGTGGCGTTGTTTCTCGCTTCGGATGACTCCAGTTTCGTCACGGGTATCGAACTGTTCGTTGACGGCGGCAGAGCTCAGATCTAATTGAAAGGGGGCCAAAATGACTTCAAGACGTGAGTTCCTATCGAATACTCTCGGAATCGCTCTCGTATCGGCTGCGAGTTGGCCAATCCGAGGCGACCAAGCCCGTTCACCTCAGGAACAACCCAGCACCAGTCCATCCAAAACCGGAGGAACGACTCAAAAAACATTTCTGGGATGGGACGTGTTCTTGGCGCCCAGCATTCCCGCTATCACGAGCGATTTGCCCCCGGGCGAAAAACAGCGGCCGTGGCCGCCTATTTCGTCAACTCTTATTTCCGGGGAGCGGGACGCTGTCCTGGTCGACACCCCTATTACGGTCGAGCAGGCACGTGCCCTGGCAAATTGGATTGCGGCCAGCGGAAAGAATCTGACGACGATCTACGCTACTCATGGCCACGGCGATCATTTCTTTGGCACCAGTACAGTTCTGGAACGATTTCCAGGTGCCCGCTTTGTCGCGCGGCCGGATGTGATTAAGGCTATGCGCCAGCAAGCATCGCCAGAGTCTCTCGCTACGTTTTGGAATCCACGTTTTCCCGGCCAGATTTCCAGCAAGATTGCGATCGCGGAAGAGCTGACTGGAAATCTCATTAACCTGGAAGGCCACGATTTAGTGAGTATGCCGCTTGGATTCACCGATAGCGCTAACACAACCTGCCTTCACGTTCCGTCCATCGGTTTGATCGTGGCCGGTGACGCCGCTTACAACGGCGTTCACCTGCATCTGTCAGAGTCGCCTGATCAGCAGAAACGCCAAGAGTGGATTGCTGCTCTGGATAAAATGGAGTCGCTAAAGCCACGCGCGGTGATCGCCGGGCACAAGCGCGTCGGGAACGATGATAGCCCTAAGATCCTCGGCGAAACGCGTAGATATATCCTCGATTTCGAGCGCCTCGCAATGCAGACGACCACGGCGCGGGAACTCTATGACCAAATGCTCAAGCTCTACCCTGACTGGGGCAATCCAGGTGCGCTCTGGACTTCAGCGCGCGCCGTCAAACCATGATTTGACCAGGGTGAGCAAACGCAGAACGCCAGATGAAGGATGGGACAAGTATTATGCGGGCAATGAGGGCAGAAGGATTCAGCGGCTACAAGGATTTGAAGCTGGTCGGCATTCCAAAACCGGCGGTCTCGGATGGACGAGTACTGGTAAGAATCACAGCGGCGGGGGTCACGCCATTAGAGCACACCATTCTGTCGGGGGGATACCCACGAGCCAAAGCACCGCTGGTCTTGGGAGGAGAGGGAGCAGGCGTAGTGGAGGAGGGAGGGGGAACGACTTTTCCTGCCGGTTCGCGTGTGATGTTTACGGGCCTGTACGGCGTTTCAGAGAACGGAACCTACAGTGAGTGGCTTGCAGTCCGCAAAGAGAATCTTTGCTTGATTCCGGACAACATCAACGATCTTTCGGCGGCCGGTGTTCCCGTTGCGTATTTAACCGCGCAAATGACACTGACCTTCGCGGGATTTGCAAGAGGCAAGACGGTGCTGTCGCCCGCGATTGGAGGGTCGGTCGGAAATGCAGTCACTCAGTTGGCTAGAGCGCAGGGGGCGAAGCATGCCATATCAACGACAACCAATCATGCGAAGGCGCAACAAGCACGCTCTGTGGGTTTCGACGAGGTGATCGACCTTTCTGTGGAGAAGCTTAGTGACGGCGTCCGTCGGATCACGGAAGGTTATGGCGCCGACATCGTGATCGACGCAATCGGCGGAGAAATCTTGAGCGAGGCTCTCAGCACGCTCGCGACCGGAGGAAGCCTGACAACATTGGGCTACTCCGCGGGCCGCAAGGCAACCATCGACGTCACGGATCTAATCTGGAAGCGTGCGAGTATGGAGAGCTTCTCCCTGTTCGCACAGCCTGCAGAAGCATGGGGCGCCGCGTGGAGCGTCATTTTTTCACTACTTCACTCCGGTGCGGTCAAGCCCATCGTGGCAAAGACCTTCCCGCTCGCTGAGGCAGCAGATGCTCTGCGCTACCTCGTCGAGGGGCGTCCATTCGGCAGGGTCGTCCTCACAATCTGACAGCCTTTGATAAGCCAAGGAAATACGCCAGTGAAGAAGTACAAGATCGCTGTTCTGGACGATTATCAAAATGTGGCGCTTGAGAGCGCCGATTGGTCGGTGCTCCGCGATCGAGCGGACATTGCCGTATTTCTGGACCACCTCGCCGATCCTGACGCCGTGATTGAGCGTTTGCTGCCTTTTGATGTCGTTTGTGTTATGCGCGAGCGGACCCCGCTGCCCCGCAGCGTCATTGAGCGCCTGCCCAATCTCAAGCTCATCGCCTCGACGGGATCGGGAAACGCGTCGATCGATGTGGCCGCCGCGGGCGATCGGGGGATCGCAGTGGTTCACACGGGGTATAGGTCGGACCCGACGATCGAATTTACCTGGGCGCTGATCCTGGCCTCCGCGCGACATATCGTGACGGAGAGCAACTCCGTCCGATCCGGCGGCTGGCAGCAAACAGTGGGCACGGATCTGCGTGGAAAGACCCTGGGCGTTCTGGGACTTGGGCGGGTTGGATCAGAGGTCGCGCGGGTCGGGAGCGCTTTTGGAATGAATCTGATTGCCTGGAGCCAAAACATGACGCCCGAGGCCGCCAAAGCAGCGGGCGCAATCCTGGTTTCCAAGGACCAGCTGTTCGAGCGGGCCGACATCTTGACGATCCATTTGGTGTTGAGCAGCCGTACGCGCGGCCTGGTGGGAGCCGCGGAGCTGGAGAGAATGAAGCCCACAGCCTGGTTGATCAACGCGTCGCGCGGGCCGATCGTCGACGAGCAAGCTTTGATCAGCGTGTTGAAGAACAAGCAAATCGCCGGCGCGGCGATCGACGTATTCGACATTGAGCCGCTGCCTCCGTCTCACCCTTTCCGGACGCTGGACAACGTACTGGCAACACCGCATATCGGCTACGTCTCGCATGGTCATTACAAGACGTTCTACGAGGATACCGTCTCGAACATTCGGAAGTGGCTCGACACCCACTAAGCACCCGTAGCATAAACGTACGGGGCATTGGGATGTCATTCAGGATGAGGCCACCGATCGCCTATTTGTTCTTATCGGGCACAGCTGCAACTTTGAGCAATTCCTGACGGGCGGCATCGTTTCCCGGGTCTATTTTCAAAACACGCTCCAGTATTTCCGAAGCGTTCTTGCGATCGTTCAATAGGATGTAAACACGGGCGAGGTCCAAATAGGCCGGTGTGTAATAGGGTTCCAACTGGATTGACTCTTTATCTAGTTCGATTGCCGCGGTTATCTCCCCTTTTTGCAGCAGCCCACGCGCGAGCTTGGTTCTCACTTGGGGTGATTTCGAACCGAGGTCGATTGCTCTTTGCAGGGCTTGCGCGGCGCGCTGCTTCTCCTTCGGGTGAGCGAAATCGAGGATCAGTCCATAGGCAGTCTGGACCTCCACATCGTCAGGCAATTGGGCGGCCGCCTGTTCCAGAATGGCGAGGGCCCTCTCGCGAAGTTCGGGGTAGTTCACGACCACCTGCGCATACGCCAACGCGAGATTTCGCAAGTCCAATTGTGTTCCGCTCGAACCGGAAGGTCTGGTATCAAGGATCAAGTCGTTCGGCCGCGTTGGGGCATCCCCTCGCCGAAGGGCGGAAATTCCAGACGCTGTGCGGAGAATGCGGTGGTCCGTCAAGGAAGAGTGACTGATGTTTGCGACCGCTTGCTTGGGCATGTGGCACGCCGTGCAGTTGTCGGCCGGCGAGGTGGCATTCCTTTGGGCCAGCGGAGCTCGGCAACTCCCAGGCGAATGACACGTTAAACACCGATTGCGGAAGAAAGCAGCCGCCTGCTCGCCTGCCGGTTGCACATGCGGATCATGGCACGTAATACAACCCATTTGGCCATTGCTTGCAGTCCAACAACGGCTCATCTTTAATTGCTCAAACTGGTCGAGCGCGACGAATCGATTTCCTTTGATCTCGGGCAAAACCGAAAATATCGCCACCACATCGCCTAAAGCGTTCCCCGGCCGGAAGTCCAAATAATTCTTCCCGGGCTGCAGGACGCGGGCATCGCCCGCAAAATGGCACTGCGCGCAAACGCCATCGCGGATTTCGGGCCGCAACTTTTCAGGATTGACAATGGACAAATCCATGGACTCGTCAAACGAATTTCCCAACAGCGTGCGCTGCTGGACATGAACCGCGCCGGGCCCATGACAACGCTCACAGCCAACCGTCAAAAAACGGAAAGGAGGCTGTTGAAAGCGGTTGTGGGCGCCTTGAACCGGCAGGGGCATTCCCGTGTGGCAGTCCACGCATAAGTCGCCTGCCGGGCGTGTGAACCCGCGAAACAATCCATCTTTGACTCCCGGCGAAAGGTCCCATCCGCGGACTTTCGCGTAGTAAGAAACCGGCGAGACAAAGAGCGCGCCGTCCTCGGCCAGCAGATAACTCTTGCCGAAGTCTCCAGCGCCTACGGCGTAAGCGATTTCACGGGTGTCGGAATAAACGAGATTGCCTTTGGCGTCGCGTTCGGATTCTTCGTGGAACATTTTGCCATCACGCGCGAAAACGGTATAAGTTCGCTTCAGTTCCTTGCTGCGGATCGTGACGGGCTGGGCCAAATCGCGCAGATCGCTCGGAGATGGGACGGACACCGATCTGCCCATCCCCGTCTGTTTGAAGCTTGAGTATTCCGAGGGATGGCACGACCGGCAAGCCTCATCGCCAACATATTCCACCCCGGGCTGGGCATTCAGGTAATGGTCCGGTTGTTTTTCTTGTGCGCTAACTGCTTGGCTGGCTTGCTGCGCGTGCGCGGTGCGGAATCCAACACAATCCAAACTGATGAGCGCGAGCGCAACTACGCACATTCCATGGAAGGGCGTGCCGCGCCAACGAGAAGGGACAATCCAATGATGCCGACTGAGACATTTCATGGAGTGGGAGCGCGTTGCTGCGGGGGAGTCCCCGTTCCCTCTTGGACGGAATAGATTTGGTCGACAGCGGAAAAGCTGAACTGTTCGACGAGGCCGCTGGGCCAGGAGACTTCCGCGGAATCGATCTTGGTGTTACTTCCCAAACCAAAATGGAGCCGAAGGTCGTTCTGCGAGAGGTAGCTGCCACCGCCCCGAACTTCGTTGAATTGCACGAGTTTTCCGGCACGAATCGTAAGGCGTGCGCCGATAGCGGCGCGATTGCTCTTCGTGCCCTGCAACTTGAATCCGACCCAATGGTTTCCATTGGTCAAGTGGTTGCGCAAGAGCGTGGGAGGCTCGCCGACGTTCAGAATAAGGGCGCCGATCGTGCCGTCATTCCAAATGTCGCCGAAGGCCACGCCGCGGCGCGAAGCGAGTGGGAGACCGGCGAGCCCCGCGGCCGCGGAAGCATCTTCGAATGTGCCGTCGTGCTTGTTCATGTGCAAAAAGAGCGGCTGGCGATAACGCGCGCCCTCTTTGATGGTGTCCACCTGCGGATAGACATGGCCGTTGGCGATGAAAATATCCGGCCAGCCATCATTGTCAAAATCCACAAAGCCCGTCCCCCAAGCCACGTATGGGAGGCTGGCCTGCGCGACTTGCGCAGTGCGGCTGGCGTCGTCGAAACCCTCGCGGCCGAGATTGTGGTAGAGCGTTTTGGGCTGGTCCGCAAACGTCGTATCGATGATGTCGAATCGCCCGCTGTGGGAATAGTCGCCGAAATCCACTCCCATATTGCCTTGCTCGAGGCCTGCTCCGCTCAAAGCGACTCCAGCTAGCATGGCCACGTCGGTAAATGTGCCGTTGTGGTTGTTGTGATAGAGATAGTTCGCCCCGGCGTCATTGGCGACAAATAGATCCGGCCAGCCATCGTTGTCGTAATCGCCCCACACCACGCCAAGCCCGAAGCGGCCCTCGGAATCGTGAACTCCCGCGCGCACGGAAACTTCCTCAAACGTGCCGTCGCCCCTGTTGTGATACAGGAGGTCGCTCTCGCCCTGAAGTCCCCAGGGGCCGCATTGAACCAGCACGCCTTTGTAGCGGCAGAATTTGTCCCGGCCGAACTCCGGCAAGTTGTTGATATCGACGTGCACGTAACGCGCGACGAACAGGTCCACATGGCCGTCGCGGTCGTAGTCGGCCCACGCCGCGCCGGTGCTGAAACCGCCGCCGCGCACGCCGGCTTTTTCGGTCACATCCTCAAATTTGCAACCTCCCAGATTGTGATACAGAACGTTGCCACCATATCCGGTGACGTAAAGGTCCAGCAGGCCATCATTGTCGAAATCGGCCACGGCCACGCCCATTCCCCATCCACGTTTGGTGAGGCCAGCCGCTGCGGTAATGTCCTTGAAGGTCCCGTCCGGCTCCTGATGATAGAGCGTAACCAGCGGGTCGCCGCCATCGCGGTATCGGTCAACGGTGGAACCGTTGACCGTGATGGCGTCCAGCTTGCCGTCATTGTCGCAATCAAATAGCCCCACGCCGCCGCTCATGGATTCAATCACGTAGCGCTTGTCGGGAGAAGACTGGTGCGGGACAGTGAGCCCACTCTTCCGGGTGACGTCTTCAAATGCCGGACCGCTATAGGTGGCGGACTTGGTTTGCGAGTGGACCAGGAAAGCGCAAGTAAGGATTCCACTTCCGGCAAAGAACAGTCCTGAAAGTTTCCGGGGCATTCCACTGGAATCCTATCACGGCAAACTCGCGATGGCGCCAATTCGCGAGGCGTCAGTTCACCGTTAGCGGAATGGCGACGTTGGCGTCGGCGTTGGCGTTTGTCCCGTCGCTCACATTGCTTTCGGTGAACGCATAAACGGTGACCGTGTAGGAACCGGGAGTGGTGCCATTAGGTGGGGGCGGAGGAGGAGGGGACATGCTGCTCCCGCCGCCGCAACTGGCTATCGTCATCCCCGCGAGAATCAACAGACCTGCCGTGGCGAAGACCAGACTCGACACGCGCCTTCGCAGGCGCAGCGCCAGCGTCGCGACGGCAATCAGGAGAACCACGCCGATGACGACGACAGGGAACCGTAATAGTCTCCGCGGATCGAACAACGATGGAGGCACGAGCGAGTTTGCCGTCGTGGTGACCGCGACCGTGGCACTTGCAGTGGCGCTGGAAGTGAAATCGATGACATTCGAGTTGAGCGCATTGCCAGTTGTGACCAAGCAAGTTGCCTTTGGCGCGGTTGTCGAGCAAGACAGAAAGACACGGCCGCTCCCCGTTGTGTCACCGATCGTGAGCGTGCTGCTGTTCCCCGTTGGCGCACCAGCCTTCACAGTGATGGATGGGGGATTCCCCATGGTCGGTGCCTGCACGGGCGCAGACTGATAGTACCGAATGTAATCCACCAGCATGGTGGCTGGGCTGGGAGTAGTCGGATCAGGATTCCCGGGAAAACCTCCACCCACAGCAAGGTTCGTCAGATTGATGAAGGGGTGATTGAAGACCCACTGACTGGAACCGCCCGGAACATCGTTCGCAGTGCGGATGAAGAAGACGTTGCTTGGGCTATCAACGTAAAACTGTACCATGTTCGGGGACCAGATGCTCCCATAAGTATGGAACCCGGTTACATCGCCTGTCATGAAGCTGAAGTTTTGCCCCAATCCAAATTGCCCCGAATAGCCTGGGCCGTGAATCGTGGATCTTATTTTTGTGGGCCCCAGTCCACCGGAGGCCGGAACGTTTTCCATGAAGTCCATCTCTCCGCAACCCGGCCATGTAACAGTGGCGAAATTGCTCCCAAGCGCCCAGAAGGCGGGCCAGAGCCCCGGCCCAACGGGAAGACTCATACTTGCCTCGAGCCGGCCGTACTGGAAAGTCATCGTCCCGTTCGTGTTCATGCGACTGGAGGTCCAGCTCCCGTTCGTGAGAGAGGTGTTGATTCTGAAGGCCTGGAATTCGAGGTGCCCGCTGCCATCGATGAAAACGTTTGGCTTAGTGGAATCGCATGGAGCAGCGTTATGGGTGTCTCCGGCGGGCCCGCAGTACCATTCGAGTTCGTTGTTCACATTGAGGTTTCCGTAGTCGAAGCGCCACTTGGTGCTATCTATGGGGCTGTTGGCCGCACCATTAAATTCGTCGCTCTTACTTGGTACTAGATTCCATGTTTGCGCGGCTGCATTGGCCGCCCCCACTAAAAACAAAACCAGGGTCGCCAGAATAAGCCGACCTAACCAAATGAATCGAGAATTCATAAATGTGATCATCGCATTTCCCCGATCCTGAATGATGCGGAACGCCCCTGGGCCTCGTCCCCGCTCTTCGGTATTCTTCTGTAGAATACCGGTTTTGCCTATGCGTATCACAATGCTTCCGGCAGAGTCAAGATGACTGCTGCTCTTGCTGCCATCTCACCGCCGCTTTGCCGTCCGTGTCCGATGGGAGAGATCAGTGAGCCTTTGGGACGCCGTAGTTTTCCACACGCGTCCTCCAGTCCAATGTCACAGGCTTTTTCAAAAAATCGGTATTTTATTAAGAATTTTCATGTTATGAATCGGTTTCCCTGGCAGGGGAAAGCCGGCCTGGCCGGCCAATTCGGTCGAACTGAAAAAAAGGGGAATAGAAATGTACGGGACCCATTTCGCTTGCACTCGGTTGCGAATCGCTGCTAATTCCTGTTGCGTCGCACTGCTGGTAGTTTTCGCCGCGGGTTGCGGCGGCACGTCTTCCGCCCCGCCTCCCCCGCCACCTCCACCGCCCGCTGCAGCGGCGACACCGGCCTTTTTCCCGGTGCCGGGCGCGTACAGCCAGACGCAAGCGGGGCAGATGATTACGCTAACGGATGCGACCGCGGCCGCAGCGATCTATTACACGACGGACGGGTCCACGCCAACGACTGCGTCGACAGTATACGCGAATCCCTTCACGATCAACGCGACGGCCACCATCAAAGCCATTGCCACCGCATCGGGATTTTCGACCAGCGCCGTGGCCAGCGGCTCATATACCCTAACCCCGCCGGGAACTGGACCGACCGTCGCCGTGGTGGTGACCACCGACGACCAGACCAGGAAGTTGACCTTGCAGCCGAGTGTCAGTTTCTCGGCGGCGACCAGCGGCAACCCCAATCCTATATATATGGATGAAACCGAGGTCTATCAGCCGATCGAGGGATTCGGCGCCTCGACCACGGACACGGCCATGTTTGATTTGTACGAGATAGCCAAGGTCAAGCAACCGCAGCAATTTACGCAGGCGGTACAAGATCTCTTCACCCGGCAAGCGAATGGCATTGGGCTCAGCTTCCTGCGCAATCCGATGGGCGCCTCTGACCTGGCACGGACTGTGTACTCGTTTGACGATAACGTCGTTAACGGCGTGCCGACACCTGATCCCACGCTAGCCAATTTTTCAATCGCGCACGACCAGGCGGACATTATTCCTTTCCTGCTGCTAGCCAAGGCGGCCAACCCGCAAATCAAGATCATGGCGAATCCCTGGAGCCCTCCGGGCTGGATGAAGACGTCCGGCTCCATGATTGGCGGATCGTTGCTGGCAACGCCCACGACCGTTTACGATTCTTTCGCCAACTACTTCGTAAAATACATCCAAGCGTATAAGAGCGCCGGAATTACCATTGACTACGTTTCGCTACAGAACGAACCGCTTTTTGTTCCTAACAGCTATCCGGGCATGTGCATGCCGGCAACTTCGGCCTCGACCGATTGCGCGTCATCAACGGATCAGCAGACGGCGTTGTTTTCGCACGTGCTGCCGGCGCTTACGGCCGCGGGCCTCACGACCAAGGTGCTGGTCTACGATCACAATTGGGACCGCGGCGACTATCCGCAGAATGTTCTGGTAGCCAACCAGGCGAATTTGAGCCAGATCGCAGGCGTCGCCTGGCACGGTTATGGAGGCACGCCCGGCGTGATGACTCCCATCCATAACATGTTTCCGACCATAGGCCAGTATGAGACGGAGCACTCCGGCTTTGTGACCAATTCCGACCAGGCGAGCATCGACTTCCCGGAAATCATCCAGAATATGCGGAATTGGGCCAGGGCTTTCGTGAAGTGGAGTCTTTCGGTGGACGAGAATCAAGGTCCGCACACCGGCGGCTGCGGCACGTGTTCGCCGATCGCGCAGGTGAACAGCACGACGGGCAATATCACCTACAGCATCGAGTATTACACCCTGGGCCATTTCAGCAAGTACGTCCTGTCGGGCGCCAATCGGGTTTATTCCAGCAATGCGCAGGGCATCGTGACCGCGGCGTTCGTCAATCCCGACAGTTCTCGGGTAATGGTGGCCTACAATACTTCCGCCGCGACGCAGACATTTGAGGTGCTATGGGGAACGCAGTCGTTCACTTATACCCTTCCCTCGCTGGCCGCGGCGACTTTTACCTGGAACGGGACGCTGGTTGCCGGGGCGCCCGCCTACACGGTCAACGCAAAATCGCAGATCCAAGCATCGAGCTTCAATAGCACTGCGGGGAACAACACGCCGGGGAACTACCAAACTTGGGGTCTTGAAACTGAACTCACTTCAGATACGAATGGCGGCTATGACGTCGGCTTCGCAAGCGATGGGAGTTACGCGGTTTACAAGAACGTGGACTTTGGCACGGGGGTCACCGGCGTAACTGCCCGGCTAGCTTGTCTGCAGAACCCCGGGAACTGCGGCGGGACGCTCAACTTTCATTTGGACAGCAGTACTGGCACGCTGGTGGCTTCGGTAACTATTCCATCCACGGGAGGATTTCAAACCTGGCAAACAACTCCGTCTGTTGCAGTGTCGGGGGCAAGCGGCGTTCATGACTTGTACGTGGTGTTCAAGGCTCCCGCGAGCGGCACGACCGCCCTGGGCAACGTGAACTGGTTCAAGTTCAATTGAAGCTGTGAACTGGCATACGCCATTTCAACAAGCTCTCCGGCGCTGGAACCTAAGAATGTTACCTGTGCGACTCCGTGCGTTAGCTCAGTCGGGATAGGGATCACCTCGCCGCACGATGCGAATGTAGTGATCGGTGAAGGTATGATGCATTCCCGGATCCCCAAACTTGGGCATGTGGCAAGAAGCACAATCTTTTGTGCTGACTTTGCAAGCGGGACCCGGATGGTCGACGGTTGGCTTCGTGGAAGCGGCCGCAACATGGCAGCTCAAACAATTCTTGTCGTAGGAAGCCGTATCGCGCACGAGTTCCTGGTGCGGGTCGTGACAGGCCACGCAAATTAGGCGAGCATCCCCTTTCGTTCCCCAGCAACGACTCTTTTCCAGGCGGTAAGGTTGTGCGCGCAGATTGGCGAGCCCCACGAAACCGTCAATCTTAACGTCCCACCAAGTGCCGTGGCATGAACCGCAGAAATCCACGGCATCGGGGGGGCTAAGCTTTCCCGGATCGAAGATCAGATCCTTCTCCTGTTCGCTCTCCAACACCTGCCCTTGCAGGCGAGCCACTTTCTGGGCAGTCGCATGCTTCAGGCCAGGCCCGTGACAAGCTTCGCAGGTAATCCCCGTTATCATTTGTCCCCGCTCAAACTTGTCGTTGATCGTCGAGGAGGTGTTATGGCAGCCGAAGCAGCGAACGAGTTCGGCGCCTTCTACTGGCCGCCCCATGCCCTGCTCCAGATTGCGCGGCTCGACAAGTTTGCGGCCAGGGGTAAACTCGAGAGCTTCCAGACTACCGAAGTACGAAACGCGGCTTTCGTAGAGGTTTCCGTCCCGCTCGAAGAGATACGACTGACCGATACTGCCGTCGCCAAACGACCACATCAACGGTGCAGAAAGGGTGCGTGCACCGTCCGTGACCGTGTAAACGGTCTTGCCGTCCGACCTCGCAATCTGGTAACTGATTCGGCCCGCATGGAAATTCAACCGGCCGAGCTTAGCCAAAATATCTGAGTCGGCCACAGGAGCGGCGGTGCGGGCCATGGACGTGACTTTCTGCTCCGCCGCTTTCCCCGGATGACACTTGGCACACTCCGCTCGTCCAACGTACTCATTTGCGGACGGGGTGCTGTGCCTCGGCCACCAGCCGGGGTAAATCAGCCGCTCGTCCGTGGCCATCTGCGCCCATAGCAGGCCGGGGGAACGCGTGCAGATGGAGGAGATTAAATAGAGAACGCAGAACGCCGCGCCATACAGGAGAAGGCGCTTGCTACTCGGCCTTCGGCCCATCATGGACGGCATCTCTTGCCTGGCTGAATAAAATGGTTCACCGCTGTCGGATTCCGGGGTCTCATTCGTTCATTGGTTATTTCGCAGTAGCTACGATTCGGCTGTATTCGATCGGAACGCTTCTCAAGGAATCCTCTCCCTCACTCACTTCCAATGGAAGTTCGAGCGCTCGGCGGGTCGAATGGCGCACCACGAATTCCGGCTCAATCGCGATTTCCGGCACCCAGTCTTCGTGCTCTTCGATCCGGTTCAACAAAGTGCGCGCCGCGATTTCCCCCATCTTCTGTAACGGTTGGCGCACGGTTGTGAGACTGGGATTGTTATGTACGGCAATTCGTATGTCGTCGAATCCCACCACGGAAACATCTTCGGGAACTCGCAACCCGGCCTCTTGGAACACGCGAATGGAACCGATCGCCGAGATATCGTTGTACGCAAACAGCGCCGTGAACGGCCGCTTACGGGCAAGCAGCTCTTTCGCGAAAGGATAACCCAACTGAGGGGTGGCGTCGTCGCCTTCGAGTTGAACGACAAGTTCCGCCCGCATGGCGATGCCGAGTTCGTCGGCAACTTCGCAAATGGCCTTCCAGCGGTCCTCCGAATCTGGACTGGCGTCGGATCCCTTCATGAAGGCAATTTCTTTGTGACCGAGCTGGGTCAGATGGTTCAGCGCCAACCATGCTCCTTTGCGTTCATCCAAGACGATGTTTGTAACGCCTTCCAGGCGGCGGTGCCCGGGGATGGCCACCGTCGGAAGCGGCAGGGGATGATCGATAAACGTGTCCACCGTAATGAAACCTTCGACACCGCGGTCCAGAAGAATGTGCGAATACGTTTCAAGAAGCTTTGGGTCGTGGCGGTGGGCGACGGTGAGAAAAAAGAAATCCTTCTGCCGGAGGTATCGTTCAATTCCGCTGATGATCGGTGAGCCGTAAAAATCACCGATCTCCTGGGTGACCACGCCGATCATGTAGGTGCGCTTTACACCCAGGTTGCGGGCATAGAAGCTCGGCCGGTAATTCAGCTCGCGAGCGGCCGAGAGGATTCGCTCCTGTGTGTGCTGGGGAACAGATCGGGATGCGGCGGATTTGTTCAGCACAGCGGAACAGGTCCCCTTGGTGAGCCCCACGCGCTCGGCTATCGTTCTCAAGGTCACCGGAGACTGTTTCTTGGTCTTTGCCTTCTTCTTCTGAACTTCCATCGGCTTTCGCTCCTAACGCACTTTGACGTATTGGCGTTTAGAACGGCACCATGCCGGTCTGACACATTGCGGGCATTCTACCCCATTTGAACCCTGCCGCACAGGGAACAAGCATCCCCACCGGATTGCCCCAGAATACCGGTATCCTAACAGGCCCGAAAATTAGAATAACGGTATTTTTCGCTTGACAAGGCTAGTTCGTTGCCGTTAAATGCCTCGCATACGGGGTAGTGTAAAAATACTATTCGGATCAATCGAAGATTTAAATGTCTGTTTCTCCGGAGGCAGTATGACCAGGACGAGGTTGGTGGGGCTTCTGTTTTGCTGCTTGATGCTGACTTTTGCGCCGGCAGGACTCGCGCAGAATGCTCAGAACAATGGGACCATTCAAGGCACGGTCGTCGATTCGGCAGGTGCGGCAGTGGCTGCGGCGGAAGTCACCGTCGTCAACGATGACATTGGCACCACGCGTACGGTGATGACCAGCTCGACGGGCTTTTACGCCTTTAATGAGCTTTCACCTGGGAAGTACCACGTGACGGTCAAGAAAGAAGGTTTCAAGCTCGAGGTCCAGAGCGGCGTTGAGCTGCACCTTGGTTCCACTATTGTCGTTGACACGAAGCTCCAAGTCGGGGCAGTCAACGAAACCGTGACTGTGGAAGCCAGCGACGTTCAAGTAGACACCACGAGTGGATCGCTGGGTGTCCTGACGGAAGGCGAGACGGTTCGCGATCTGCCTTTGAACGGCCTCAACTTCATCGGGCTTACGCTGCTGGTTCCGGGCGCTTCGACCCAGGACGGGTTCAACACCAGCGCCAAAGGTCTCCAAGGCGGCACGGACATTTCCTTCAGCGGCGGGCAGCGCACCGGCAATCTCTTTACGGTGGACGGCTCTCCGATTAACGATACGGGTTCGCAGCGCACGATTTTCGTCTACCCCTCACTGGACTCGATCGACGAATTCAAGATCGCGACCAACTCCTACGGTCCCGAATACGGGCAATCGGGCGGCGCGCAGGTCAATATCATCACCAAGCACGGCACCAATGACTGGCACGGCTCGCTCTTTTATTTCGGCAGAAACGACGCCCTGAATGCCAACAATTTTTTCAACAAGAACACCACGCCCGCGTTGAGCATTCCAGAATTGCGCCGGAACGACTTCGGCGGCTCGGTTGGCGGACCCATCATCAAGGACAAACTTTTCGTCTTCACGTCTGAAGAGTGGAACCGGCAGATTTCAGGAAGCCTCCATACCGGACAGGTCCCCAGCGCCGCGGAAGCCGCTGGAGACTTCACCGGCGCTACCACGGGCGGCCACTTGACGAATTGTTTCTTTAATGCCAGCTCCGGGCTTCCCGTTCATGATTTCCCTGTTACGGATCCTGCAAATGGCACCAAATTAACGAACATTGGCAGCACTGTCGAGGGCTTCAGCCCCGCAGGGCAACTGATTGCACAGCTCTTTCCCACTGCCAACGTCACCCCAACGGCCGGCAATCCCTGTCCCAATCCGGACTGGAAACAGAATCTGAGCACGCCGCTCCATTACTATCAAACGAACGTGCGTGCGGACTATGTGCTAAACAAATCGACCACCGCCTTTGTGAAATATACTAGGGACTGGTGGAATCAGGGCACACCCAGCCTTGCGGGCCAGGAGTGGGGAGAAGACGGATTCCCGGCAGTGGATTCCAACTGGACGCAGCCTTCCAACCTCGTGACTTTAAGGCTTAGCAAAACGATTGGCACAAGCGCCGTCAACGATTTCCAGTTCAGCTATGCCGGAAATCGCATCAACATCGTTAGCGGGGGAACCAATGCGGGCCTCGCGTCGCAGATTTACGGAGCTTTGACGCCAGTCTATCCGTTCTCGCAGAAAACCTCCGGAAGTAAACTGTCGCCCCCGCTTTTCTGGGGGCCCGGCGGTTACTCCACGCTCTGGAATATCGCGCCGTGGAACAACCGCGAGGACAGGTACACCTGGACGGACGACTACAGCAAAGTAATAGGAAAGCATCAATTGCGTGTTGGTGCGTTACTCGCGCATAACCTCAAGGACCAGGCAAACAACGGTGACTTCAATGAGTCGCCGGCATTTTGGGGCGCCTCAGGGACCTGCCAGCCCTCTAATGGCGCCGCCTGTAACACCGCCAATCCCCCCGGCCAGTGGGGAGCTACCACAGGAAATGCCGTTGCTAACATTCTCCTGAAGGGCACAGTATGGGGTTTCGGCGAGCCGAGCACCCTGCACCCGGCGGCATCCCGCTATCAGGATTATGAGTTTTATGTCTCGGATAGCTTCAAAGCCACTCGCCGCTTGACGCTTAATTATGGGATTCGCTGGTCGTTGCTGATGCAACCGTACGTGTCAAACAATCAACTCGACTTCTTCGAGCCCAGCCTATTTAACCCCGCCTTGCCAGGTGGGTTTTCCTGTAACGGTATGTTACTCGCCCCCTCCAGCAAAAACGCCTGCGCGGCCACCGGCGCGACCGCGGGCTTTGCCACCGCCTCGAACCGCTCCATCGTGGGCAATTCCTACCATAACATTGCCCCGCGTCTCGGGGTGGCCTACGATTTGTTCGGGGATGGAAAGACCTCACTCCGCGCTGGAGTCGGGCAGTTTTATATTCGATACCAGCTTGACCCTTCGATCATCTCGGGGACGCAGAACGCCCCGTTCGTACAAAACACCGGTGGTACGCGAGTGCTGGATGGGACCTTCCCGGTGGCCACTGGATTTGGGAATCCAGGGTTGGCACGAAGCCTTACGACGGACATTCCCAATACCTGGCAGTGGAACTTGACCGTCGAGAGGGAGTTCTTACGGAACAACACCTTTCAGTTGAGTTATGTGGGAACCCGAGGCCTTCACCTGCAAAGCTACATTGACCTTCCGCAGGTCCGCATAGACTGCACTGGGCCAGGCGTAACCGCCGCGCCCCCAACGACTGGCACCTGCCGGCAGGAATTTGCGATAAGCAGGCTGAATGGTGGTGGAACCGGTAGCTCTACCTTCCGTCCCTACGCGAATTACTTCCCCGGCCTGAATAATACCGCCAACTCGATAACCCAAGACAACTTTGACGGCACCTCGACTTACCACTCCCTTCAGGCGTTGTGGAGGGGGAAGATCGACAAGCGAGGATCATTCTACCAAGCCACGTATACGTTCTCGAAGCTCCTGTCCCTTCAGGGCGTGGATGGGCTGACGGGTCAAGGCCCCACTGACATCCTCACCGACAATGCCAACCCACGTCGAGATTACGGGCCTTCCGACTTCGATCGCAGGCATATCTTCACGGGCTCCGCAGTTTACAATCTCCCTGGCATGGCGAACGGAAATGCTCTTGAGCGCAACGCGCTTAACGGCTGGTCCATTAATCCCATCATTACATTTGAGTCAGGCACTCCAATCATACCGCAAATAGGTCCCAATCTTTCAGGCAATGGGACCGGGTTCGACCGGCCGAACCGAGTACCAGGCCAACCTTGCACCATACACGTTCCAGGCACGAAGCAGCAGATCTTGAATCCGAACGCCTTTACGATTAACGGATTCGTGCTGGGGACATACGGGAACTCCGCAAGCGGGAATTGCTACGGACCAGGTGTGGACAACTGGGACCTCGGTATCCACAAAGACTTCAAGCTCACGGAGCGGGTCGGCATGCAGTTCCGCCTTGAGCTCTTTAACGCGTTCAACAGGAGCGAGTTCCAGGGTATAAATAACGGCATCAACCCAACGCAGCTTTGTTTTGCCGACAAGAACGGCGTTGCCGTCCCGGTCACAGGCGTAGCGGGCAATCCCTGCTTCCTGATCGGAAACCCGCTTGGTCAAAACATACCACCCAATGCGTACCAAGTGGTTCCGTCAGTTACTGCCGGCGGAGTGACAGGCAATACGCTGGTCTCTCCAACCTTTGGCCAGGCAACCTTCACGCGGGGCGCCCGTGAGATTCAGTACGCGCTCCGCTTCACCTTCTGAGGCTTGACGAAAAAGTCGTGCCAAGCGTTTAATGGAAGCGAGGCCCTTTTGGGCCTCGCTTCTTACTTTTTGGGATGGGAATCTCCCGTGCTCTTCACCGGTCTACGGCTTCCCTTGAGCCGCCTTGCAGTTTTTTTACTAACTAGCGCTCTAGTGTCCTTCACTGCTCGGGGCGCGGCCCAGCAGCAGGCGCCCGACCCGCTCGAGCGGCACTACACCGCCGCCCAAACCTTTCAATTGGCAGGAGACTTGGAGCATGCGGAAACCGAATACCACGAGGTCCTGGCTCTTGCGTTACAACGCTTGGGGAACCTCGCGGCGGCGGAGGTGAGCGATTCCGAGGAGGCCGCTCACCTGCTCGAGGAGGCCCTGGAAGTTCAGCCAGAAAACGCGGAAGCGCGTGTGGACCTCGCCACGGTCTACTTCCGGCAGGGGCATCTGGATAAGGCGATCACCCAGGCTTCTCAGGCGGTCAAAGACGACCCGCGAAACGCCCGGGCATTGCACCTGCGAGGGAACATTGAATTCGCGCTGGGCAAGTTTGAAGCGGCGGAGGAAGACCTGCATTCGGCCATGGGCCTTCAGGGAGACTTTGATACCGCCTACTCGTTGGGGCTCGCCCATCTCAGCCTTCACAAGTTAGCGGAAACAAAGCTGTTGTTTGACGAGATCCTGAACGACATGGGCTCGACACCGCAGCTCCACGTGCTGCTGGGCCGGGCCTACCGCGAGACCGGATACTTGGATGAAGCCATCCGCGAATTCAAGAAGGCCATCGAGATGGACCAGCGGTATCCAAGGGTTCACTACTATCTCGCGTTGGCGTATCTTGCCCAGGGAGAAAAGGAGCGCATTCCGACCGCGCGCACCCTTTTCGAGCAGGAACTGGCGATTGAGCCGAATGAGTTTTTCAGCACGTATTTCCTCGGTGTGATTCATCTCGAGGACCGCAATTTCCCCGCCGCGGAAGACTACCTGAAAAGAGCCCTGCGCCTGCAGCCGGATAACCCCGACCCGTTGCTTTATCTCGGCCAGGTTTACTTCGAAACGAGCCGCCCGCAACTGGCCGTCGAATCTTTGAAGAGATCCATCGATCTAACCACCGACCCCGCCCGCAACAACTATCAGGTATCCAAAGCCCATTCCATGATGGGCCAGATCCTCATCAAGACTGGCAAGCAGGACGAAGGAGAAGCGGAGCTGAAGCGTTCCCAGGAGCTGCGCGCGCAGGCATTCCAGAGCGACAAGGAGGGGCAAGGGGCCCACGAAACCGGACAGCACGACGTTCTGCCGGAGCTTCACAGCAGCAGCCATGAAAAACCCTCTTTTCTCGAAAGCCGCCCTCCCATCGGCCCTGCCGAGCAAAAGCAGAATGCGGCGCTTCGCGCGGCGCTAACCACCATCCTGGGGAATGCCTACAATAACCTTGGGGTGATTCGCGCCAGACACGAACAGTACGTTCAAGCAGCGGATTATTTTCAAAAAGCCTGGCATTGGATGCCCACCCTGGAAGGCCTTGACCGCAACTGGGGTTTGGCCGCCTTCCACGCCCAGCGGTTCGAGGAAGCTGCCGGCCCACTGGCGCGGCAGCTTGCCCGCCAGCCGGGCGATGGCAAGGCGCGCGACGCACTTGGCGTAAGCTATTTCCTGACCAATCAGTTCGCAAAAACGGTGGAGACCTTTCAGCCCCTGCTTAAGGATCTTCCGGATGACCCGGGAGTGCTTTACGCGCTGGGCGTATCCTTGGACCGCACCGGAAATTCCCAGATGGCCACGCGCGTTTTCCGGCGCATGCTTGAGAAGAACCCCAACGACCCAGGGATTCATGTTTTGTTGGGGCGCGCCAGCGCCGGCCAGAACCAGTACACCCCCGCCCTCGAGGAGTTTTCTCGTGCTCTGCAACTCGATCCCAAAGCCGAAGGAGCGCACTTTGGCCGGGGCATGATTCTGCTTCACGAAGGAAAACTGGACGATGCGGCGCGGGAATTTCACGCCGAGCTCGATTCGCACCCCGCGGACGCTGAAGCCAAGTATCACCTGGCCTACGTCCTGCTCGATCAACAACAAAAGGATCAAGCCTTCGCCCTGCTGACGGAAGTGATCCGGGACAAGCCGGACTACGCCGACGCGCAGTATCAGATGGGCAAGATGCTGCTGGAGCGCGGAGACGTCAAAGGAGCTATTGAAAGGCTGGAAACCGCCGTGCGCCTCGATCCCACCAAGGACTACAGCCAATTTCAGTTGAGCGTGGCTTACCGCCGCGACGGGCGGGCTGAGGACGCGCAGCGCGTCTTGTTGGCGTATCAAGCGTTGAAAGCGAAAAAACGGGGAGCCGACCGGCAATGATTGCCGGCCGTATGTCCTTTCGATCCGCGTGGTGGCGCGAAGCTCTCCGTGTGGTGGCGCTGTTCACCATGCCGGCGCTTTCCGCGCCATTGTCGGCCGCGGATCAGGATTCGCAGAAGCTGGTCCGCGCCGGCGCTTTGATCCAGACGGGGAAACTCGAGGAAGGCGAGGCCACGCTTTGGGAAGTGCTCTCCACCCACCCCGAAAACGCGCCAGCCCTGAACCTGCTGGGAAGCGTGCGCTTGCGGCAGAAACGCTTTGCCGAATCCGAGACGCTGCTCCGCCGGGCAATCATGCTGGCCCCGGACTTCCTGCCTGCCTACCTCAATCTAGCGGGCGTTTTTCACGAGCAAGCGGAAACAGACAAGGAGATCGTCGCGCTGCTGGACGCCGCGCGGTTGGCGCCGAACGACGCGGAGGTTGATTCGAGCCTGGCGGCGGTGTATCTGAAGGAGAATGATTTTCACCGCGCACTCGATGCCTTGGAGCGCATTCCGCGCGCGCACCGCACGGACGCCGCCGTGCCCTTGCTGGCCGCCTGCTACCTGGGTTTAGGGCGTGTTGCGGAAGCTCGAGCCCTGGTTCCGGTCGTCGTGGAGCGCGCGGCGAAGAATCCGGGGATCCTGGTGGAGTTCGCCGAAGTGCTCCTTGATTTCGATATCACCAACGACGCCCTCGCCATGCTGCAAACCGCCGAGAAGCAGCAGAAACCCACTTCTGAATTGTTCTTTGCGCTGGGCCGGGCCCGCGAACGCAAGGGCGAACTTCTGCTGGCCGAAAAAGACTTTCAACGCGCCGTGAAGCTGGACCCCGCGTCGGTAAGCGCACTGCAAGCGCTGGCACGTTTGCTGGCCGGCCAGGGACGCTGGCAAGAATCCACGGACGTTCTCAGCCGCGCCCGAACCGCCGCTCCAGACTCGCCCGACGTTTTGCGCAGGTTCGCGGCAGCCAGCCTGCGCGCGGGGCACACCGCGAACGCGGTAGAAGCCGCGCAACAGCTTTTAAAGCTCCGGCCCGGTGAAACCGAGGCTTTGTACTTGCTTGGAGCTGCGCAATTACAGAATGGCGATCTGGAGGAAGCCCGGAACACGCTCGAGAATTATGCACGCTTGCGCTCCGATGAACCGCTCGCCTTCCTCGCGCTGGGCATGGCCCACCTCAGCCTCCACGACTTTTCCGCCGCACGCACGCAGTTCCAGCAATGTATCAAGCTGGACCCAAAACAAGTGGAGGCTTACTTGCAACTGGGTCTTATTTCTCGCGATCAGGGCGACAACCGTAGCGCCATCTCTTTCTTGGAGAAAGCGATTGCCATTGACCCTCGGCACGCCCAGGCGCAGGCTTCCTTGGGGGCGCTCTACTTATCGCAGCAGGACTACTCTAAGGCGCAGGAACACCTGGTCCGCGCTGCTGAAATGGCGCCCGGTATTCCTGATACTCACTACCAGTTGGGCCTGCTCTTCGCCCGTTTGAACCAGCGCGACCGCGCTCAGCGAGAGATGGAAACGTTCCACAAGTTGAAGGAAAAAGAACATCCAGGTCCGGTGCCGCCAGGAGAAAGGCCGGGCTCCTCCTCGCCGCCCCTTCCCCCCTCGTGATTCGAATTACCTTGCTGCCCTTTCGCGTGTCCACCGGCCTGGGCTTTCTCGGCGTGCTGGCCGCGTTCTTAGCCTTGTTTGGCCTGTCGGCGAGACTCCTTGGCCAGCAGGTCCCGGGCGCTCCGCCGCCGGCCCCACTGCCGCAACTCGTGGACATCACCGATTCCACCGGCATCAAATTCGAGCATCTGTCTTCTTCCGATAAGAAATATGTTGCCGAGTCCATGGCCGGCGGCGTGGCATTAATCGATTACGACCGCGACGGCCTGCCCGACATTTATTTTACGAACGCGCCGACGGTGGAAATGACGCTGGCGGGCAAGAAGGCTCGCGGCGCTTTGTACCACAACAATGGCGATGGAACGTTTACCGACGTCACCGACAAAGCTGGCGTCGGCTACCCCTGCTTCGCCATGGGGGCGGTGGTCGGCGACTATAACAACGACGGTTGGCCCGACCTGCTGGTTACCTGCCTGGGCGGAGTCGTGCTCTACCGCAACAATGGTGATGGCACCTTTACCGATGTCACCAAGCAGGCTGGGCTCAATGACACTCAATTTGCCACTGGCGCCGCCTTCGGCGATTACGATGGCGACGGCTGGGTGGATTTGTTCGTCTCCCATTACGTGGACTTCCACCTTGATGACCTCCCGAAATTTGGCTCCAGCGCAACATGTCAGTATCACGGTCTGGCGGTGCAGTGCGGGCCGAGGGGATTGAAGGGCGCTGGCGACCTGCTCTTCCACAACAACGGAGACGGCACCTTCACGGAGGTATCCAAGGAAGCGGGCGTGGACGACCCGCACGGTTACTACGGCCTGACTGCTGTTTGGTCGGACTTCAACGGGGATGGCCGCCTGGACCTTTTTGTGGCCAACGATTCCACTCCGAACTTTTACTATCGCAATGAAGGCAAGGGCCATTTCAAGGAAGTGGGCTTCCTGGCCGGGACCGCCGTGAGCCAGGACGGCTCGGAACAGGCCGGCATGGGCGTGGCCCTCGGCGACTTTATGCACACCGGCCGCTTTTCTATCTTCGTCACGCACTTTTCCGAGGAGTACGCCGCGCTCTTTCGAAACGACGGGCAGATGAACTTTTCCGACGTTTCCTTCGCCGCTGGCGTGGCGGCTCCGACCATTCCCTATGTTGGCTGGGGCACGGCATTTTTCGATCTTGATAACGACGGCTGGCCGGACATTTTCATGGTAAACGGGCATGTCTACCCGCAGGTGGACACTCTCGATGTAGGGGCCAGATACCGGGAGCCAAAGCTGCTGTTCTTGAACCAGAGTAACGGCACGTTTCGCAACATCAGCGAACAGGTTGGCCCGGCGATTCAGATTCCCCAAGTCAGCCGCGGCGCCGCCTTCGGCGATCTTTTCAATGATGGCCATGTGGATATCGTGGTCGAAAATTTGGACGGCAAGCCTATGATTCTTCGCAACGTGAGCGGGAACCACAACCACTGGATTGGTTTCGAGCTGGCGGGAACGAAGAGCAATCGGCTGGCGCTGAACGCCCGCGTCAAGGCCATTGCCGGTGACTTAGTTCAAGTGGATGAGGTCCGCAGCGGTGGCAGTTATCTCTCACAGAACGATCTCCGAATCCACTTCGGACTTGGCGCTCACGAAAGGGTGGACCGGGTAGAGATATCCTGGCCCTCGGGGAAGACCGAGACACTAACGAATCTTGCCTCCGGCCGCATTTACGCGGTCAAAGAAGGAGAAGGAGTTGTGCCGCGGGAGCGGATACGCCCAGGCGCGGCGGCACGCCGCTGACGACCGTGACCAATACAACCACCCCGCTGGTTCATCTTCCGTTTCGTTCGCGCTTTCCCCGTGCGCTGGCTGCGTTCTTAGTCTTGTCTTGCTCCGCCGCAAGAGTGCTCGGGCAGCAGGCTCCGAGCCATCCGCCAGCAGTGCAACTGCCACAACTCGTGGACATCACTGATTCCACGGGCATCAAATTCGAGCATCTGTCTTCTTCCGATAAGAAATATATTGCCGAGTCCATGGCCGGCGGCGTGGCATTAATCGATTACGACCGCGACGGCCTGCCCGACATTTATTTTACGAACGCGCCGACGGTGGAAATGGCGCTGGCGGGAAAGAAGGCTCGCGGCGCTCTCTACCATAACAATGGCGATGGAACATTCACCGACGTCACCGACAAAGCTGGAGTCGGCTACCCCTGCTTCGCCATGGGGGCGGTGGTCGGCGATTATAACAACGACGGTTGGCCCGACCTGCTGGTTACCTGCCTGGGCGGAGTCGTGCTCTACCGCAACAATGGTGATGGCACGTTCACAGATGTTACGAAGCAGGCCGGTCTTAATGACAACCAATTTGCCACCGGCGCCGCCTTCGGGGATTACGATGGCGACGGTTGGGTGGATCTGTTCGTCTCCCATTACGTGGACTTCCATCTCGATGACCTTCCCAAATTTGGTTCGAGCAAAAATTGTCAGTATCACGGTCTGGCGGTGCAGTGCGGGCCCAGAGGATTGAAGGGCGCTGGCGACCTGCTCTTCCACAACAACGGGGACGGCACCTTCACGGAGGTATCCAAGGAAGCAGGCGTGGACAATCCTCACGGCTATTACGGCTTGGGCGCGGTTTGGTCGGACTTCAACGGGGATGGCCGCCTGGACCTCTTTGTGGCCAACGATTCCACTCCGAACTTTTATTATCGCAATGAAGGCAAGGGCCATTTCAAGGAAGTGGGCTTCCTGGCCGGGACGGCCGTGAGTCAGGATGGTTCCGAGCAGGGCGCGATGGGAATCGCTCTCGGCGATTATCTGCATACCGGCCGCTTTTCCATTTTCATCACGGACTTCGCGGAGGAATACAAAGACCTGTTTCGCAATGATGGAGGAACGAGCTTCACCGACGTTTCTTTCCAGGCGGGCGTGGCGACCCCGACAATTCCGTACGTTGGCTGGGGCACGGCATTTTTCGATCTTGATAACGACGGCTGGCCGGACATTTTCATGGTGAACGGGCATGTCTACCCGCAGGTGGACACTCTCGATGTAGGGGCCAGATACCGGGAGCCAAAACTCTTGCTGCTGAACCAGCACGATGGAACCTTTCGGAATATAAGCAATCTCGCCGGCCCGGCGATTCAGATTCCCCAAGCCAGCCGCGGCGCCGCCTTCGGCGATCTTTTCAATGATGGCCATGTGGATATCGTGGTCGAAAATTTGGACGGCAAGCCTATGATTCTTCGCAACGTGAGCGGGAACCATAACCACTGGATCGGTTTCGAGCTGGCGGGAACGAAGAGCAATCGGCTGGCGCTGAACGCCCGAGTTAAGGTCATTGCCGGAGACTTGGTGCAAGTCGATGAGGTCCGCAGCGGTGGCAGCTATCTCTCGCAAAACGATCTGCGAATCCATTTCGGCCTGGGATCACACGATCGACTGGAACGTGTCGAAATACTCTGGCCCACGGGGAAAACCGAGACGATAACGAATCTGGCGGCCGATCGCATTTACGCAGTGAAAGAAGGAGAAGGAGTTGTGCCCCGTGAACGCGTGCGCCCCGCGCCAGCGCGACGTAATTGACCCACTAGACATGCGAATGTGTTTCTCGGCCAGTACTACGGACGCAGAATTGTTTTCGAAGGCGCCTTCGATTGGATATCACACGAGCAGAGCATCAGTGCGTCATTTCAGACGAAGCAGTGGCGTAATCTCCATCAGCGCCATGCGTAGTAACATCTAGAGGTCATGATGCCAGCAGCCAACGGTTTCGCCGTGCGCGCCGAGCATGTTTCGCGCCATTACCAGATGGGTTCCGCGCTCATTCGCGCGGTGGACGACGTGACGCTCGAAGTCCGCGCCGGGGAATTCCTCGCCCTTCTCGGAAGTTCCGGGTCGGGAAAGTCCACGCTCTTGAATCTCATGGCTGGTCTCGATCGCCCCACTTCCGGCGCCATCTTCGCGCAGGGCCGCAATCTTTCCGGGATGAATGCGCTCGAACTGGCGCGTTATCGCAGCCGCACAGTCGGCATGGTTTTTCAGTCTTTCAACCTGCTTCCGCGCATGACCCTCGAGGAGAACGTCGAACTGCCATTGCGTCTCGCCGAAGTGGACCGCAGTGAGCGCGCCGGCCGCGTGCGCGAAGCTCTCGAGCGCGTGGGCCTCGAAAAACGTTTGACGCATCGGCCTAGCGAACTCTCCGGAGGCGAGCAGCAGCGGGCCGCACTGGCGCGGGCGCTCGTGAATCGGCCCACCCTGCTGCTGGCCGACGAGCCCACTGGCAATCTCGACAGCGCCACCGGCGAATCCATCATGGTCTTATTGCGCAACATCCAGCAATCGCTCGGAATGGCAATCGTGATGGTCACGCACGAGCGTCCTCTCGCCGAGAGATTCGCCGATCGCATCGCGTCCGTTGCCGACGGCAAATTGGCGAGCGACGGGGTGTCATCGTGAAAGCCGGCGACCTCGGCGAACTCGCCCTGCGGAATCTGCGCGAGGCCATCTTGCGCAACTCGCTCACCACTCTGGGAGTCGCCGTCGGTGTGGCCTCCCTTGTTGCCATGCTTTCGCTTGGCGTCGGCCTGCAGGAGCTGGCTTCCAAGCGCCTGGCCAATTCCGGCTTGTTTGATACCGTGCTCGTCACTTCGCGCCGCAACCTCCGTGATTTCAACCGCCCTCGGACGGAAACAACCGCACCCCCGCAAACACTCCGCCCTCTCGACGAAGACGCCCGCAACGAAATGGCGCACTTGCCGAATGTCGTTGAAGTCTATCCGCAGATTCGCTTCCCCACGGAAGTGCGTTACGCGGACAAACCCTATTCCACGGTTGTGGCCGGCGTCCCTGCTTCCGCCCGCGGGAATGGCGCCTACGATGGCATGCAGGGCAGCTTTTTTTCCAGCCCCGCCGCCGACGAGGCGATCCTGCAGATCGAATTTGCAAAGGATTTATCCGATCAGCCGTCCACACTGATCGGCAAGGATCTGGTGGTGCGTTACTTCGAACGCCAGCCTCTCGCGCCCCAGCCTGCCACGGCGGACCCGCCGAAAACCGCCATTGCCGGCGGTCCTGGGCTTACATCTCCGGAGAACGTTGCCAGCGCAGGTTTCTCCGTTGTCCCCCGCGAGAAAAAACTCCGCATCGTCGGCATTGTCGAAACCGAACCAGCCGCCGGGTTCGCCGGTTATGGCAACGGCCGCTTGTTCATCCCCCTGGAAGTTGCCTCGGCGTTGCGGCCGGCCCAGGTGAACGATTTGCGCGATGCGGTGCGCGCCTCGAACAGCAAACCCAGCTATGCCAATCTAACCGTTCGCGCCAAGAGCCCTTCCCAGGTGGAAGCCATTGAAACCGCCATCAAGAACATGGGCTTCTCCACCTTTTCCCTGCTCGACGCCACCCGTAATTTGCGTCTCTTTTTCACCATCTTCGATCTTCTCCTCGCCATCTTCGGCAGCTTGGCGCTCACCGTCGCCACCATCGGTATCATCAATACTCTGGTGATGGCCATTCTCGAGCGCCGGCGCGAAATCGGAATCCTCAAGGCCCTCGGCGCCGCCGACCGTGACGTAAAACAACTCTTCTTCGTCGAAGCCGGTGTCATGGGTCTGCTGGGCGGAGTCTTCGGCGTGGGTATCGGCTGGCTCATCGGCCAAGCCGTAACTTGGGGAACGAATCTCTATCTGCATCGCCAGAATCTGCCCCCGGCGCATGTCTTTTCCGTACCGTGGTGGCTGGTCCTGCTTGCTATTCTTTTCGCGATCCTCGTAAGCCTCGCCGCCGGGCTTTATCCCGCGTCGCGCGCCGCTCGTCTCAACCCCGTCGAGGCCCTGCGGTATGAATAAATCCCGGCTCCTTGCCGGAGCTGTGGCGCTCTTGAGTTCTCTGGCTTCGCCACGCCCCGTTTCCGCCACCGGCCGCGCCGAATGTCTTTCCGCACCTAGCAAAATTCTCGGTCATCCCGTCGCTTACTGCGTCCTCCTGCCTCCCAGCTACGACGCGGAAAAATCCCGCCGCTATCCCATCCTCTATCTTCTTCACGGCCTGGGCGACAACGAGCAAATGCTCATCCATTCAGGCGGTTTCAATCTCGTTGAAGACCTATGGGAGCGCCATCAGCTCGGTGATCTGCTAATCGTCACACCCGATGGTGGCTCCAGCTTCTACATCAATTCTCACGACGGCCGCCACCGTTATGAGGATTTCTTTCTCCGGGAATTTATGCCGCATATCGAAAACCGCTATCGCACCCAGGCCGGCCGCGCCTCTCGCGGCATCGCCGGAATTTCCATGGGTGGATACGGCGCCATGCATCTGGCCTTCCGCCATCCGGA
>Ga0210408_10000911_pt1 | contig 32888 bp, 30 predicted proteins | sample IncBWH4MmetaG_FD_155471 | JGI IMG/M metagenome (GOLD analysis project Ga0210408, IMG submission 155471) | Forest soil microbial communities from Barre Woods Harvard Forest LTER site, Petersham, Massachusetts, United States - Inc-BW-H-4-M | ecosystem: Environmental > Terrestrial > Soil >... | reverse complement strand
GCTGCTCGACTATGCCGCGCAGCAATCCTCAGGGATCATCGCCTGGCGGCGCGACACCGATCACATCGAGAAGGCCTTTGTGTTCGCCGGCATGCCGGCACGCAACGGCGTCACCGCAGCGCTGCTGGTCAAATCGGGCTGGAATGGCGTCGACGATATCTTCTCCGGCGCCGACAATTTCTTCCAGGCCTATGCGCCGAAGGCGCAGCCCGATCGGCTGGTCGAAAAGCTCGGCGAGCGCTACGAGATCACGCAAACCGATATCAAGAAGTGGACGGTTGGCTCGCCCATTCAAGGCCCGCTCGACGGCATCGAGGCGCTTCGCGGCAAGAAACCTTTCGAGGCCGGCCAGGTGAAGCGGATCACCATACGGCTGGCGCCTTCGGTGGCGACGGTGGTGGACAACCGCGACATCCCCGATATCTGCCTGCAGCATCTGGTCGCGGTGATGATGCTCGACAAGACGGTGTCGTTTCACGCGGCGCATGACAAGCCGCGCATGCAGGATCCGGCCGTCCTCAAGGAGCGCGCCAAGGTCAATCTTGTGCGTGACGAAGAGCTCGCGAAATTTTTGCCGGTGCGCGAGACCATCGTCGAGATTGATCTCGCCGACGGAACGCATTTGTCCGAGCGCGTCTCGGCCGTACGCGGCACGCCGCGTAATCCGATGACACGGAATGAGGTGATCGAAAAGGCCCGCGATCTGACGGCACCGGTACTGGGGCCGGACCAGTCGACGCGCCTGATTGAGACTGTATTTGCGATCGAGAGCGTAACGGACGTCCGCAATTTACGGCGGCTGCTGCAGCGTGGCTGATAGTGCTGCTGTCTTTTTCACGGGCCGAGGCTACAGCTCCGGCTCGATCCTTCTCGCTTAGCGGACGAACGAACCGAACAGGGCGAGCACGGCGACCGCCATGATCGCGGTGCCGACCCAACCCAGGAGGACCAGCCACGGTCTCGCTCTAAAACGGCCCATCAGTCTTGAATTGGCGACGATCGCCATCATCATTGCCATGATCGGAACGGCGACGATGCCGTTGAGCACGGCGCTCCACACCAGCATGTGAATGGCGTCTATTCCGGTGAAACCAAGCCCGAAGCCGATCACGGTGGCCGCAGCGATGATCGAGTAGAATCCGATCGCATCCGGCGCCTTGGCTTCCAGCGTCGCGTGCCAGCCGAAGACTTCGGCCACGCCGTAGGCGGCAGAACCGGCGAGCACCGGGATCGCCAGCATGCCGGTACCGATGATGCCGAGCGCGAAAAGCAGGAAGGTGAAATCGCCTGCCAGCGGTCGCAGCGCTTCCGCCGCCTCTGTCGCGGAGTTGATGTTGGTGACGCCGTGAGCATTCAAGACCGAAGCGGTGGTCAGAATGATAAAGAAGGCAATGACATTGGAGAAGATCATTCCGGCGGTGGTGTCGACTTTGATGCGGTCAAGTTCGGGATCGCCGCCCCTTCTAAGTTCGCGAAGCGGACGGTTGATCTTTCCCTGGTTCATTTCCTCGACTTCCTGCGAAGCCTGCCAGAAAAACAGATAGGGACTGATCGTCGTGCCGAGAACGGCGACCACCATCAGGAAATAATTGGAATTGATATCTGGCTTTGGCCAGATCGCCGCGAGCAGGGCGTCGGTCCAGGGAATTTTCACGGTCAGCGCGGTCGCGACATAGGCGAACAGCGACAGCGTCATGAATTTCAACACCGGTGCGTAGCGGCGATACGGCACGAAGACCTGTAGCAAGGTTGACGTCGATGCGAAGATCAGGGCGTGTTCGTGATTGAGGCCGCCGATGACGAGCGACAGCGATTCCCCCATCGCCGCGATATCAGCGGCAATGTTGAAGGTATTGGCTCCGACCAAAAGAAAGATCAGTCCCAACACCAGCCATCGCGGCGCGAGCTCCATCACATTGGCGGCGAGGCCCTTGCCGGTGACCCGGCCGATCTGCGCGCTGACGAGCTGGATCGCGATCATGAACGGCGTCGTGAGAAACACCGTCCATAGCAGGCCGTAACCGAACTGCGCGCCCGCTTGCGAATAGGTGGCGATGCCTGAGGGATCGTCGTCGGCGGCGCCGGTCACCAAACCCGGACCGAGCAATCGAAACAGCATCCTTGCGAATTTCCTGGATGCTGGACGTTTGGTCTTGGTCATTTCAGCGCTTTGCTTCAGATCCGGTTGCGCAAATCTACCTCGCAAGGGCTTGCGGGATTTGGTCTAAGTCATTTCCCGAGACAAAGTTCCGTGATGGGAACTAGCAAGTTGGACCGAAGGTTTCAAAATTTGACACGTCGGGCAAATCACCGACATAACGATATCATCCGGAAATATTTTGGAGCCTGCCGAAACGGTCGCGGGCTATTTTAGAATCGCTTCAGCGGATGCTGACGAAGGTGCCCCAGGCGGCCGCGAGGCCGGCGCCTACCAGGACAAGGTACGGATTGTCGCAGAATGTGCCGCCATAGCGGCACATCTCGACGCCGAGCGATCCAATCTCGTGATTGCCCGCGGCATAGAACAGGCCCGACAATACGACCAAGACGGCGGCGACGAAATACATCGGATATCTCCCTGGCTTGACCCCTGATCATTGATCACGCCGTTCAATGTCCGGCCGACATTTCGCTGAACTGCTCGGTCGAGGCATCGCGCAGTCGACACGTCGGGCAAATCAGAGGCACATTGACATGATCGCAAGAACTATAGAGCCCGCGCGCCGAAAAGTCGGTTAGCGGGTTTTTCGTTTGCGCGGCGATATTTGCAAAAATGGTTTCGCGCCGGTTTCGCTAAAATCTTAATAATCTGTTTAGAAACCGAAATTGACACGTCGGTCAAATCAGCGGCAGAGTGGCATCATCGCAAGAATTTTCAAAACCCGCGCCGGAAACGGCCGCGGGCTTTTTTAGTTTCCTCGATCGGACGGCGGCCGCACGTCACGGCGCCGCATCTTCTAAAAACTACCTTGCCTGAGCGTCGCAAGCGCGCCGCCGTCCGAGCCTTTATGCTACCTTCAACATCGGCCGGCGCGCGCGAAGTCGACGGGCATGACGACGAAATTGCTGATACGCTCGCCGACCTTCATCGCCTGACGTTCTTTGAAAGCGCGCCTACTCCGCAATTCGACCAAGGGCATTGGTGGCTTGCATATCAAGACAGCGTAGCGGTCGCTTTCGCCGGGATGGTTGCTTCGACACGTGCTCTCAACGCGGGCTATTTCTGCCGTGTTGGCGTAATGGACCGACACAGGGGACAAGCCTTGCAGTTGCGGCTGACGCCAGCGACGGAACGTAGAGCGCGTCGCAAGGGTTGGTGCTGCATTGTGTCCGATACCACCAACAACCTTGTCTCTGCCAACAACTTTATCAGGGCCGGCTATCGGCTTTACCAACCACACTACCCATGGGGTTGGCCCAATACGTTGTACTGGTATAAATCTCTCAAGGGCTGACGAGGTATCTCCTGGGGTATACAAGTCTTGCAAATCTCTGAACGGACAATCCGCCCGGTGGCCAAACGGCCACCGGGCTTTTTTGTTTTTCAGAGGTGCTCTGCAAAGCTGCACGTCGGCAGCACTTGTAGAGCAGCTGAAATAGACCCTAAAATCACTCCACAGGCCCCGCTGACGATGACAGAACAATACCGGAAGGGAAACTCCCGATCATGACAGCCAGACCGCAGCTGCCGGCGCGCACGCCGCGACCGAAGGGCGTGCCGAGCGCGCTCGACGGTCTGGTTGTCGTGGATTTCACCCGCGTTGTTGCGGGGCCCGCTTGTACCCAAACGCTTGCGGATTTTGGCGCGGAAGTTATCAAGATAGAAAATCCGGATGGCGGCGATGATACTCGCGCCTACGAACATGCGGAAATCGGCGGCGAGAGCGCCGCATATCTAAGCCTTAATCGCAACAAACGCGGCATTGCGCTCGATCTTGCCGTGCCGGCGGCACGAGAGGTTGCCCGCGAACTCATTGCGAAGGCCGATGTCGTGGTGGAGAATTTTTCGAGCGGGGTGATGAAGAAGTTCGGTCTCGATTATGAGTCGGTCGCGCCAACCAATCCGCGCCTGGTTTATTGCTCGATCTCGGCCTATGGACGCAAGGGGCCGTTTGCGACGCGTCCGGGCTTTGATCCGATTACGCAGGCTGAAAGCGGCTTCATGTCGCTCAACGGTTTTCCCGACGGACCGGCGGTGCGGACGGGACCACCGATCGTCGACTTGGCGACGGGAATGTCCGCCTGCAACGCTATTTTGCTCGCGTTGTTCGCTCGCGACCGGCTCGGCCGCGGCCAACACGTCGAGGTCGCGTTGTTTGATATCGCGATGTCGATGACGGGATTTTATGGCATGGCCTATCTCATCAGCGGAGCCAATCCTGGCCGTTTCGGAAACTCGCCCAATGGATCTCCGACTGTCGGAGTCTATGAGGCTTCCGATGGGCCACTCTATATGGCCTGCGCCAACGACCGGCTCTATCGCCGCCTGGTGACCGAAGTTCTCGAACGACCCGATCTCGTCACCGATCCTCAGTTCGCGAACCGCAAGGGACGAACGGCCAACAAGGAGAAACTGCGCGCCATCATTGCCAGTGTTTTTGCGAGCGACCGGCTCGAACACTGGATGGCCAAGATGAAGAAGGCCAACATACCCGTTGGCTATCTTCGCACCGTGGAGCAGGGGTTCAACGCACCCGAAGCGCGCGAACGCCATCGCCTGAGCCAGATCCCACACCCGACCGCAGGTTCGGTCCCGAACATCGAAACACCGCTCAATATGAGCGTGACCCCAGCAATTTACCCCGTAGCTGCGCCATTGCTTGGCGAACACACCAAGGACGTTCTGCGCAAGAAACTCGGCTATGATGACAAGCGCCTTGCAGCGCTTTGCCGATACGGGCGCATTCGGGAAGACCGGAAACATCGGCTGACAAAAATCGGTATATCTTTTGAACGGACAAGCGGACTAGCGCACGTGTAAAGTGGATTTAAAACTATCGAAGCTTTCGGCCGTGATCTGGCGGCGGCACGCCTATCGGTTGTGCTGGCAACAACACCATATGGTGGAGTAGGTTCCGCCATTCGTTTTTTCGAACGGGATCTCTCCATGAGCATACAAATGTACGGTTTCTGGCGGTCGATCGCCTCATTCCGCGTGCGCGTTGCACTAAAACTAAAGGACCTTCCATTCGAGGAAATCCCGATCGACATTCTCTCGGGCGAACAGTTCGAGCCGGGATATGCAGCTGTCAATGCCGAGCGGGTCGTGCCGACGTTTATTCACGACGACCATTCCGTGTGTCAGTCGCTGGCTATCATCGAGTATCTCGATGAGATCCAGCCGAGCCCTCGATTGATGCCGCAGGATGCAAAGCAGCGCGCCTATGCGCGCTCGCTGGCACTGATGACGATTGCGGACGGCCATCCGCTCGTAACGCCGCGTGTTCGCAATCATCTTGCCAAGACGTTTGGCGCCGATGCTCATGCGATCGAAGCATGGGGCAAGCACTGGACGGCGGAGGGACTAGCGACCTATGAACGGCTCTTGGCGCACCGAGCTCCGGCGCCGTTTGCGCTCGGCGCCGATCCGGGCCTTGCCGACATCTGCATCGCGGGTCACGTTGTCACCGCGCAATATGTCAAGCTCGATATGAGCCCGTATCCCGTGGTAGCGCGCTTGGCCGAGCGTTGCTTTGCGATGCCGGCATTTGCGACCTCGCATCCGTTCGAGCAGCCCGGATACAAGGCGGCGAGTGAACGGTAAGCCTGCCTCGGGCGTCAGAGATGAAGCCCGAGTATCCTTGCGGCATTTCCGCCGGCGATTTGAGCCAAAGTGGTGTTGTCCATCCCATTGACACCAGCGATGTGCCCGATTGGATTATATTCAGCCATGTCGAATGGATAGTCGGTGCCCATCACGATGCGGTCGGGACCGAAAACGTCGATCAGATATGCGAGCTGGTGATAGGTGAAGACGACCGTGTCAAGATAGACCTGCCGCAGGTAGGTCGTTGGCGGCAACGGCAGATCAGCATGCGAATCCCGTCGCGCGCCCCAGGCGTGATCGATCCGACCGGAATAACCGGGCAGATAGCCGCCGCCGTGTACGGCCATCAATTTGAGTTCGGGAAAGCGCGCCAGCGTTCCGGAAAAGATCAGATTGTGAAGCGCAAGCGTGGTGTCTAGCGGGTTTCCGAGAACGTTGTTGAAATAGAAATGGGTCAGGCGCTCGCCATGGGTGAAGCCATTCGGGTGCATCATGATGAATGCCCCGAGCTGCTCGGCCTTGGCAAAGAATGGCCGGAATTTCGGATCAGACAACTCCTTGCCATCTACATTGGTCAGGATCTCGACGCCCTTCAATTTCAAATGGTTCATGATGTAGTCGAGTTCGCTGACCGCCACTTCCGGCTCTTGCAACGTGACGACTCCCAGCCCGACAAACCGGGCCGGCTGGCGTGAGCAATATTCCGCCACGCCTTCGTTGGCGAGGCGATGGGCAGTCTCCGCAAATTTTGGGTCGATCGTGTAGTAGCACTGGCCCGGAGCGGGGGCCACGACCTGGATGTCGATGCCCATCCTATCGAGATGGGTCAGTCGGCGATCGATCGTCGTCATGACCTCGCGAACGTCACGCTCCTGTTGTGCATTGATTTCCTTACTTACGGCGTCGGCGAAATACGCCAGCGGAATACGGCTCACATCAACGTGCGGCTGCGCGTGCGCCGCGGCCTCGGGCACGACGATATGGGCGTGAATATCGATCGTCAGTGAAGACGGACGCCGCGCACGGCCGTCGGCGTCATGGATACGTGCGGCGGTGAGGCCATAGCGATTCTTGCTGTTGATCATCGGTGTGGTACCCTATTGTTGAGCAAATTCCTTGGGACGTACTGGTGGCTTATCATCTTGACGGGCGTTGCGGCCAGCGGGTCGAGACGGTTGTGGCGTCGGCGTCGCCGAGGCCCGCGGCTTCGGCCTCCTCAAAGCAGGCCAGAGCGCTGGCTGCGACAGGAAGTTGTGCATGGATGGAGTTTGCAAATTGAACCGCGGTCGCCAGGTCCTTTTTCGCGGCACCGAGGCTAAAAGCGGTTTCCCCAAGCGGCCGTCCGCCCAATACCCTGGCGATGGTGGCGCCGCGTCCTTTCATGGCTGTCGGTGTGCCCGCCGTATCCGATAGGATATCGATCAGTCGGTCGGCGGGAAGATTGAGCGGCCTGCAGATCGTCAAGGCCTCGCCGAGCGCCTGCCAGTAAACCAGCAAGGGCAGATTGACCGCGAGCTTGATCGTGGCGCCCGCGCCAAGCCCCCCGACATGTTCAATGCGGCGGCATAACTGCTGCAACACGGGCATCGCCCGCTCAACATCTCTATTCTCGCCCCCGACAAGACCGAACAGCTTGCCTTCCTTCGCGGGGCCCGTGCTCCCACCTACCGGACATTCGACAAACGCCGCGCCCTGCTGCGCCACCGCGGCACCAACGCTTCGCATCGTGTCCGGACGCACCGTGCTCATGTCGATCACGAGTTTTCCGGTAAGCCCGAATCTCAAAATTCCGCTCGGCCCGCGGTAGACCGCTTCGCCTGCAGCGTCATTCAGCAGCACGACGATCACGGCTTCACAGCCGTCAACAAGTTCCGCGGGGCTGGCAAACAGCTTTGCACCAGCATCAGTTAGTGGCTTTGTCTTGGCTGGGGTGCGGTTCCAGACACACACTTCGTGCCCAACCGACATCAACCGCTGCGCGACTGATGATCCCATTCGTCCAGTTCCACATACGCCGATTTTCATTTTTGACCTCAGTTCAAGAGTCGATTGTTTCGACTAATGGGCATGAAACACGCCGAGATGTTGCGCCATCAGGTCTTCGTTGCGCAGAAGCTCGCCTGCTTCACCTGCAAAGACGCAGCGTCCGGTGTTGAGAACGACTGCGCTATCGGCGACATCGAGCGCGAGCAGGCGGTTTTGTTCGACGAGAACGATGGATTGTCCGTCCTCTTTCAGGCGCTTGATGGTGCGCCCGACCTCCGCGACGATCAGCGGTGCGAGTCCCTCGGACGGTTCATCAAGTAGCAGCACCCGCGGATTGCCCATCAATGCGCGTCCGATCGCCAGCATCTGTTGTTCACCGCCCGAGAGCGTACCGGCAAATTGCGCGTGACGTTCGGAGAGCCGCGGAAACATGTCGTAGATCCGATCGACGGTCCATGGGTTAGCGGTTGCGCCGTCACGCTGCCGCGCCACCACAAGATTTTCCCGGACCGTGAGCGACGGAAAGATGCGACGTCCTTGCGGAACGAGACCGATTCCGAGCTGCGAAATGCGCTCGGGGCTCAGACCCTCAATCGGTTCGCCAAACAGCCGGATCTCACCGTCCCTTGGTCTGAGGAAGCCGATGATCGTCGAGATGCAGGTGGTCTTCCCTGCACCATTGCGTCCCAATAGCGCCAGCACGCCGCCCGGCTTCAAGGAAAAACTCACGCCATGCAAGATGTGGCTGTCGCCGTAGAATGTATGCACATTCGCCAGGTGAAGCGCGTCAGGTGCCAAGATACACCTCGCGCGTTCGTTCGTCTGCAATCACGGCGTCGCGCTCGCCGTCGACGATCACGCGGCCATAGTTCAGCAACGTTACCGTCTCCGCAAGATCCAGCGCGGTGTCCATATCATGCTCTATCATGATAACGGTGGTCTCGCGCGGGATCGATGCAACCAGGGACTTTACCGCAGATCGCTCGGTGTTTGACAAACCCGCCAGCGGCTCATCCAGCAAAAGGACGCGCGGCTTCTGCGCCAGCGCCATGGCGAGTTCGACGCGCCGTCTCTCGCCATAGGCGATGTCGGAGATCGGATGTGCGGCTAGCTGCAAGAGGCCGACCGCGTCAAGTGCGCGGCGAGCCTCGGCGGCCATGTCGCGGTAGAATGACAACGGCCGCCACATCTGCCAGCGTGCGGGCCGCAAGCCCAGCAGGCCCAGTGTGATGTTATGTTCGAGCGTGTCACTCGAAAACAAGGTAATGATCTGATAGGTACGCGACAATCCGAAATGCGCGCGCTTGTAGGGAGGCAAGTGGGTCATGTCAGATCCGAATAGCCGGATCGTTCCTGAATTCGGTCGCAAGTCGCCGCTGATCTGATTGAACAGCGTGGTCTTGCCAGCACCGTTCGGGCCAATGATCAGGCGGCGCTCACCAGGCCGGATGGAGAGCGAAACGTTTTGCGTTACCGTGAGGCCACCGAACGCTTTCTTCAGGTTGACGACCTCAAGCGCGTAGCTGGATGTCGACGCAGTCATCGCGGTCCCCCGCGCAATCGGGCCGTGAGCCTGCTCACGCCGGGAACAATGCCGGTTGGCATCACCAACACGATGAGCAGGAACACCAACCCGAGCAACATGTTCCACCGTTCGAGATACGCTGACACGTAGTTTTTCAGGAGCAACACCAATGCCGCACCGACGGCCGGGCCACCGAGCGTTCCGGATCCGCCGGCGATGACGCCGAGCAAGGCTTCGGCCGAACTCGTAGTCGAGAGCGAAGTCGGGTGGATATATTTGTGATAATAGACGTAGAGTAACCCGGATATACCACCCCAGAAGCCCGCATAGACAAAGGTGAACCATCGGATCAGCCAGGGATTGAAACCAAGTGCTGCCATGCGGCGCGGCTGATCGCGCACCCCCTTCAACGACGATCCGAACGCCGATGAGACAAAGATCGTCATCATCGCAAGCGCGAACGTCGCAACGATCAGCGCGAACCAGTAGAATGAAATCGGGCTATCGAGCGAGAGTCCGAACGGCGACGGCCGGGTCAATCCGGCAATGCCGTTGTCGCCATTGGTCACGTTGGACATGCGATAGGCGAGACCCCATAGCACCTGCGACAAAGCCAGCGTGATCATGAGGAAGCCGAGCCCGCTAGCCCGAAGCGCGATAACGCCGAAGAACGCTGCCATCGCGGTTGTGCCGGCGATCGAGAGGAAGGCGGCCGCGCCGTGTCCGAAACCATAGCGGCTCGTCAGCAAGGCGGAGATGTAGGCGGCAACCCCGAGATAGGACGCGTGTCCAAGGGACGTCATCCCCCCAAAACCCACCAGCAGGTTCAGGCTGAGCGCGAAGATCGCCGCAATGAGGATTTGGCTCGCGAGGTTGACGTAGAAATCGCCCGCGAAGATGGGCGGCAGGAGCAGAGATCCGGCTAGCAGGGCGGCGCCGATCCACTTCATGCGCCGATACGTCCGAACAGGCCCTGTGGCCGAAACGCTATGACAAAGATCATCGGCAGAAACAGGATAATATAAGCCAGTTCCGGAAATAGCGCCGTGCCGAATGTGTAGATGATCCCGATGATGAAGCTGCCGACGAAAGCACCCAGTAGGCTGCCGATTCCTCCTAGGATGACGACGATTAGCGCGAGCGGCAGCATGTCGGCATCAAGCCCAGGATAGGCCGATAGGATCGGCCCGCCCAGCACGCCACCGGCCCCGGCGATTCCGGCACCGAGGCAAAACACCAGCGTAAACAAATTGGAGACGGGGATGCCGACCGCGCGCGCCATCTGACGATCGTCGACGCCAGCGCGGATCATCGCTCCGAGACGTGTCCGCTCGATCAGGACATACAACAAAATCGCGGCAGCGATAGCGCATCCGACCAGCACCAGCCGATAGGTCGGAAACACGAAGCCAAAGACCCGCGTCGGCGATTGTAGGTCTTGCGGCGTCGGCACCGGAATCGAGTCGCCGCCCCACAACATCAGGCAAGCGTCGGAAATGATGAAGGACATCCCGAGCGTCACCAGCACCTGACCAAGCTGATTGTTTTTCAGCCGAGTCAGCACCAGCCGTTCGAAAAGGCCGCCGATCGCTGCTACTGCGATTCCGGCGCCGAGCGCCGTCACCCAGATATTCAGGCCGTCATACGAGCGCATCGCGGTTGCCGCGAAATAGGTTCCCAACATGAAGAATGCGCCGTGCGTCAGATTCGCCAGCCGCATCAGACCGAAAATTAGAGAGAATCCTGACGAAAGCAGGAACAGTAGCCCGCCAAGCGACAGGCTGTTGAGACCCTGGATGATCCAAAACTGCATCGTTGGCCGATCTTATTCCAATGTCTTTGAGACCGGCGCCTCGCACCGGAGGTGGAGTTACTGCTCCAGGTTCTTCGCCGGTGGATAGTCGCGCGAATAGACCGGGTTCTTCAGGAACGCTACCTTGTCGTAGGTCCAGAACTGAGTGACGTCGGGATAAGTCTTAATGACGGAGTTGACCAGCCTGCCGTCGTTCTTGGTGACTTTGCGGATATAGACGTTGCCGATCGCATTGCCGAATTCGTCGAATTTGATGACGCCGCGCACGGTGTCGGCGTTGCTGCCGCGGATCGCCGCCATCAGCGCCTTCTTGTCTTCGATATTCGCCTTGATGGATTTCAAAGCAACTTCGAGAACTTCACCGGAAACGTAAGTGCTGCCGGCATAGTATCCGGGGTCGTACTTGAATTGCTTGCGGAAGGTCGGTGCAAAAGCCTTGTTGAGCGGATTGTCCAGTTCGGCGGAATACCAACTCGTGGTCAGGATACCGAGCGCCTCATCCCCCATGTTGCGAAGCACCGATTCATCGAGCGCCGTCATGCCGCCGATGACCGCCATCTTGTCCTTCAGTCCATACTCAATGAATTGCCGAAGGAACCGGAATCCGTTCGAGCCGGCGGTACCCAGGAAGATCGCGTCCGCGGCCTTTACTTGCGCGACATAGCTGCCGTAGTCGGGTGTCGCCAACGGCGTGAATATCTTCTGGATGATCTTGCCGCCGCTGTCCTCGAACGCACGCTGGAAGCCGGCGCACATCTCGTGCCCATAGGCGAAGTCGTCTGCGATCGTAACGACCTTCTTGTACTGCAATTCCTTGGCGCCGTAGTCGGCAAGCGGGTAAGCGCATTGCGCCGAGGTCGAGGTCAAACGGACAAACCACGGGCTCGGGTGCCGCTGCGTCATGTCTTCGGCGGCAGCGACACCAAGCGTCGGTATCTCCTTTTCGGTGAGATAATCGGCGATCGCCAGTGCTTCGAAGGCGGCGAGTGGCCCGATGATGCAATGAACATTGTTCTTTTCGACCAGCTCCTGCGCCTTGGTGCGTGCGGTTGCGGGAACGCCGGCCGTATCGGCGACAATCAGTTCGACCTTGCGGCCTGCAAGCGTGTTCTCGCGCTCCTTGAGATACATCGTCAGCGCAAGGTCCATGTCGATGCCGCCCGACGCCAGCGGACCGGTCTTGGCCGCGAGCAGGCCGATGCGGATCGGTTCGCTGCTTTGGGCAGGGAGGAGATGAGGGGTCGCCAGGTTAGCGATACTCGCGGCGGCAGCGCTGCCGACAAATTGTCGTCGCGACATCGTCATTGTATCCTCCCCAAAACGCTACATCTAAAGATCGGCTCTGTTTTTGTTGATTGAGTGACCTTATCGAACGGAAGTCATAAATGATCAAGTGATAACCAGCATCCATGTCAGGCGTGGCGACATGCACGTCGGTCTCGCAAGCCTGCCTCCGCCATCCAGTTTGATGCAGCGCGGCATTCCGCTAGTCCAGGTGTTAGGTGCCGGATTTCGGGGGTTTGACGATGGACTTTTTCAACACTTCGAAAACCGACGCGGTATCCTGGTCGCCCAATCCCATCGCCATCGCTTCGCTGTAAATCGGCTGCGTCAACGCAAACAGCGGAATTTGGCATCCGACATCGTCGGCGAACGCGGCAATGATGGCCATATCTTTTTTCCAGATCGAGACCTTCATGGTGGCGGGCTCATAGACGCCTTCCACCATCATCGGCGCGCGCATCTGGAACATCCGTGAGCCTCCGGCGCCAGGGCCGACCATGTCCACCACCATTCTTGGATCGAGCCCGGCGCACTGTGCCAGGATCATCGCTTCTGCCGTGGCGACGTTGTTGATGGCGACCAGATGATTGGCGATGAACTTCATCCGGCTGCCATTGCCGAATTTGCCGAGGTCGGCGCTTTGCTTGGCGAAAGCGGAGAAAAGGCCCGCGCATTGCGCGATCGCTTCGTCGTTGCCGCTGGCGTAGACTACGAGATCGCGGTTTTTTGCCTGCGCGCCGGTTCCGCTGAGTGGACAATCCAGTGCGATATGGCCAGCCTTGATCAGAGTGGCTTCGAAACGAAGTTTGTCGGCGATGCTGAGCGTGCTGAGCTCGACCACGATGCGCCGAGATTCCCCGGAATCTGCGATTTCCTGTGCGACCTGATCGGCGGCCGTGGCGCTCGGAAGGCTGGTCAAGATGATAGGCGCCTCGCGCGCGACCTGGCCGGCGTTGGCAGCGATCATGACGTTGGCCCGTGCCAGTTCGTCTCGCCGCGCCGCGTCGATATCGTAGCCGACGACGCGCCAGCCGCGGTCGACGAGATTGCGGGCAATCGCGCCTCCCATGATGCCAAGGCCGACGATTCCAACGGTCTTGTCCATGTGAGTTTGTTTCCTGGCTGTTGAATTCGATTGACGCGCGTCCGGGCCGCGCCTTAATTGGTGATCAGGCGATAAACAATCGCCAAGTAACTTCGACCGGTCAAGCAGGTCCAAGTTCGCCGAACAGGACGAAAGGTGTTGTCCTCTGTTTCGATGGTCGAATTTGCAGGCTCGATGCCGGCGAAATAACGGGGAACGCTGAGATGGCGGGTGTTGGTCGAAAGCCAAACACAGGTCAGCCCGCAGGGGTGGAGCCAGGGGATCACGCTTATATGACCATGGTTGCCCGCGCCAAGGCAATGATTCCGCAACTGCGCGACCGCGCGGCCAAGACCGAGGAGCTGCGATGTTTACCGCCGGAGACCGAACGCGACCTGCACGACGCAGGTCTGTTCAGGATCGTGCAGCCGAAGCGGGTAGGTGGCTCCGAACTCGATTATGTCTCGCTCCTCGACTGCGCAGAAATGCTCGGACGTGCCGATGCGTCGGTGGCCTGGAATTTCGCCAATCTCGCAAGTCACCATTGGATGCTGGGCATGTTCGACCAGCGCGCCCAGGACGAGGTTTGGGATAGGGATGTCAACGTCCTGATCGCATCCTCTTTCATATTTCCGGCGGGCCGCGCCAGGAAAGTTGCGGGCGGATACCGGCTTCGCGGAAACTGGCCGTTCTCGTCGGGGGTTGCTTCCTGCGAATGGAATATGCTTGCCAGCGTCGTTTCCTCCGATGATGAAGCCGACGGGATCGAATATCGGATCTTTCTGGTGCATAAGGGCGACTACGAGATCGTTGATACCTGGAACGCCGTGGGATTGCGGGGCACAGGTTCGAACGACGTCGAAGTCAAGGATGCTTTTGTGGCAGAGCCGATGACTGTTGCGGTGAACGATCTCGCCGGCGGGCCAACGCCAGGCAGTCGGGCCAATCCGAATGCACTTTACACGTTGCCGGTATTCTCGCTATTCCCCTATGTACTGTCAGGCGTCGCGTTGGGTAATGCGCAGGCCTGTCTCGACGATTATGTCGATATCGCGCGCTATCGCGTATCGACCTATAATCGCGCCAAGCTGAGCGACATGCAGAGTACGCAGATCAAGATCGCCGAGGCGTCGGCTAAGATCGATGCCGCGCGACTGATCATGCGATCGGCATGCATCGAGGCGATGGCGGACGCGAGACAAGGGTATATTCCAGATGTCGCCGCCAAGACCAAATCGCGCCGTGATGGGGCTTTTTCCGTAAATCTCTGCACCGAAGCGGTATCGATGCTGTTTGCAGCCAGCGGCGCGCGAGGTTTGTTCACGACCGGCGTGCTGCAGCGGCAGTTTCGCGATGCCCATGCGATCAACTCGCACCTCGCGTTCAATTTCGATGCGGCGGGCACCAACTACGGACGGGTAGCGCTTGGTCTGCCATCCGAAAACCTGACGCTTTGAGGCTCGGGGATGGCTGACGCGCCCAAGCATCCGACCGCTCCGGATCCCGCGAACGAATTGGCCAGCGATCATTCGCTGATCGATCCGCGAGATTTTCGCAACGCCCTCGGGACTTACGCCACGGGCGTCACTGTCATCACCGCCGCCGGGGCTGACGGAAAGCCCTATGGTATAACTTGCAACTCATTCGCCTCGGTATCGCTCAATCCACCACTCGTGCTCTGGAGCCTGGTGCTTTATTCTTCGAGCCTGGGCGCTTTCGAGAACGCTAGTCATTTCGCGGTTAGTGTGCTCGGGGCATCGCAGCAGGAACTTGCAAACAGGTTTGCCAAATCCTCGGACGACAAATTCGCAGGTGTCGAATGGAGGCCGGGTCTCGGTAACGCGCCGATCCTCGCAGACAGCGTCGCGAATTTTCAATGCCGGGTCGCCAATCGATACTATGGTGGCGACCATGTGATTTTCCTCGGCGCCGTCGAGGCCTACTCCTATAATCGGAAAGAACCGCTCTTGTTCGCGCGCGGCGGCTACGGGCGGTTCGTTGCCGGCGACGGGTCGGCGGCCGACAAATCATGAGAAGGACAGCGCCGTCCAAGGGTGTCCGCGCCAAGCAGAAGCGGCTTTCTCCGGACGATCGCCGCAAGGAGTTCGTCGTCAGGGCGACCGAGTTTTTCTCGGAAGAGGGTTTTGGCGGCGGCACGCGGGACCTGGCGCGCCGATTGGGTGTGACCCAGCCGCTTTTGTATCGCTATTTTCCCAGCAAGGATGACCTGATCAAAGAGGTTTATCGCACGGTCTATCTGGAGCCGCTCGACACCGGCTGGGAGAAGTTGCTGACCGACCGCGCCCGGCCGGTCCGCGAGCGACTGCGTGAATTCTACGATGCCTATACGAACGTGATCTTCGACCGCAAATGGCTGCGCATCTATCTCTACTCCGGACTGAAGGGTCTCGACATCAACCGCTGGTATGTCGACATGGTCAGGGACAAAATTCTAACCCGTATCATCAGAGAATGCCGCCACGCGGCGGGGCTTCCGTTGCAAAACAAGCCGAGCGCAGCCGAGCTCGAACTGGCCTGGGTATTTCACGGCGGAATCTTCTATTACGGCGTTCGCAAATACATTTACGAATCTCCCGCGCTCGAAGACAAGGAGCAGATGATCAGCGATGCGCTGGATACCTTTCTGGTCGGCTACAAGCGGGTTTTCGGAGCCACGATCGAGCTGCGGCATGCGCCGATTGAGGTCGTCGGATAGGGGCGGCTTTATTTCTCTTTCATCTCCGCCCGATACCAATCGCCGATCTCGCTCGCGGTCATCAGCGCGACTCCGTCATGGCCGATGACATAGTCGAGCAGGGCTTCCAGGTATTTGATGCGATGCGGAACGCCCGTGATGTATGGATGGACAGAGATTGCCATGATCCGCGCGTTTCCTGCCCCTTCCAAATACAGCCGGTCGAATTGATCGGTGCAGCGTTTCAGGAATTGTTCGGAAGGAAGATGCTGCAAGGCATGGATAACGATGTCGTTGGTTTCCACCGAATAGGGGATTGTCGTGATGGTGCCGTGCGGTGTTGCGATGTCTTGCGGTAGGTCGTCGATCACCCAGTCCGCCACGTATTCGATGCCGTTGAGGCGTAACAGGTCCAGCGTTTCCTCGGTTTCCGTCAGGCCAGGGCTTTCCCACGACCTCGGCGGCCTTTTCGCGAACCTCGCGATCGTGTCGACCGCCCGTTTGATGGCATCGTCCTGGTTCTCGAGCTTGTGCATCGGGCCCTGAAAAAACCCGTGGCCCATGAACTCGAAGCCAGCATCAAGCGCGGCCGAAGCGACGCGCGGATAGGCGTTGCAGACATTGGCATTCAGTGCCAGCGTCACCGGGATGTTGCGATCGGTCAGCGCCTTGAACTGACGCCAGAAGCCGGCGCGCATGCCGTATTCGTGCCAGGACCAGTTCGGCACGTCCGGCAACAACGGTTGGCCCATCGGAGGGCTCAGAACAGTTCGCGGCATCGCGTTCTCGATCCGCCATTCCTCCACGTTGAGGATGACCCAAATCGCGAGCTTCTTGCCCCCCGGCAACGTGAGTTTCGGCCGGTCGACTTGCGCCTGATAGGGGATGCGATCGCTAAGAGCCACAGCGAGCCTTCTTCCTGATCTGCCGGAAACTATTCCGCGGCGTTAGATCGCTTCGAGGTGCCGGCGTTGATCCGCGGCATGACCTTTTCGGCCATCAGAATCATGGATTGCCGGGCGAGCTCGCGGTCCATCCAGTCCTTGCCGGCGTAAAGCAACGTGCCGAACTTGCCGACTTCATCCTGGAAAGCCAGTAACTGATCGGCGACACTCTCCGGTGTGCCGTGGATGATGAGTTTGTCGCAGATCGTTTCCAGCGTCACCTCATCATCAGGTTGGTCGCGCCGGGTCTTGAACAGCTCGATACGGCCGTTCCTCGTCAATTTCGTGAACAACGTCCGATAGTAATAGATGTAAGGCCCGTCAGGATCAGTGGCATAAGCCTTCGCTGTTGCCGCGTCTTTCGCGACGAATACGCTTTTTGCGATACGCCAGTTGGCGGGATCGGCGGCCCGGCCGGCACGCTCGCAGCCTTCGACGTATTTCGGCCAATGGCTCTTGACCCAAGCCGGCATCAAGAAATTGGCCGAGATCGGATCCCAACCGCGGGCGGCAGCTTCCGTCACTCCCTTGGAGAACGGTGCGACGGCCGTCACGACAATCGGCGGATGCGGGCGTTGTAGCGGGCGCGCGATGAATCCTTGACCAATATCGTCCATCAGGGTTTTTTTCGTGGAAATGTTCCAGTATTCTCCCCGGAGATTGTAGGGCGGCTCTCCGGCCCAGATATCCAGGACCTGATTGATCGCCTCCAGGAACATCGCGTTGCGATCGGCGTCCAGATTGCCGAACAGTTCCGCGTCCGACAAAAGGCCGCCCGGGCTGATGCCAAGGATCAAACGCCCGTCGAGCATATGGTCGAGCATCGCCACGCTCGCCGCGACCACGGCAGGATGCGTGTTCGGCATGTTGATCGTGCCGGTGCCGAGCTTGATCTGCTTGGTGGCGGCCGCGATCCACGCCAGGAAGGCGATGCCAGAAGTGATGTTCTCGGCCTTGTCGGTGACGTGCTCGCCGACATAGGCTTCAGTAAACCCCAGTTCGTCGGCCAGAAGGAAGGCCTCCCGGTCTTCCTTCAACGACAGCCGCCAATCCTTCTCAAGGGGATGGATCGGCATCGTGAAGAAACCCAGATTCATTTCCTGCGCCTTCCGGAGAGTCCCTTCCAAATCAGAACCGACCGTGCGTCGTTCGTGCTCTCATGACAAGTCCAAAAGTCGAAGGTCCCGAAATAATCGCTCGATAAACAAACTTGACCTTTGATTGTGACCGCCTTCTAATCCCCGGAAAATACGCCGAAATCCGGCCGGGGAAGGTAACGCCGATGAAAGCCTCGGCTTTCGCTTATGCACGCGCGACCAGCGTCGGCAACGCGCTGGAATTGCTCGCCGCCCACGGTGGCAAGGCGAAAGTTCTCGCGGGCGGCCAGAGCTTGATGCCGGCGATGAATCTGCGTTTGATTTCGCCGGAGCTGATCGTCGACATCGGCGAGATCGGCGAATTGCGGGGCATCGCGCGCAGAGGCGAGGTCCTTTCGATCGGCGCGTTGACGCGCCATGTCGATCTCCTGAAATCTCCGGAAATCGCTGCGCATTCGCCGTTGCTGACGAAGGCGGTCGCGCATGTCGCGCATCCCGCGATCCGCAATAGAGGAACAATTGGCGGCAGTCTTGCCCATGCCGATCCGGCCTCCGAACTGCCGGCATGTATGCTCGCGCTTGATGCGACGATTGTCGTGCGCGGACAAGCTGGCGAGCGGCGAATTTCGGCCAAGGATTTCTTCAAGGGGATTTATGAAACGGCGCTGGCGGTGGACGAATTGCTGGTCGCCGTGGAGCTGCCGGGCGTGCGCAAAAACGCCTCCCATTTTTTCCATGAATTCGCACGCCGTCATGGTGATTACGCCATCACCGGTCTCGCGGCGCAGGCGGTCGTAAAGGATGGCATCTTCAAAGACCTTCGTATGGTGTTCTTTGCGGTTGGCGACCGGCCCGTATGGTCGAATGCCGTGGGAGAATTAGTCAACGCAGCCATCACGCCTGCGCTGATGGCCCATATATCAGCGGCGCTCCGCGAGGAACTTGATCCCCACGCCGATCAGCAGGCCTCAAGCGCCATGCGACGGTATCTGGCTAACGTGTTGATGAGGCGGTGTGTGTCCACCATTCTTGCACGTCCCGATCTCGATGCGAGGGCTGCGTGAGGGCGCCGATACCTATCTCGCTCTGCGTCAACGGCGAGCGCGTCGATGCCCATGTCTTGCCGCGGCTCAATCTGGCGGATTTCCTCCGCGAACATCTGCATCTGACGGGAACGCATGTCGGTTGCGAGCATGGGGCGTGTGGCGCCTGCACTGTGCGCGTGAACGATGAAATCATTCGCGCTTGCTTGGTGCTGGCAGTGCAAACGCACGGCGCGTCTGTTCTGACCATCGAGGGCTTGTCCGACAGCGGCGAAGTCGCCGACCTGCAGGCTGCTTTTCGCGATCGTAACGCATTGCAATGCGGCTATTGCACGCCGGGAATGTTGATGGCCGCGCAGGATTTGCTGAAGCAAGATGCCGAACCGGACCGCAAGCAGATCCGCGAGCACCTCTCCGGCAACTACTGCCGCTGTACCGGGTATCAGGCCATCGTCGATGCGGTCGAGACCACGGCGCGCTTGCGCAGGGAGCGTAAGTCGTGACCGACAGCCCGGCAAATACCGAGACGCTTTCGGTGCTCGATCGGCCGAACTCCTATATCGGCAAGACCGTGCCGCGGCCGAATCTGGATCGGTTATTGCAGGGGCGCGGGCTCTATGTCAGCGACATGGAGCTGCCACGCATGGTGCATGTGGTGTTCCTGCGCTCGCCGCATGCACATGCCAGGATCGTGGAAATCGACGCCGGCGCCGCCAAGCGGCTGCCGGGCGTTATTGCCGTTGTTACGGGCAGAGAGCTGGAGGCCGTCATCACGCCGTGGGTTGGCGTGCTCTCGCATTTGAAGGGGCTGAAGTCCGCGCCACAAAGCGCAATCGCCATCGATCGCGTCTGCTGGCAGGGCGAGGCTGTCGCGGCGGTCGTTGCGACCAATCGGGCTGCCGCCGAAGACGCAGCGGAACACGTCTTGGTGGAGTACCAAGAGCTGGAGGCGGTGACGGACATGCGCACCACGCTTGATCCGCAAACCCCCGTCATTCATCCCGCGCTTGGCGACAACCTTGCCTTTGAACGCAATCACGACGCGGGTCATGTCGACCAAGCCTTTGCCGCTTCCGACGAGGTGGTGGAAGCTGATTTTGTCTTCGGCCGGCATACCGGCGTGACGCTGGAACCTCGGGCGGTCGTGGCCGACTGGAACGCCGCGGAAGCGCGGCTGACGATCTATCAGGGCACGCAGGCGCCACATATGGTGCAGAACATCGCGGCGCTGCATCTCGGGCTTCAGGAGCAGCAGGTGCGCGTGGTCTGCAAGGACGTCGGCGGCTCGTTCGGCATCAAGGTTCATATCTACGCCGATGAGATGGCAACGTATGCGCTATCCAAGATGTTGCGGCGGCCGATCAAGTTCGTGGCAGACCGGGTCGAGAGTTTTAACACCGATATTCATGCGCGCGACCACCGCTGCAAGGGGCGGATCGGTATCCAGCGCGACGGAACCATTACGGCATTCGAGATCGACGATCTCACGGGCATCGGACCCTATTCGATGTATCCGCGCACCAGCGCGATTGAAGCGAACCAGGTCGTCAACCTCGTTGGCGGCCCTTACACGACCAAGAACTATCGCGCGCGGGCCCGCGTTGTCTTTCAGAACAAGAACGTGATGTGCCAGTACCGCGCCGTCGGTCACCCGATCGCATGCTCGGTGACGGAGGGTTTGGTCGATCTCGCAGCCATGAAGATCGGGATGGATCCGGTCGAGATTCGCCGGCGCAATTTGATTGCCGACGACGCCTATCCCTGTGCCTCGCCGTCGGGTTTGCGCTTCGAAAAGCTGTCGCATCATGCCTCGCTCGACAAGCTGTTGGAAATGATGAATTACGAGGGCTTGCGGACGGAGCAGGCAGCCTTGCGAAAGAACAATATCCATCGCGGCATCGGGATCGCCAGTTTCATCGAGGTCACCAATCCCAGTGCGGCGTTTTACGGGGTCGGCGGCGCCAAGATCTCGTCGCAGGACGGCGTCGCCGTCCGATTGGGTGCGCAGGGGTCCGTGATCTGCCAGACCAGCATCACCGAGCAGGGACAGGGATCGGAGTCGCTTACAGCCCAGATCGTCGGCAGCGTGCTGGGGGTTTCGATGGACCGCGTCCGCGTCATGCTCGGCGACACCGACCACACACCCTATGGCGGCGGCACCTGGGCCTCGCGCGGCGCCGGCATTGGCGGCGAGGCGGCGCTTCGGGCCGCCAAGGTCTTGCGCAAGAATATCCTCGATGTCGCGGCGGCGATCCTGCAGTCCTCGCCGGCTGAACTCGACATCGCCAACAATAGCGTCGTCAATACCGATGACGGCACGCCGCGTATCGAGCTAAGAGAACTCGCCAGGATCGTCTATTTCCGTCCCGATACGCTCCCGCCGGGCATTCAGCCGGAATTGATGGCGACGCGTCATTTTGTCCCGCGCGAATATCCGTTTGCCTTCACCAATGGCGTGCAGGCCTCGTGGCTCGAGGTTGACACCGAGACGGGCTTCGTCAAGCTGCTAAGGCACTGGGTCGTTGAAGACTGCGGTACCATCATCAATCCGCAACTGGTTGACGAGCAGATCAGGGGAGGGGTGGTGCAGGGGCTCGGCGCGGCGCTGTTCGAGAAGTGCATCTATGATGAGCGCGGCCAACTCACCAACGCCAATATGGCCGATTATCTGGTTCCGATGTCCGGCGAAATGCCGGATATAGACGTTGGGCACGTGGTGTCGCCGACGCTGGAGAGCGAGTTGGGGGCGAAAGGCGCGGGCGAGGCCGGCACGGCAGGGGCCGCGGCCGCAGTAACTAACGCGGTTAATGATGCGCTGCGGCCTTTCGGTACTATAGTTACAGAGATTCCGTTGACGCCGCAGGTTATCCTGACTGCACTGGGGCGAATCTGAGCGAAGTGACGACGCCGACAAGCCAAAATAAGCAGTTCAAGGGGAGCAAGGAAAAGATGACCAGAAAGACTGCCCAATCCGGATCGATTTCACGCCGCCGGCTCTTGGCGACGGCCAGCGCCGGCGCAGCCATGTTTGGCCTGACATCAAGCGTTGGCGCTCAACAGCCGCCGATCAAGATTGGCATGAGCATGGCTCAAACCGGCGGGCTCGCGGGCGGCGGCAAGTCTTCGCTTCTTGGCATCGAGATCTGGCGGGACGATGTCAACGCCAGGGGTGGCCTGCTCGGCCGCAAGGTCGAGCTTGTCGTCTATGATGACAAATCGAGCGCCTCGGAGACTCCGGCGATCTATTCAAAGCTGCTGGACGTCGACAAGGTCGATCTCCTGTTCGCGCCCTACGCAACCGTGCCAACGGCGCCGCTCATGCCGCTCGTCAAATCGCGCGGCCTGTTGCTGATTGGTAACTTCTCGTTCCAGGTGAACAGCAAGGTCGGCCACGACATGTGGTTCAACAATGCGCCGTGGGGGCCGCCTGACAGCTGGGCGGCATCGTTCCTTGGACTTGGCCAGAAGGCTGGCGGCAAGACCGTTGCGCTGCTCGCGGCGGACCAGGAATTCGCCCAGAATCTGGCCGTGACCGCAAGGGATGTCGCAAAGCGCCTCAACATGCCAATCGTCTTCGACCAGGCCTATCCGCCAAACACGGTGGAATTCTCCAGCATTATCCGCTCGCTCAAGGCCGCCAAGCCCGACATCGTCTATGTCGCATCCTATCCGCCGGATTCGGCGGGAATTTTGCGCGCCGTGAACGAGATCGGGATCGGAGACAGCGTCAAGATTTTCGGCGGCGGCATGGTCGGCCTGCAATTCGGCGCAGTAATGGAAAACCTGGGCTCGCTGCTCAACGGCGTCGTCAACTACAATTCATGGCTCCCGGAACCGAGCATGTATTACGACGGGACCAAGGCGTTCTTCGAGACCTACGCGAAACGGGCCGTGGAAGCCAAGGTCGATCCGCTGGGCTACTATCTTGCACCGTTCGGCTACGCCAGCGGTCAACTCGTCGAGCAGGCCATCAAGGCGACCGGGTCGCTCGACCAGAAGGCCATGGCAAAATATCTGCGCGACAACGAGCACAAGACCATCGTTGGCCCGATCGCGTTTTCGGCGGACGGCGAGCGCAAGGAAACCGCGACGCTGCAGGCGCAGTTCCGCGGTGTCCTGGACAAGAACATCGAGCAGTTCCGCGGCCCAGGCAAGCAGGTGATCCTGTTCCCAGAGAAATTCAAGTCGGGCGATCTCGTCAGTCCCTTTGAAGCCGCGCGAACCTAAATCTCGCGGTTTTTATGGACCAAGGCGCCGGTGCCCGGGATCAGGGCTATGATCCCGGGCAACGCACCGGGTAACTGGGGTACGCGAACTGGGGAAGCGGCGGGTCAAGGGGGGCTCAATTGTTTTCATTTGACCTGCTGCTCGACGCGGTGGTGATCGGCGTGCTGCTCGGCTGCTTCTACGCGGCCGTAAGCCTTGGATTGTCGATCTCCTTCGGCCTGCTCGACGTTCCCCACGTCGCCCATCCGGCCTTTCTGGTGCTGGCATCCTACGCGGTGTTTTTCCTCAACGAGCATTATGGGGTCGAGCCGCTCGTGGCAGGGCTTTTGATCACCCCGTTATTCTTTCTGTTGGGTCTCGCCGCGTACCGCCTGTATTACGAGACATTCGAGAAGCGCGGAAGCGACGCCGGCGTGCGCGGCATTGCATTCTTCTTCGGCATCGCTTTCATCATCGAAGTACTCATCATTCTGCAATTCGGCGTGGACCAGCGCTCGGTCACCGCGACTTATGTCGGCAAGGCCTGGCGGCTCGGCGATATGCGAATTCCGTTTCGGCTGTTGGTCGCGTTCGCAGTCGCCGCTGCGCTGACGATCCTGCTTACGCTATACCTGTCGCGAACGTACATGGGACGCGCGATCCGGGCGGTCGCGCAGGACCAGGAGGCGCTGCGGCTGATGGGCGCCAACCCGGTCTGGATCAAGCAGTGGGCGTTTGGCATTGCCACCGCCGTGCTCGGGATCGCCGGGGCGTTGCTCATCATCGTCGCGCCCGTCGAGCCGACGCTCGACCGCACCTATATCGGACGGACATTTTGCGTCGTGGTCATGGCGGGGCTCGGCAGCATGAGCGGCACGCTTGTCGCTGCCATCATCCTCGGTGTCGCCGAAACGATCGTTCTGACCCTGTTCGGCGCTTCCTGGGCGCCGGCCATTTCGTTCGCGATGCTGCTCGGCGTTCTCGCCGTCCGGCCGCAGGGCCTGTTCGGAAGGCGATCATGAAGCGTAACGGTATCTTCTTCTGGATCGGCGCTATCCTGTTTCTCGCCGCCGCGCTGGTGATGACGCAGGTCATTGGTAACCAATACCCCTTCTTTGCCGGCTACGTGATTCTGCAGTTCATCGTGCTCGCCGTCGCATGGAGTATCCTTGGCGGCTATGCCGGCTACGTGAATTTCGGCACCAGCGCGTTCTTCGGCATGGGCGTCTATACGGCCGTATTCCTGGTCAAGGCGGTTGGCGCGCCGCTCGCCGTGCAGATCGCAGCCGCAGCCGCCGTCGGCGCCCTCATGGGCTTCGCCCTGGGTCTCTTGACCTTGCGCATGCGAGGCATCTTCTTCTCGATCGCGACCATTGCGCTGACGATTATCATCGAAACGTCGATTACGAATTGGCGATATGTCGGGGGCGCGGCCGGCATTCAAATCCAGCGGCCGGCAGTGACGGAGCCGTTCGACAACTATGTGCAGATGCTGTTCTTCGTCCAGGCGCTCCTCGTGGTGTTGGCGGTGGTGATCTCGCGCTACATTCAAAATTCATGGATCGGCCGTGGCTTGCAGGCTCTTAGAGACGATGAACTCGCCGCCGAATGCACAGGCGTGCCGACCTTGCGGCTGAAGCTGCTGGCATGTGTCATCTCCGGGGCGCTGATGTGTGCCGCCGGCGCTCCTGCCGCGATGTACCTGCAATACGCGGACCCTGCGTCCGCGTTCAATCTCAATTATTCCGTCTCAGTGCTCGCGATGTCGCTCATCGGTGGTACGGCGCACTGGGCCGGCCCGATCATCGGCGCGATTCTGCTGGCAACGACGCAACAATTGCTGACCGTTACCATCTCGTCCGAAGTGAATGTGCTGGTGCTCGGCGTGATGCTGGTGTTGTTCGTGGTGGGTGCCCCCGAGGGAATCATCGGCTTGATCCCAAGGGTCCACCGCAATCGCAAGGAGGGTGAAGCATGATGGCCCCTGAAGCTCACGCGCCCCTGCTGCGGGTCTCGGCGCTTACTAAACGCTTCGGTGGCTTCACCGCGCTCGACAATGTCAGCGTCGATATTAGCCCGGGAGAGCGTTTCGGCCTCATCGGCCCGAACGGCTCGGGGAAAACGACGCTGATCAACTGCATTTCCGGCGCGTTCCGCACCGAGCCCGGCACCGTGACGTTCCGCGACGAGGACATCACGCGGTTGCAGCCGCATGTGCGCACGCACCGCGGCATCGCACGCAGCTTCCAGATCCCGCGACCCTTCAAGAGCATGACGGTTGCCGAAAACCTCATGGTCGCGCTCGACTTCGCGGCGGTCACGGATGAGATCGTCTCGGCTGCGCAACGGCGCGAGACCATGATGTCAATCCTGACGCGGATGGGTCTCGCGTCGAAGGCGGACGTGTCGGCCGCCAAGCTTAGCCAGGTGGAACTGCGCAAGATGGAGCTCGCCCGTGCGATGGCGACACACCCAAAGCTCCTGATTTCCGACGAGGCCATGGCCGGCCTTTCGAGCTCGGAAGTCGACGAGGTGCTCGATCTGCTCATGAGTCTTGCGGCTCAGGACATCACCATCATCATGATCGAGCACATCATGCAGGCGGTGATGCGTTTTTCGGACCGTGTGATGTGTCTCGATGCCGGCAGGATCATCGCCGTCGGCACGCCGTCCGAAGTCATGGCTAACCAGCGCGTGCAGGAGGCCTACCTTGGCACTTAGCCTTGCCATCAATGGCCTTGACGCGGGTTACGGCGCCGTGAAGGCGCTGCGCGGAGTCACGCTCAACGTCGAGGCTGGCGAGACCGTCGCGTTACTGGGCACCAACGGCAACGGCAAGAGCACGCTAATGAAGTGCGTCGCGGGCCTGGTTCGGCCACAGCGCGGAAGCATGTCGCTGACGATCGACGGAAAGGCGCACGATCTGACCAAGCTGTCGACTGAGGCGATCGTCGATCTCGGCGTGGCGCTGGTTCCCGAGGGGCGACGGCTATTTCCCAAGCTGACGGTGTTGGAAAATCTGATGCTCGGAGCATTCCGCAAGACCGCCCGGCGTAACATCGATCGCAACCTAGCACTCGCCTTCGAGACATTTCCTGCTCTGAAGGCGCTACAGGGCCAGCTCGCCGGCACCATGTCAGGCGGACAGCAACAGATGCTGGCCATCGCGCGCGCGCTGATGTCGTCGCCGCGCCTGTTGTTGATCGATGAGCCTTCGGTAGGCCTGTCACCGCTGCTGGTCTCGCAGACCATCGCCAAGATTGGCGAGCTCAATCAGCATCTCGGCCTGACGGTGCTCATGGCGGAGCAAAACTTCAATCAGGCGATCCGGATCGCCCATCGCGGTTACATCATTGTCCATGGTGAGATCGTCCTCGCGGCCGCTTCGGTCGACGAATTGAGAGCGAACGACATCGTCAAGCGACTCTATCTCGGCGGGGTCGCATGATTGCCCGCTAGACTGGCTGAGCCGAGCCCCGAGTAAACTGATTCCATTTTCCGAGCTGATGAAAAAGCCCGCCCACATTTGTGGGCGGTCTTTTTTTGCTTTCTACTCGGCCGCGCTGGCGATGGCGCCGGCCCGATTGTTGGTTACGACGACCTTGATGGCGTCTTCGACCCGATCGCGAGCGTAACGGATCGCGGTGGGCAGGTCGGCCAGCGGAAACGTATGCGTGTGGATTCTGGTCGCATCGAATCGCTTTTCCGCCATGAGTTCCATCGCACGGTGGGTGGCGCTGCGGCCCTCACCGCGAATACCGTAGACATAGATGTTGTTCCTGACGAGATGCGCGATATCCGCCGTTACCGGCTCGTGCGGGAACGCGGCAAGACAAATCTTGCCGCCGCGATTGGTCATGCGGATGGCTTGGTTGATGGTTGCCTCCGTGCCAGCGCATTCGATCACATAGTCCGCGCCGATCCCGTTGGTCAGCCGTCTTACGATACCGACCGGATCCTCCTCGCTGATATTGACGACGCGATCCGCACCTAACTCCTGGCCGATGGCGAGGCGCTTGTTGCGTGTTCCTGTCAAGATCACCGGGCTCGCACCGAGCGCTTTGGCAACGGCAACCGCAAGCAATCCGATCGGACCCGGGCCGATCACGACCACGCTTTCACCGGCAACGAGACCGCCGAGCTCGGTCAGGCCGTACATCGAGGTTCCCGCGGTGACGACCAGGGTCGCTTCCGCGTCGCTCATGGTGTCGGGCACGCGCACCAGCGTATTGATGTGATTGACGGCGTATTCGGCAAAGCCGCCGTCAGTGGTGAAGCCGTTGGCGCGGTGCCCCTTCTCAGGTTTCCCGTAGTTGAGGCAGGAGGTGTACATGCCTTGGCGGCAGCGCTTGCACTGGCCGCAGCCAGCATGGATTTCGACGCTGACGCGCTCGCCGATCGCAAACTCGTCGACGTCAGGCCCTAACGCTGCGACCGTGCCCATATATTCGTGGCCGGGCGTGAAACCCTTGTTGAAGGGTAGTCCGCCCTGGATGCTCGCGGGCGAGCCCGAATGAATAATTTCGAGATCGGTCGCGCAGATCGCGACCGCATCGATGCGTACCAGCGCCTCGGCGCGCCCCGGAACCGGGGTCGGCTTGTCACGCAGGAAGAGCTCATCCGGGCCGCCAAGGACCCAGGCCTTCATTTGTCCGGGAACGGGCAATTCGGGAGATGTTTTGACACCGGCGGGGTCGTACATTGCAACGCAACCTCAGCTTCTCCAGATTTCGATGCGCAAGGCATTTGTAACGGTCCTCGGCGCGGCCGCAATTGGTTTCTTGGCTGTCGCGACGGGCGCAGGCCCAATCGACGCCGGTCCGGCCCGCGACGGGCGCGACAAATCCAGCGCATTTTTCGAAGGCGCGGCTCAACCCAATCGCAAAACAAGGGAAGTCAATGCTCAGGCGCGGTGGGCCCACGGATCAGGCGAAGAAGACCGCGATCCCAGATATCAACAAATGTGGGATCCGTGCCAGGTCGAAGGCTGAGAAAGTCCGCCTCAACCAATGTATGAAGCCGACAGCTTGTAAATCTCAAGCGCATCGGCATCCGCGCCGCGCAACGATTTGGCCAGTCTGAACAATTGTCCGGCTAGCGTTGCCATCGGCACCGGGCTTGAGGTGCCGCGCGCAACGTCGGCCACGGTGTCCAGGTCCTTCAGCATCGTTGCGATGCGGCCGAGCGGCGGCGAATGTATGCCTTGCACCATGCGCGGCACGAACAATTGCAGTGGAATGGAATCGGCAAAGCCGCCGGCTAACGCCTCCGGCAGCCGGCCGGCGTCGATCCCGGCGTTGACTGCAAGCCGCGTCGCTTCCGCGAGCACCGCCATCGCGCATCCGACGATCACCTGATTGCAGAGTTTCGTAGTTTGACCCGCGCCGGTCGGGCCCATATGGGTGAGCCTTTGCGCCATCGCGAGCACATAGGGCCGCACCCTTTCAATGTCGGCGGCCTCGCCTCCGGCCATCACCGCGAGCGTACCTTCCTCGGCGCCCTTGGTGCCGCCGGAGACGGGGGCGTCAATCCATCCCATGCCGTTGGCAGCCTTTAGCCGCGCGGCGATATCGCGTGCCGCGTCAGGGTGGATCGATGAAAAATCCACGACCAGTTTTCCGGCGCCGGGCACTGCCGCAAGACCGTCGCGGCCGAATACGACCTCCTCCACTGCGGAGGCGTCGGTGACACATATGAAGAGGATGCTCGTAGCGGCGGCAACCTCGCCGCGATGAGCCTCAAGCGTTGCACCGGCCTCGACCAGCGCCGCCGCCTTGCCCGCAGACCGGTTCCAGACCGCGACGTCGTAGCCTGCGTTGAGCAGCCGATGCGCCATCGGAAGTCCCATCATTCCAAGCCCGAGATAGCCGAGCTTCTCGGCCGGTTGTCCGGTCATTCCGCTTCTCCCTTCATGGTCGAAATGCCTGCTCTGTGAGCGCCTTAGCACAAATCCTGACCATATCGGGCGAATGCTTGGGCGCCTCCGACGGTTGCGCAGATTTGCAGCCGAGCGGCTGGCTGGCGCCCAAAGGTTATGTCAGCGGCATCGCAGCCGACGGCCGTATCGTCGTGATCGGCAGGGACAGCAAAAAGCCATTTTGCCGGATATCGTGACCCGGAGGAGTCTGAAAGAACTCGGACAGATCTATCGCGAGATGTTCGGCGCATCATCCGGCGCCGGCGCCGCTGCTTCGTCTACCCGGCTAATTCCGATACGACGTATCGACGCGGTCGAGCTTGCGCAGCAGCGCCGGCCAGGCGAGATCGCCATTGCGGTTGGGCAGATTAGGGCGCGGTTTCACCTTGTCGAAGGTTTTTTCGAGCACTTCCCTTAGTGGGTAGACCAGCTTGGTATTGCAGGACAGCGCCATCACCTGCACCTCGCAGGCGCGCTCCATGCGATAGAGCAGGCTGAATGTCGCCGGGATGGTGCGTCCGACCACGAGCAGTCCGTGGTTACGCAGAACCATCGCTTCGTGATCGCCAAGGTCGGCCACCAGCCGCTCGCGCTCGCCGATATCGTCGGCGATGCCTTCAAAGTCATGATAGGCGATGTGGAGAAACCGCATCGACGTCTGGGCCAGCGGAAGTAGACCGCATTCCATCGCCGAGACCGCCATGCCGGCCGGGGTATGGGTATGTGCGACACAGTCGACATCCTGGCGGGCCATGTGAATGGCGCTATGAATGACGAAGCCAGCGGCGTTGACACCATAATCCGAGGCATTGAACAGCACCTTGCCGTCGAGGTCGACCTTGATCAGGCAGGACGCATCGATTTCCTCGTAGAGCATCCCATAGGGGTTGATCAGGAAGTGATCGTGCGAGCCTGGAACGCGGCATGAGATATGGTTGGCGATCATCTCGGTCATGCCGTACATCGCGGTCAAACGATAGCAGGCCGCGAGGTCGACGCGGGTCTGCCACTCCTCGGCGCTCACCTGTTCGCGGACCGATTTGACGACCTTGATGGCGGGAGAGTTCACGGGCGGGGTCATGGAGCTTCTCGTTAGAACGGGTGATTTCCGTCGCGGGGATTTGGCCGGCAGCGCTTGAGGATACGTGCAATAATCGTTACGCCGCAAGGCAGGCACTGCGGCAATCATTGCAACTCAGCCATCGCCGATGCGCTGAGGTCGTCTGACGGGCGCACAAAGGGGGACCTCAAAGCTTTGCTGCACAGCAAAAGCCCTTCGTCGCAAATCCTTCATGCGCCGCCTATACTTGGTCGTTCATTGGTGCTGATGTCCAGATCCCAGGCCTTCCCTAAATCGGAGCGACTTTCATGAAGACCGTCCGCTTTGTCCTGACCTTGCTTGCGCTATCTTTGCTGGCGCCCTGGCATTCGGCCGAAGCCGCCGACGTCATCTGTTACAACTGCCCGCCGGAATGGGCGGATTGGGCCTCCATGCTCAAGGCCATCAAGGCCGACCTCAATTACGATATACCGCACGACAACAAGAATTCCGGTCAGGCGCTGGCGCAGATTTTGGCCGAGAAGAGCAATCCGGTCGGCGATATCGGCTATTTCGGCGTCACCTTCGGTATGAAGGCGAAGGCGCAGGACGCGCTCGAGCCCTACAAGCCGGTCAACTGGAATCAGGTCCCTGCCGGTCTAAAGGACCCGGACGGCTACTGGACCACCATTCACTCCGGCACGCTCGGCCTGTTCGTGAACAAGGACGCGCTTGGCGGCAAGCCGGTGCCGGCCTGCTGGAAGGATCTCTTGAAGCCCGACTACAAGGGTATGGTCGGCTATCTCGATCCGAGTTCGGCCGCGGTCGGCTATGTCGGCGCGGTCGCGATCAATCTCGCGCTCGGCGGTTCCGCTTCGAATTTCGATCCCGCGATCAACTTCTTCAAGGAGCTGCGCAAGAACGACCCGATCGTCCCCAAGCAGACGTCCTATGCCCGGGTGGTTTCCGGCGAGATGCCGATCCTGTTCGACTACGATTTCAACGCCTATCGCGCGAAATATTCGGAGAAGGGCAATTTCGACTTCGTGATCCCCTGCGAGGGGTCGGTGGTGTTTCCTTACGTCGTCGGCCTCGTCAAGAACGCGCCGGACAAGGAGAAGGCCAAGAAGGTGCTGGACTATCTGTTGTCCGACAAGGGCCAGGCGATCTGGACCAACGCCTATTTGCGCCCGGCGCGCCCGATAGAATTGCCTGAAGCGGTGAAGAACAAATTCTTGCCTGACAGCGACTACGCCCGCGCCAAGAGCGTCGACTGGGGCGAGATGGAAAACGTGCAAAAAGGCTTTGTTGACCGCTATCTCGCCGAGGTCCGCTAAGGCAATATCCCCGGCTTGAAGGGCGGGGGCACCATCGTTTCATGTCGCATAAATCCTTTGTCTGGCTCTGCCTGTTGCCGCTTGGCGTGGTGACAGCGGCATTCTTTCTGCTGCCAATGGCGCGACTGGTGGTGACGGGCGCCGCGGGACCGCAGGGGCTCGCCGGCTATCTGGCTATTCTGACCGAGCCGCGCTACCGCGCCACCCTGATCAACACGGTCATACTTGCTGCCGCGACCACGGTCGTGACGCTGATCGTGGCGACGATCGCCGGAATGTTCTTGCAACGTCATCGTTTCCCCGGCCGCGCAGTGCTGATCGCGATGCTGACATTTCCGCTCGCCTTTCCCGGCGTCGTTGTCGGCTTCATGATCATCCTGCTTGCAGGACGTCAGGGTCTGATCGGCGATTTTTCCAACCGCCTGTTTGGCGAGAAAATCGTTTTCGCCTATTCGATCTACGGGCTGTTCCTCGGCTACCTCTATTTCTCGATCCCTCGCGTCATTCTCACCATCATGGCCGCGGTGCAGAAGCTCGACGTCGGTCTTGAAGAGGCCGCGCGCTCGCTTGGCGCGAGCCCGTGGGCGGTACAGCGCGATGTCGTGCTGCCGGCCTTGGCGCCTGCTTTCGTCGCCTCCGGCGCGATTGCCTTTGCGACCGCGATGGGCGCGTTCGGCACCGCGTTTACGCTCGCGACCAACATCGACGTGCTGCCGATGCTGATCTATACCGAGTTCACGCTGGCCGCGAACTTCGCGACCTCGGCGGCGTTGTCGGTCGGGCTCGGCCTCATCACCTGGTTCATCCTCGCGCTCGCCCGCTCGTTCAGCGGCAGCGCGGTCGCGGCGGCCGGATAAAGCCATGCGCGACCGCCTGATCTTCACCGCCCAACTCATCTTCACATTGCTCGTTGCCGCGTTCCTGGTATTGCCCGCGGGGCTATCGATCTCCGCCGGCGTTACCGTGAACTATTTTCGCGGCATTTCCTCAGGGATCACCCTGCAATGGGTGGCGCAGGTCTTCGATCTCTATGCCGGCACCATCGGGCTGTCATTCCTGATCGCATTCGCAACGCTTGCCGTCACCTTGATCGCCGGCGTTCCCGCCGCTTACGCCTTGCATGTGCGGGGAGGGCGGTTGGCGCGGGTGGT
>Ga0210408_10000910_pt1 | contig 32891 bp, 20 predicted proteins | sample IncBWH4MmetaG_FD_155471 | JGI IMG/M metagenome (GOLD analysis project Ga0210408, IMG submission 155471) | Forest soil microbial communities from Barre Woods Harvard Forest LTER site, Petersham, Massachusetts, United States - Inc-BW-H-4-M | ecosystem: Environmental > Terrestrial > Soil >... | reverse complement strand
TGCGATGAGCCTCGTGCGCCGCCGCGGGACGGTTTTGGTGTATGCCGTTTATCCTGACCACGCCCTTACTCAAATCAAACCGGCCGATATTATGCGACGCGAACTGACGATCAAGGGGTCTTTCGCTCAGATGAACTCTTTTCCAAGGGCGCTAGACTACCTCGAGAGCGGAAAGATTAAGGTGGATGAGCTCGTCACGCACGAGGTTCCGCTGCAGGACTACGGTAAGGCGCTGGACCTGGCCTGGGCCCGGCAGGGCATCAAAATCGCTATTATCCCCTAGCCAGTAGGGGGAACGTGTCGGCGTGTCGGCGGATGGGCGTGTCCGCGGATGGGCGGGAACTTACAAACGGCGTTTTATGTGAGTGCCTCCTGCAATCATCTGTGAAATCTATGTAATCCTCAGCTTCGGTTTTCAGGTTTAAACCTAATTCCGAATTTGAGGATTCGTCCTCGTGCTCGTCGTCGTCCTCGTCCTCGAGAATCCCGATCGTTTCGCAATCAGACTAACAGAACAAATTGGTTGCAGGACATCGGTCTCTTTGCGCCGGAGAAAACGCCTCAGACTGATCGAGGACGAGGACGAGGACGACGACGAGCACGAGGACGAGGACGAGGATCCAAACTTCGGAGTTTGGGTTAAAAGTAAATACCCGACTGAACATGGTCTCGAAACGAATCCACAAATTCATCGGTTTCTCGGTCGCTTAACTTCGAGACGAGTATATAGTTGCACTCCGCATTGCTCCAGGTGTAGGCAAGATATCCCTCGATGAAATGATCGCCCGCCGGCAGGTGTTCCTTCTTTGGTGGCCAGCAAAATAGGGTAACAACCTCTTTGCGATTTTTGTAAACAACTGTTGCCACCTGACGATTTTGGATCACATCTAACCGTCCCCCAATGAGGGAATACCCCGACGCAGGGAGGCCAACCACCGGCGGAGAAAAATCGAGTTTCGCGGTTAACCAAGACTTTACAACATGCGGGTCCGCCGAGGCAACGTCTACCAGATGATCAGCGGAGATCGACCGGGAATGACGCAGAACTGCCTGGCGGGAAACCTCCTTTCCTACGTCGGGAAAAAGAATGTTCAAGGCCAAAGACAAACTCAGGACGAACGCTGCGGCTGCATAGGCCCAAGGCTGATGCAAAAGCGCAAATGTCAGCTTCGCCTTCTCCCGCCGCGCCGTAGCTAAAACTTTAGTCCTCAGCCGTGGAGGTGCTTTATACTTCGGTGCGTTGGCCCTGAAGAAGGACCGGAATTCCTCTCCTTCCTGTACCAGAGACGAGCACGACCGGCAAAGGCTCAAATGAAGTTCCAGTTCGAGGCGCTGGCTTAATTCGAGTTCGCTATCCAAATAGGCATCGATGCAGCGCCCGGCTTCTTCACACTTCATGTTGTAACTCCTTCTGTCGAACCCACGGTAATTCCTGGCGCAGACGCTGGCGGACCTGGCTTAACCGGGATACAACCGTGTCTGGCGGCACGTTCAGTGTTGAAGCTAATTGCTCGTAGGACCAACCTTCGATTTCACGTAGGGCCAAAATTTCCCTCATTTCGACTGGCAATCTGTACAATGCCTCGTCGAGTTGTCGTACTCGCTCTTCGTGAGAGGACTCGGACAGCGGCTCGACTGCCGTTCTGGCGTGAATCGTTCGATCAGACGGGACCATGTATGATTGTTTAGCATGCTTCTTGAGCCAGCTGTAGGCGGTGTTCCGGACGATCGATAATATCCAGACTCGAGCGTTGTCTTCACGAAATCCTCTAAACCCCTTCTGTGCTCGAACGTAAGTCTCTTGAACAACGTCCTGGGCGTCTGCATCTCTTCCGACTAGCAACCGCGCAAGATTGTACGCAGCGTCCAAGTGAGGCAGGCAAAGTTCTTCAAAAAATGACTGCTTTTCCTCCATCTGAATTGCGAGCTGATCTCCCGGTAGAAAAAGTCATAAGTAAAAATGTTGATAGTCGCGTCCGTCGCGACTTGGAAATGTAACGAATTGAATCCCTCTTTTGTAGACCAGGGATCACCCGGTTTATTCCGAAAATACAAAACTATTTTCTCAGCTCGGCGGTGCCCGGCTGTTAAATGGCTTTCACCTGAACGCGGAGTTGCTGGGGATCAGCTTTGCAATGCCCTGATCAACCGGCCGTCCATCTCGCCGGTAACCGGCAGGCCTTGATGCGCCTGGAATGATCGAATTGCGTTACGAGTTTCCGGCCCAATTGCACCGTCAATCGGACCGCGATAGTAGCCGCGCCGTGCGAGTGCCGCTTGGACCGTCTTGGTTGCCGATGAGCGAGGATCACGGTTTTCGTAGTACGGATTGCCGGAGTACACGTTGCCGTAGTACGGATTGCCGGAGTACGGATTGCCGTAGTATGGATTGCCGTAGTATGGATTGCCGTAGTATGGATTGCCGTAGTATGGATCGCCGTAATACGGGTAGGGATAGTAGGCATAGCCCGGATAGTACCAATCCCACCACCACGGGTAGCCGTAGCCATAGAAGCCAAAACCTGGGCCGAAAAAACGTCCGCCGTTGTGAAACCCGCGACCGTGGCCGCCCCAAGAACCGCGACCGTGGCCGCCCCAAGAACCGCGACCGTGGCCGCCCCAGGAACCACCACCATGGCCGCCCCAGGAACCACCACCGTGGCCGCCCCAGGAACCACCACCGTGTCCGCCCCCGCCGCCAGAACCTCCATGAGCCACCGCACCGGGAACTGATGCGAATAATCCGGCAGCCACAATACCGGCAAGAAGAAACTGCATCTTCATAACAGCAAGCCTCTTTTTTTACTTGTACTATCGCCGATTTGGTGCAGTCCGCCATAGAATTCATCGAAAGCTGCTGCGACGATCAGTAGCGCGGTTTTGAGGCCGCGCTATTTGCGGTTGCCACGGACTTCGTAAATGCCATAGTAGGTTTCGCTGAGTCCTTTGCTGTGAGTAAATTGGGGGTATAGCTCAGTTGGTAGAGCGTCTCGTTCGCAATGAGAAGGCCAGGGGTTCGAATCCCCTTACCTCCAATTACTTCAGTAAGAGTAATTTACAAAAATAAGATCGCCGTCTCACAACACTAACTCTCAACAGATTTGCACAGATTTCCCAATGTTTGAGAGTGTGTTTTTGTTGCACGACTAATCAAAATCTTAGTGTTTGCTTGAGCTCGTGGCAAACCCTGAGAACATTGTACAAGTGGTCCAGCGGGCCGGCGAAAATTATCTGGATACCTGCGAGCTCGAGCCGGACGCGATCCGGCCGGCGACCAGTGTTGCCGTGAGTTTCAGAATGACGCTCCCGGAATTTTTCGCGGCGGAACAGGAAGGCACTCTGCCAAGCCAAGAAGACCTCCGAAGGGAGGATGACTCCGGCCGCACCAGATTCATACTAGCGGTTGCCGAAGCCGATCTGGGATATTGCTTGCGTCGCAGCGTCGGGCGAAATTCTACGAGGCTTTTGACGGGCAGCCGCCGACAGCGTCAACCAAGTGTGAAATAGCACTGAATGAACGCATGGCCTGATGTCGCGCCGGTGTAACCAGTTTGCGGGTAGGTGATGTAGTGTCGGCGCTCGATGATGGCGTGGTCGAAGAAATGCAGGAATAGGAAGTATGGCTGCGTCGTAAAGCAGGGCACGAACACACCGCCGGGTCGGAGAAGCGCCATCATAGGCGGGACCACTGCGTTCCAGAAGGCTGGATCGTTGCGCGTCTCGGCCGGCAAATAGGGGTCGAAGAAGATGCCATCGACGCTAGCTCGCGGCAGCGTTGGCAGCATGGCGAAGAAGTCGCCATGGGTGATCTTCAGAGCCGGAGGCAGGGTGGGGTTTTTGGCGAGAAAGTGGTCGATAACTGGCTGGTGCAGCTCGATAACGGTATGGCGTCGCGTGGTTGGCCGACTGCCGATGTGCAGTGCCGATAGTCCGAGGCCCAAGCCCACCTCCATGAACTCGGTGCCATGGCAACAGAGGATATCGCCGCTGCGGCGCATAAGGTCCGCCTCCCAGCCCTGCATGGCCTGCCCACCGTCGATCAGAAGTGTTGTCTCGTTGACACTTTCCACGAACTCGACGGTGGCATTCATGCCAATCCCCCCGCGTCGTCGAGGTGTAGAAGCTCCCGCAGCGGCTGGTCGAGCACCGGCAGCCCGTCCGCCCCGATCCGGGCGCGATAGCGGTCACGAGGAACGCGCGCGATGGTCTGGGGCGTCGTTCCGTTTGTCAGCGGCATCTTTGCGAGTGCGAGAGCGAAACTCGCGACGGTCGGTGCGTCGAAGACCGCACCAACGGAAAGTTCGACGCTGAGGATGGAACGAATTCGCGACACCGCTTGCATGGCCAGCAACGAATGTCCGCCCAACTCGAAGAAGTCGTCGTACACCCCGACGCGCTCGCGGCCAAGCAGTCCCGCCCAAATCCCGGCGATGGTGTGCTCTGCCGGCGTCCGCGGGGCTACGTAGTTCAAGTCATCACAGATCGGCGATGGTAGAGCGCGTCGGTCAATCTTGCCGTTGGGGGTGACAGGCAACGACTCCAGAATTTCGAACCTCACTGGCACCATGTAGCTGGGGAGTCGAGTCCGCAGTTGCGTACGGAGGGAGTCGATCCCCGCCAGTGGAGACGAGAGGACGACATACGCGACCAGGCGGTCGCCACGTGCCGCGACCGCTGCGGCACGCACGCTGGGGTGATCTTGCAGATGGCTTTCGATCTCGCTTGGTTCGATCCGGAATCCGCGGATCTTTACCTGCTGGTCGAGCCGGCCGAGAAAGTCCAGTGTGCCGTCGGGGTGGCGCCGCACCCGATCACCGGTACGGAACATCCGCAGGCCGCGATACTTCACAAAACGCTCCGTGGTGAGTTCCGGTTGGCGAAGGTAGCCGCGGGCAAGTCCGGCTCCACCAATCCACAACTCGCCCGGCACCCCGACCGGCAGCGGTTGTCCGTGCCGGTCGACGACCAGCGCCTGAACATTGTCGATCGGACGACCGATCGGCGGCCGCGATTCCGACGTGCCCGGCTGAACTACACACGCTGTGGCGACCACGGTGGCCTCGGTGGGTCCGTAATGGTTGAGAAGATTGAATGGCAACCCGGGCTCGGGGGAGCGGTGCAGTCGATCTCCGCCGGTCAACAGGAACCGCAATGCGAGGCCCGGCGGCATCGGCTCTGTCAGCACCGCCTCCGCGAGCGGCGTCACCAGGAAAGTCATCGTGATTCGTTCGGCGGCAACCCACGCAAGGATGTCGGAAGGGGATTGGGTGGCGGGGGGTAGGACGCGGAGGCTCGCACCGACGGTCAGGTATGGCCAGAGTTCCCATACCGACGCGTCGAAGGCCGGACTCGCGATCAACGTTGCGCGGTCTCTGGCCGTCACCTGGTATTCGCGGATATGCCAGGCGATCAGATTGGAGAGCGAGCCATGTTCGACCAGAACACCCCTGGGCGTACCGGTGGAGCCCGACGTGTAGATGGCGTAGGCGAGCCTTTTGGGGTCTGTGGGCACCGCCGGCGAGTCAGCCCGGGAGGGACCGAATTGGTGCGGATTGTCCAGAACGAGTAGTGGCCGGGCGTCGGTTATGTTTTGCCTGCGCCGCACTGGGGGATCGTTGGGGTCGAGGGGCAGGTAGGCGGCGCCTGCCTTCCAGATCCCGAGCAGGGCGATAGCCAGGTCCGCGCCGCGGGCCAGGGAGACGGCGACCAGTGTCTCCGGACCCGCACCGTGAGCGAGGAGGTTGTGGGCAACACCGTTGGCGGCGTGGACAAGTCCGCGGTAGGTCAACGTGTCGATCGCCAGGGCATCGGGGGTGCGGGCGGCTTGTGCGTCGATCAACTCGACGACGCCCACCGACGGGACCGGCGCCGGGGTGGCATCAAGCTTCTCGAGTTGCCGCCGTTCACATGGTGTCAGCATCTGGACGCGGCTCAGCGGCGCATCGGGATCACTGACTAACGCCTCGAGTAATACCGCCAGATGCTCAGCGAGTCGCTTAACCGACGACCGATCGAACAACTCGCTGCTGTACTCGATGTCTCCTTTCAATTCCGCGCCGGCGCCGCTCAAATGTACGATGAGGTCGAACGCTGATGTACCCGTGCTAACGTGAGGGTGCTCGGTGTTGTTGCCTCGGACCTTTTCGGATGACAAGTCGACGAGGTGTAGGACGACCTGATGCAAAGGGTTACGACTGATGTCGCGTTCGGGTTGGAGATCTTCGACGAGTTTTTCGAATGGCAGATCCTGGTGGGCGTACGCCCGCATCGCACGATCCCGGGTCCTGGTCAGTAGTTCCCGAAAGCAGGGGTCGCCACGAAGATCACACCGCAATACAATGGTGTTGATAAAGAATCCGATAACTCCTTCCGTTTCACTTCGGGTTCGACCCGCCACGGGGGACCCGATGACGATCTCGTCCTGACCGCTGTAGCGGCCCAGCAAGACCGAGAAACCGGCCAGCATCGCCATGAACAAAGTGGCGCCCTGCTCCCTCGACAATACCCGCAGCCTCACCACCACATTCGGTGGGATCTGCACCGGGATCGTCCCGCCGCGGAAGGACTGCACCACCGGACGCGGCCGGTCGGTGACAAGATCCAGCGACGGCAGACCTGCCAATTCCGCCCGCCAGAAATCCAGCAGCTCCGATAAACGAGAACCGGACAGCTCCGCGCGTTGCCACGCTGCGTAATCCCTGTACCGGATGGGCAAAGGAGGCAACTTCGCGTGGATCCCACGCACTCGCGCCTTGTATAGCGCCGACAACTCCTGCAGAAAAATTCCCATCGACCAACCGTCGGTGACGATGTGATGCACGCACGCCACTACCTGCCCCGTATCGACGGCCACGCAAACCCGCACCATCGGTCCGTGCTCCAGATCGAATGGACGGCGGACGAACTCGGTTGTCGGGACGCCCAGCTCGACCACCACAGCTGCGTGGACATTTACGCGCTGGAAGGGTTGCCCGTCCACCGCTTCGAATGTTGTTCGCAAGCTCTCGTGTCGTGCCACTAATGCATCGATCGCCCCCTGCAAGGCAGCCACGTCCACCGGCGACGGCAGTGACAAACTGCTAACTGTGTTGTAGACCGAGCTGGCTGGATCCAACTGAGCCATGAACCACAACCGCTGCTGGCCGAAGGAAACGGTCGCCAAATCGGCCCGGGCCGTGTGCGATGCCGCCCCTCCTTCATCCTGGCGTTCACGCAACAACCGCTCCACGACAGCGCGTCGCGCCGGGGACAGCGCCTGCAGCCGCCGCGCGAGGGGACTGGGGTCATCGGAGGGGGTATTCATGGGAGTTCTTGGGAGAGGTGAGCGGCGAGGCTGTGGATGGTGGGCCAGCGGAACAACTCGAGTATGGAGATGTCCCGATTAAGGCGCTTCGTGAGTCGGACCTGAACCCGGATAAGGAGCAACGAACGGCCTCCGAGGTCGAAGAAATTGTCGTGGACACCGACGTCGGCGACTCCCAGAACTTCCTGCCACACACTGGCGATTTGACGTTCAAGATTTCCGACCGGTGTTCGGCTGCTGCGGATCGGCGCGTTCGGGGCGGGCAGGGAACGCTTATCGATTTTGCCGTTGGCGGTTCGCGGGAAGGCAGAGAGTGTCTCAATGCGGCCCGGGATCATCGCGGCGGGTACCCGGGCGCGGAGGTATTCGTGTAGCGAGCCAGGGGCCGCGTCGCCGGTGACGTAGGCGACGAGTTGGCCGTCGCGCAGGATCACCGCCGCGGCTTTCACCTGGGGATGGGCGGTAAGATAGCTCTCAAGCTCACCCGGTTCGATACGCAGCCCTCCGAGCTTGATCTGCTCGTCGAGTCGACCGAGGAACTCGAGGGCGCCATCGGCTCGACGTCGCACCCGGTCTCCAGTGCGGTAGAAGCGTCGCCCGTTTCGATGGACGAAGCGTTCGGCGGTGAGCTCTGGCTTTCGCAGATATCCGCGAGCCAGGCCTGCTCCGCTCAGCAACAGCTCGCCAGGGACGTCAATCGGCACCGGTTCGCCGTTCCGGTCTGCAACCACCGCCTGAACATTAATGATCGGAAGACCGAGCACAACCGTCTCGTCCTCGATCCGGTGCACCAGTGAAGTGATGGTTGCTTCCGACACGCCATACGCTTGCAGGAGGGAGGCTCGATCACCGACTTGCCGGCGCCACGAAGCGACGTGCGTTGCATCGACTCGTTCGCTGCCGATGATGACGAGTCGAAGGCTTGTCGGAACGCTTGCGGATCCACTACCCATCGCCTCCACCCACTCGTGCCAGTAGCTGCTCGGCAAATTCACCACCGTGACCCCGTCATTCTCGATCTGAGCAAGAAAGTCGCTAACGGACGGGACCCGGTCACCCGAGCGTGGAATGACGGTCCCCCCCACGATCAGCGTGGGGAAGATCTCCTCGAGCGCGACATCGAAGATCGGTGAGGCGAATTGAAGAACACGATCGGTGCCGCGCAGATGCGCTTCACGCGCGAAAGCGACGCAGTGATTGGTCAACGAGTGGTGCTCGACGAGGACCGCTTTAGGGGTGCCGCTGGAGCCAGAGGTGTAGATTGCGTAAGCGAGGGAAGCCGGATTGCCGGGTGGGATTGGGAGATCTGGGCGGGGAGGGGGTAAACTATCAGCCTGCGTCAGGACAAGCAGAGGAGAGGCGTCGGCAATTATCTGGTTTCGGCGAGCTGGGGGGTCCTCCGGATCGAGTGGCAGATATCCGGCGCCCGCTTTCAGGATTCCCAATATCACGATCACCAGTGTCGGTCCGCGGGGCATGGAGACGCCGACCAGAGTATCGTGGCCCACGCCGCAGGAGAGTAGATACTGGGCAACACCGTTGGCGGCTTGGACGAGTTCGCGATAGTTCAGAGTGCCGACTGCGGGGGAGTCAGGGGTGCGAACGGACTGTGCGTCAATCAGTTCATGGACGCACTGACTCGGTACCGGCGCCGTGGTGGCGTTAAAAGCGTCGAGTTGTTCATGTTCGCTGACGCTCATCAAGGGCACCTGGTGGGCCGGTGCGTCGGGGTCGGCGATCAGGCCCTCGAGCAGAATCCCAAGATGCCTTACCAATCGCTCCACGCTGGCTTGGTCGAACAGCTCCCTCGAGTACTCGACGCTTCCACTCAGTTCCTTCGGTCCTTCCCAGAGATCGAGCGAGAGATCGAAAACCGACGTTTCTTTCTCGACGATGGTCGAAATGATCGAAGCCGCTGCCGATGTCGTCTTCTCGAGCTGAAACATGATCGGCGCCGCTACCGATGTCGTCTTCTCGAGCTGAAACATGACCTGGTGGAGCGGGTTACGACTTAGGTCGCGTTCAGGTTGGAGATCTTCGACGAGTTTCTCGAAGGGCAGGTCTTGATGGGCATACGCGCGAACCGCGGTCTGTCTTGTCCGGGCCAGGAGTTCCCTAAAGCTGGGTTCGCCGCGCAGGTCGCACCGCAACACAATCGTGTTGACGAAAAAACCGATCAGTCCTTCCAGTTCACTCCGGGTCCGGCCGGCGACCGGCGATCCCACCGCGACACAATCCTGTCCGCTGTAGCGACCCAATAATAGAGAAAAAGCCGCCAGCAACGCCATGAACAACGTGGCTCCCTGCTCCTGCGCCAGGATCCGCAATCCCGCGGTCACCTCCTCCGGAATGTGCACTGATACGCTGCCACCCCGAAAACTGGGCACTAGCGGTCGCGGACGATCCGTCGGCAGGTCTAAAGTCGGTGAACCCGCCAACTCGGCGCGCCAGAACTCTAAAAGCATCCGCAATCGGGTACCGGACAGCTCCCGCCGCTGCCAGGCGGCGTAGTCGGCATACGAAACTGGCAATGGCGGCAATCTCGCCAGCTCGCCTCGCGTGCGAGCCGCGTATAACGCCCAAAACTCCCGCAGGAAAATCCTCATTGACCAGCTGTCGGTGATAATGTGGTGCATACACACCATTAGTAGTCTCCGCTGGGGCATCGCCCCTACCCGCAGCAGCGGTCCACGCTCCAGGTCGAATAGTCGCTGCGCAAACGCCGTCGGCGGGGCATCGACTTCTACAACCACTCTGAGGTCCGAGTTGATCCGAGCGTAGGGCTCTCCGTCGGTCGCGACAAACGTGGTCCGCAAGCTGTCGTGACGCTCTACCATCGCGTCGACTGCCCACTGTAACGCGTCCAGATCCACCCGATCCGGGAGCGAAACGGTTGTCACCGTGTTGTACACCGAGCTGGCCGGGTCCAACTGCGCCATAAACCACAACCGCTGCTGACCGAACGAGAGCGCCATCAACCCGTCCCGTACTCCATGCGGCACTGCTCGCTGTTCCCCGAGCAAGCGCTCAACCACTGCCCGCCGTTCCGGCGTAAGCGCAGCAAAGCGCGCGGCCAGCGCGTCATTCTCGGGATGAGGGGGAGCGGGCATAGTCAAATCTTCCTCAAGCGCCAGATTCCGTAGAGCAAGCGGCCGGAACGTAGGCTGTTGTAGTTTTCCGAGCCGGGAACGGCTAGGAAGTTGCCGAGTGTCTCGGGAGCGTTCCCAACGGCGAAGGCCTGCGCGTTTATTTGAGCGAGCTCATCGCAAGAGCGTACCACGTTCGATGTGATGTCGCGGGCAAGTTCAACCCGGAACCCAAGTCCGGTGAGCAACTCAAGCCGCGAGGCCACGTCGTCGGCGGGCATGGTGTCAGCGTACAGGAAGACTCCTCCTGGTTTGAGAACCCGAAGCACTTCGGCGTAGAAAGCGACTACATTCGGATAGCTGTGGGAGGACTCGATATTCACCACCGCGTCGAAGCCTCCGGCGGGGAACGGCAGGTGCTCGGCATCACCGCAGACGAACCTGGCCTCCGGAAAGTCGTGCGTCCGTCGACAGAATTCGATGGCGACCGGTGAGAGGTCAACGCCGACGATCTCACTAGGAGAGAAGAATCGGTGTAGTACCGCGATCGTTCCGCCGCGACCGCAGCCCACGTCAAGTAGGCGTTGACCCGCAAGCTGGCAGTCGCCAACAACCTCTAGGACAAGCTGGGCACCATTGCGGTTCAACTCCCTGCCGGAGAGCCGGTGGACGGCTCGCTCGCTCCGTCCATCGGCGACGTACCCATAGTTGAGGAAGAAGGCGTACTCCCCAGCGATACCCGCCTCGAGTTGTCCGTTGACCGCGTCGTAGAAACGTTGGATCGCCAACTTCGCGGATCCGTCCGTTGCCCGGCCCCTGTTCAACTCTTGAACGATTTCGCCGGTCAGCAGCCGCTCTGGTGACTGGGGCGGCGGTGGCTCGGAGGTTTTAACCAACAAGGCTGCGATTTCTTCATCGGACAGGCTCTCCACTTGGTCGAGAATTTCGGCCAGCCCTTCAACGGGTGTAGCCACGGTGAGCGCGTTGCTGATCGAGCCCGCGAGGCGAGCGACGGTCGGTGCTTCGAAGAGCGCATGCACCGAGACCTCCACGCGAAAAGTGTCGCGCAGGCGTGAGGCAGCCTGAATAGCGAGCAGGGAGTGTCCACCGAGTGCGAAAAAGTTGTCGTGCCGACCGATACGATCGATTCCAAGAAGCGATTGCCAGACTTGAGCCACGAAACGTTCGACATCGTTGATCGGCGACTCATAGTCGCTGTCGAGGACGGGGCGTTCATGTGTTGCCGCGATTGGCGCCTCTTGCGCGGCAGAGGGTTCGGCTCGCACCGAATTTAACCGGACCCATTGGTCAATTCTGTTGTTGAGGTCACCTGTCGAGACCGCCAATTGCACCGGAAAAACGGAATCCCCTAACGAAAGCAGTCGCCGGAATACCCCCATACCCTCTTCCCGACTCAGCGCGAGCCGTCCCGTGGTTGAATTGCCGCTGAAGTCCCAGCCATCCCAGTTGATGCTCATGCAGTTTACGCCACCCCGTGCCAGGGCGGCCGCATATGCATCCATGAAGGCGTTGGCAGCGGCGTAGGCGACAAACCCGAGGCCACCGAGCAACGCGGACAGTGATGAGATGAGCACGCAGAAATCGAGATGCTCGTCCGCAAGAGCGGTGTCGAGTGCCCGCAACCCATCGACCTTCGGTCTGAAGTGCCGCTCGCATGCGGTTACCGTCATCTCCTTGATCGGACCAAAAGCGTTGGATTCCGTGGCTCCCGCAGCATGAATGACGCCGTGCAGCGGCCCGAATTCGGCGCGCGCCTGATCGATGACGGCCCGCAACTGCGTGCTGTCGCACACGTCCGCGCTCGCTGGTAATACTCGCGCACCTAGCCGCTCAAGCTCCTGGATTCGGGCTAATTTACGGCTCACCGGGTCTTGGTGACCGTGTGTGGAGATCCAGGCCGTCCAATGGCGGCGCGCCGGAATGTCAGAGCGTCCGACCAGTACGAGGTTCGCGCGAACCGCCCGGGCGATGGTCTCAGCGAGAGCCAGGCCGACATCACCAAGGCCGCCAGTCAATAGGTACGTTCCGCCATCGCGCAAAATGCTCGTCTGAGGCACCGCCGATGCGAGCTTCTCAAATCCCTGCAACCATCGGTGTCCACCACGATATGCCACGACGGGTTCGTTGCTTCCTGCGGTCAGCTCGGTTACGAGCGTTGCTGCGTCTTTGTTGACCGCAAGATCAACGTTCCGGCAGCGGATGTGGGGCCACTCCTGCGGGATGACTTTGCAGGGCCCAAGTAATAAGGCCGCGTCCGGTTGAAGCGGCTCGCTCCCGGTTACGTCGTAAAGGCGGCAGGATACCGCCACTATTTCGAGTGATTCGGCTCGGCCGACACCCATCAAAGATTGAGAGAGGAAGAGCAGGCTATAGAAGCTTGTATGTCCACCTCTCGTGAGGCTCCACAGGTACACGATCCGCTCGGGCATGAGCCCGTCCGCCTGGAGTGTCTCGGCGAGCTTTCGGTAATCCGAGTATTCATCTGGATCGAGGCGGAACGCGTGGGTATCGACGCGTTCGAATTCGCCGCCGGGCGCAACAAGCACGACCTGCTCGCCGCGGTCGGCTAATAGCCGAGCGACGGTCGCATCATCCTGCGCCTCATCAAAGACGAGCCATGGCCCCTGCGGCGTGTCCCGGGACGTGAGCGGCGCAGCCCTTCGCCAGGTCGGTACCCAGACCCAATCGTCAGGTGAATCGGCCTTGACAACGGGAGATGAAGCCGGGACCGCACTAGCCGTGCGGTGAGGTTTCTCGTCGATCCAATAGCGCTTCCGCTCGAAAGGGTAAGTTGGCAGCGGGACACGGCGCCGTCTGACGCGCCCGTGAAAGCCGCTCCAATCGATGTCGACACCGGCCAGGAACAGCTGCCCTAGCGCAGCGATCAGGTGCCGCTCGTCGTCGCTCCGATCCATCGCATGTGGCAGGCTGGTCACAATTGTGCGTCCGGAGGCCGCCGGGTGCGAGATTGCTAGGCCCGTGAGGGTCTGCCCGGGGCCCACCTCGAGCAGGATGCGATCGGGGTCCTCCAGCAGCGTGCTGAGTCCGTCGCCAAAACGTACAGTGCCGCGCAGGTGGTCGGTCCAGTACGAGGGATCGGTCGCCTCACCTCCCGTGATCCAGCCGCCGCGCAGGTTGGAGACCCACGGGATAACCGGCTCGTGGCGGGGAACCGCACCCAGGCGGTCAGCAAACGGCTTGAGGATCGGATCCATCATGGCCGAATGGAAGGCGTGTGAGGTGTGCAACCGCGAGCCCTGTAGTCCAAACCTGCCGAGTTTGCATTCCAACGCGTGTATGGCAGGCTCGGGACCGGAGACGACGCACTGAGCCGGAGCGTTGACTGCGGCGAGCGAGAGGGCTTTGCTGAGCAGGGGGAGCAGCGCCGATTCCCCCAGCGGCACCGCTAGCATAACGCCGGGCGGCATCTCCTGCACGAGTCGGCCCCGCTCCGCAACCAGGACTAGGCCGTCCTCGAACGAGAAGGTTCCGGACAAGCAGGCCGCTACGTACTCCCCAACGCTGTGGCCGATCAGAGCATCGGGTTGCACGCCCCACTGCATCCATACTTGAGCGAGCGCGTACTCGATCGCGAACAGGGCCGGTTGAGCGACAGCGGTCTGGCGTAGCAACTCTTGCGCGCGATCGGTCTCGGCTTCGGCGGGGAAGACGATCTGTCGGAGGTCCAAGCCGAGTGCGGAATGAAGCAGTTGAGCCACACGGTCCAACTCAGCACGGAAGAGCGGCTCTGCGGCATACACTCGGGCCGCCATGTGCAGATGCTGGGCGCCTTGGCCTGGGAACAGGAAGGCAACCGGTGGGGAGGATGCGGCAGCCAAGCCGGTGGGCGTTCGACCCTTCAGAGCCGCAACGGCCTCCGCGCGATCCGTCGCAATTAGCGCCCGTCGATGCGCTAACGCTACGCGCCCGGACTGGAGCGTGTGCGCGACGTCGGCCAGTTCAAGTTCGGGGTGAGCGTGCAGGTATCGCGCCAAGTTGTCGGTCACTGCGTCAAGCGCGGCGGAAGTCCGACCGGAGAGCACAACCAGCTGATGTTCGCGGCCCGCATCAACCGGTGCGGGCGGCGGTTTCTGCTCAATAACGACATGTGCATTGGTGCCCCCGATCCCAAACGAGCTAACACCCGCCCGACGTGTCCCGTGCCATTCGCGCAGCTCCTGATTGACGAAGAAGGGACTGGTAGCGAGGTTCAGCGCAGGGTTGGCTTCGCGAAAGTGCAGGGTCGGCGGGATTTGGCCATGCTCGACGGCAAGCACGGCCTTGATCAAGCCCGTTACTCCCGAAGCGGCGTCGAGGTGGCCGACGTTGGTTTTCACCGATCCGAGCGCGCAGTAGCCGCGCCGGTCGGTGCCCATGCGGAAGACCTCGGTCAATGCCGCCACCTCGATCGGGTCTCCGAGCGGCGTACCCGTGCCGTGAGCCTCGACATAGCCGATCTGATCGGGGCTGATGCCCGCCATGGCATGCGCCCGGGTGATCACCTCGGCTTGGCCGTCCACGCTCGGTGCGGTATACCCAACCTTCCGCGAGCCGTCGTTGTTGATGGCAGCGCCAGTGATTACCGCATGCACCCGGTCGCCGACGGCGAGTGCATCGTCGAGTCGTCGGAGCACTACAACGCCGCAGCCGTTCCCCCCGACAGCGCCGTGAGCGTTTACATCGAAAGCGTGGCAGTGACCGTCCGGGGAGAGGATGCCGCCATCTGTGTAGAGGTAGCCTGTGCACTGCGGAACGACGATTGAGACTCCTCCGGCGAGCGCCATGTCACACTGCCTGGTGAGCAGGCTTTGGCAGGCGAGGACCACGGCGACGAGCGAGCTTGAGCAGGTGGTTTGAACCGTCACCGCCGGGCCGTGCAGGTCGAGCTTGTAGGCAACGCGAGTCGTCAGGTGGTCCTTCTCGTTACCGATCGAGAGCTGGAAGTGTCCTAGCAGCCCAGCAAGTTCGGGATCGGTTTTTAATCGTTCCTGGTAGGTGCTCGAACCGGTTCCTGCGTAGACCCCGATCAGGCCGTCGTAGCCGAACGGGTTGTACCCGGCGTGCTCGAGGCTCTCCCAGGCGCATTCGAGGAAAATGCGGTGCTGCGGATCGATCATCTCGGCTTCCCGCGGGTTATAGCCGAACAGCCCTGCGTCGAAGAGCTCAATCCCCTCTATCGCACCGCCCGCGTTGACGAATCTCGGGTGGTCGATTAATGATGGGGGAATGCCGGCAGCGGCTAGCTGGTCCGCGGAAAAACGGGCGATCGATTCGATCCCGTGGCGGAGGTTCTCCCAGAAAGCGTCGACACCGGGAGCACCGGGAAAACGTCCGCTCATTCCGATAACCGCGATACCGCCGCTCATGTGGCCTCCTGCGCGAGATGGGTGGCGAGGGCGTGGATGGTAGGCTGGCGGAAGAGTTCGAGCACCGAGACTCGCCGTTTGAGGCGCTCGGTAAGTCGGGCCTGGATCCGAACCAGGAGCAGAGAGCGGCCCCCGAGATCGAAGAAGTTGTCGTGGACACCGACGTCGGTGACTCCCAGAACCTCTTCCCACACACCGGCGATCTGACGCTCCAGATTTCCGACCGCTTTCCGGCTCTGCCGGATCGGTGCGCTGGGGGCCGGTAGCAAGTGCCTGTCGATTTTGCCGTTCGCCGTTCGTGGAAAGATACGAAGGGTTTCGATCCGCGCCGGGATCATCGCAGCAGGCACACGGGCGCGGAGGTGTTCGCGTAACGAGTCGGGGGCCGCGTCTCCGGTGACGTATGCAACCAGCTGACCGTCGCGCAGGATCACCGCCGCAGCTTTTACTTGGGGGTGGGTAGTCAAGTGGCTCTCGACCTCGCCAAGTTCGATACGCACCCCGCCGAGCTTGATCTGCTGGTCGAATCGACCCAGGAACTCGAGAGCGCCATCGGCTCGGCGGCGCACCCGGTCGCCGGAGCGATAGAAGCGCCGCCCGTGTCGATCGACGAAGCGCTCGGCGGTAAGCTCTGGCCTTCGCAGATACCCACGAGCCAGACCTGCTCCGGTCAGCCACAGCTCGCCGGGCGCCCCGATTGGCGACGGTTCGCCGTTCCTGTCGACGATCACGGCCTGAACGTTTGCGATCGGTCGGCCAATGGTAACGTCTTCCCCACAGACAATGAGGGCGGCGGTTGCCACACTTGTGGTTTCCGTCGGCCCATAAACGTTCCAGAGTTTTGCATTCGGCATCGCTGCCTGCGTGCGCGCCGCGAGTGATTGCGGGAGCCGTTCGCCGCCGAGGATGATAGTGCTCAGGCAGCGCTCCAAGGAAGGCGCCCGGCCGGACTCCGTCGCGTCGAGAACCGCCTCCCACTGGCAAGGAACGCAGTTGAGCGCGACGCCGCGTCGATCGCTAAGCTCACGCGCCAGCGCGATTGGATCTACAACTGCTTCTTCCGCCGGGATCCAGACCGGCCGCCCTGCGATCAACGGCGCGAAGACTTGCTTAAGCGAGGCATCGAATGCGAGCCGAGTGATCCACGGCAAGGGTTCGGGGAATGCTTCGATGAACCAACGCAGAAAATTGACGATCCCGCGGTGTTCGGCCAAGACGGCTTTGGGAGTGCCGGTGGAGCCAGATGTATAGATGGCATAGGCGATTCGGCGGGAGTCAGTGGTGATAACCGGCGGGTCTACTCGGGGCGCCGGGAAAGTGTCGGCGGATGTGAGTACGAGTGTCGGGTCAGCATCAGCGAGAATCTGCTGGCGGCGTGCTTCCGGATCGTTTGGGTCCAATGGCAGGTAAGCAGCGCCGGCTTTCCAGATGGCCAACACGCCGGCGACCAGATCGGGACCCCGCGGAAGCGACAGCCCGACGAGCGTGTTCGTCCCGGCACCTCGGGCGATCAGGTGGTGCGCCAATCCGTTCGCGAGGTGAACCAGTTCTCGGTAGCTCAGATCGCCGACCGCAGGTGCGTTGGGGGTCCGGGCAGCCTGTGCGTCGATCAGTTCGTGGACGCAGAGATCGGGTATCGGCGTTACGGTGGCGTTGAACCCATCCAGGTAGTGGCGCTCATCGGAGTTGAACAACGGCGCGGTGCTAATCGGGGCATTCGGTTCGGCAACTAATCCTTCGAGGAGCACGTGGAAATGGTCCGCCATTCTCGCTACCGTGGCTCGCTCGAACAATTCGCTCGAATACTCCAACCGACCGCCGACACCCGTGGGCCCATCCCATAGCGAGAGGTTGAGGTCGAATTTGGATGAGATGCCGGACAGCGGTGAGGGGGCCCACGTGAAACGCAGTGGTGGTTCGTTTGCATGATCGCTCCCAGATGGTCCGATGCCGTCGACTAATGGCATTGGCGCGACATTGTTAGCCGAAGGTTCGGTGGCGAGTTGAAAAAAGACTTGGCATAGCGGGTTGCGGCTGAGATTGCGTTCGGGTTGGAGGTCCTCCACAAGCTTCTCAAAGGGCAGGTCCTGATGGGAGTACGCCCGGACTGCCCGATCCCGGGTCCGAGCCAACAAGTCCCGGAAGCTTGGATCACCACCAAGATCAATCCGCAGGACCAGCGTGTTAACGAAGAACCCGATCACTCCCTCCAGCTCACCCCGCGTACGTCCGGCCACCGGCGTACCGACCATCACATCGTCCCGACCGCTGTATCGGTTCAACAGCACCGAGAACACCGCCAGTAACGCCATGAACAGGGTGGCGCCCTGCTCGTGAGCCAGAACCTCCAACCGTTGGGTCACAGCCGGTGTCAACTCCACCGGTACGCTGCCACCCCGAAAACTGGGAACCGCCGGCCGTGGCCGATCAGTCATCAGATCCAATACGGGCGCGCGCGCCAACTCTTCCCGCCAGAAGGCTAGCAACTCGGGTAAGCGGGCACCTGACAACTCCTGCCGCTGCCAAACCGCAAAATCCGCATATTGGATCGGCAATACGGCCAACGCCACCGGTCTCCCTGCGCACCCAGCCGCATACAGCGCTGATAACTCCCGCAAGAAAATCTGCATCGACCAACCATCGGTCACAATGTGATGGATACACACGACCAGCAAACTTTGCGCGGGAATCAAACAGAGACGCAACAACGGCCCCCTCTCCAGATCAAACGGCCGCCGGGCGAACTCCAACGGATCGGCGTCCACCTCCACGACGACTGGCTCGCCTCCGCCGATCCGCGCAAACGGCTCACCGTCTACCGTTACGAATGTTGTGCGCAAACTCTCGTGACGCGCCACCAGCGCATCCACGGCCCACGTCAGAGCCCCAAAATCCACCGGACCATCAAGGTGCATTGCAACGTCGACGTTGTAGAGTTGGCGGTCTGGCACCAGTTGGTCAAGGAACCAGAGACGCTGCTGCGCGAACGAGGTTGGGAAAATAAAGACCTCGTCCCGCTCGCCAAACGTGGAGGGCTCGGCCACGGGGGTCACTGATTTCGTTTCTCCACGAGCGTTTCCATGGCGGATTGACGTTTAAAGGGGGGGTGAGCAAGTCAAATTTTGTGGTCGAGGCCACCTCGGCAACATACGTGAGAATGACTATAGGCATTGTAAGGCTGTATCAACCGGACATGCAATCGCGAACTCATGCGACATGTCATTCGTGACATTGGCAGAACCGCCAATGGGACACAGTCTTGGGTTTCTATACCTCGTCCGCTTTCGAGGCCTGCGCGTTGATGTGCCGGCGCAGCCTGGAAGCGCTCTGCCGGTCGCAAGGGGTCCAAAGCGAGAATTTGGATAGCAAGCTAAAAAAACTTGCCGAGCAACGGGTCATCGATGCGCTCAGCTATGACGCGCCTGCGTTCGAACTAAGCGCTCACATCGGTCGGGGTGAGGATACCGTTTTTCAGGAACCAGTGAATCAGCGTCAGAGGCCGCTCGGCTAATCCCGTTCGTGTCCAAGAAAGGCAGAGTTCGCCCGCCGTTTGCGCTTCGGTGATTCCGTTCAGGAGGGCTGCGACCGCGACATTGCCGAGATGGGAAACTGGGCCATCCAGGCTCGGATGATCAAGAGCCATTTGTAAACAAATGCGGTCGCCGACAAGGCATGGGAGCTCGCGGAGGCTGGTATTTGTGGATAAACGTAGCAGCGTCGTTGCGTCGACGGGGCCTGTCGGCGAGGGAAGTGGGGCCGGGTTGATTTTATGTGAGGCGCGTGCTATCCAGAACGGTTCGTGCTCGAATCGCTCTGGCCCCGCGTAGAATTGCGTCGTCGCCCGGCCATGCCTTGCAGCGATTGCGCGACATTGGTTGCGATAAAACATCTCGGCCACCGGCGCGCTGGAGACATCCGAAAGGAGGGTATGGACGACCACGGCGCCTTGGCACCCCAATTTCAGCGCTACCTGAATACCTTGGGCAGAGATCGGTTCCAGAGCGACCGCCGAATCTCCAACAAGCATCCAGTCGCTTCCGATCACTTCGTTTGTAAGGAGGGCTGATGCGTCGCATGCGCTAATTTGGTCCATTCGCGAACCGCTCATGAAATCACGGAATACGGCTGCCTCGGACAGGAAAGCCAGATACCTCCTTTCGATGTTTGGTTGTTCGGTTCGGCTTCGGAGCAGTGGGTCCATAAACACGACTGCGGTACAGCTCCCGTCTGCAAGCGCTGCCCACCAGACCCACCCGTTGCGCAAAGCCTCGACGGAAATCCGGGGCCGCACCGGGGTCGGCAGTTTCCAGCGCGAGTGCAATGCCAACAGAGGTGGCATGATTCGCTTGCGCCCTTGGGAGAGGAGGGGTTTTCTTCCGGTAGCGACGACGAGAAACCCGGCATGAACTTCTCCGAAGGCGTGCGGGAAAAGAGGTATCCGCCACCCTCCTTCGGCGCGCCGGACGGGGATACTGCTGATCCGCATCGTAATGACCTGAACGCCCGCGCGCCGCGCGATATCGCGCAGGCAGACATCCATATGCGACCGGTCCACGAGGTGGCCGGAAAGACCGGAAGCAGGACGCCCGAGCGGCTCGGCTGTTTCCCAGCGGACATCGGGGGGATCACATTCGGTAGCAAAGGCATCCAGCGGCTCTTGCAGGTCGAGCAAGTCAAGGAAAGGGCGGATTCCGGGCGAAATTGAATGGGGCAGACGACGGTGATGCGGTAACCCATCACCTATGAGAACGACGTCATGTCCTAGGCGGGCGAGGCGGAAGGCCATGGAAGCTCCGGCCGGACCGTCGCCCAGGACGCAGACCTCCGCAACAATTGGGTTCATGCTTGGCCTGCCGCGAAGTAGTTGGGCACGGAGGCACGTAGATGAACGTAGGCTTGGATGCAGTAATGAAGCCAGCCTCTAATGTAGTGGCAGGCCGGCCTGCCACGATGAATCACCTCGTGATGACACCCGCCCCCGCAAAGGTAGCGCGCCCAGCATTGCCGGCATGGCTCCTGGCGATGCACATGGCGTTGCGCCAGCCAAGCGTTCTGGCGACCAATATCAATCGCCTCATCCAAGCTGCCCATGAATGCGCGGGAATCGTCAACAAAACGGTGGCATGCGTAGAGATCGCCGTCAGCCGACACTCCAAAATAGCCGGCTCCTGCTCCACACGGATACGGCCGATGCGTCCCGGCATGCAGTTCGCGCAACGCCGTCACCATGTTTAGGAACGGATAACGGATGCCCGCTATCACGTGGTCTTCGAATCGCTGCCCGCAGTCAATCATCCGCGCCAGCATGATCTCAAGCGAGGCCTCATCCATCTCGCCCGACCTTGTGGGCGAACTTAACATCGGAGCGAACCCAACGCTATGGAATCCGAGACCGATCAATCCCTCTAGGGTTCCGACTAGATCGAGATTCGCTGGCGTTACTGTGACCCGGGCAGATACTTGCATCCGTCTCTGTCGCACCAAAAGGGGCTCAACCCGCGCGATGATTTTCGTGAAGCTGGCTGCGCCATTTTTGAACGGCCGCTGGCGATCGTGGGCGCTCCCGATGCCGTCGAGACTGATGGTGACAGCGAACTCATGCCGCTCGAAAAAATCCCCATCTTCAGGTGTGAGCAACGTTCCATTCGTCGTGATCGAAAACCGAACGTCAACGCCCGTGGCAGCCGCCAATCGAGCTGCGTATTCGGTTGCAGCTTGCAGGCCTGCTCGATTCGCCAGCGGTTCGCCGCCGAGAAAGGCGAGGTTGACGCGTGCTCCGCGTTCGGCCCCCTGAAGCAACAGATCGACTGCGCGCAACGCCTTCTCGATGGACATGGCCTTCGGACCGCCGCCGAAACCACCCTGCTGCGCATAGCAATAAGTGCAGCCAAGATTGCATTTTTGTGCGATTGCCAGCGAAAGCGAGCGTAGCGGAGGCGACGCTAACGGTCGGTCATCGATGAGCGGCGACAGAGTGATCCCAAACTGGATGAGCAGCCGATCCACTGCTTCCCGGTCATTAGACGCCAATCCCTGTTGCAAAGTCTCAGCCGCTTCGGCCGCAAGGCCATAAATTTGACTGCCGTTCACAACAAATGCGTGAGGTCCCGCTGGGGTATCCACCAGATGGACGTCCGGATGCCGGGGAGCAGACGGGCTGCGCGCGCCAAATCGAGAACAGCGAGAGGCAACGGGCATGAGCTTCTTCGTCGGGATTAGCATCGTTTAGAGCCTTCCGTCAATCGCTACTCCGAGTCGTGTCCGCCGATCTCGAACTTGAGCAGATGCTCCCAGTTTTGGAACAACTGCTCGTACGTGACAAGACGCTGATCCGCAAAGTCATCCACGATGTAAACCTTATCTGCCGCGGCATTCCGATCCCGCTGCAGCCAATTGTGTCCGGCGCTCGTGCCGTCGACCCGCGCCTCGATATTGACGTAGTCGGGACGACTGGCGGCCCAATAGTAGCAGGAGCATTCCCGATAGTCGTTTTGCCAAGGGGAGCAGAGGCTCTGTGTCAATTCGCCGGGCTCCAACAATTCACGCTTGATGACGCCGGTGCCAGCCTCAAAGAATGGTCGAACCTCGAGGGATATCTTGGTCTGCTTTCCCCCGCCTTGCGGAACAAAAACACAATTGACGGACTTTCCCAGCATCTGCAGGGCATCGGCCAAACAGTTCGACCACTCCAGATTGGTCTTGCCGGCCATCGGATCATTTGCGGGTGCGTTTTCATTTGGCGGTAATGGGACAACGGCCCCGCGGGGGTTGGCAGGTCCCTGGAGGACCCCGATAACGCTCACCCCGTTTACCGAAATGAGTCGCTGCCCGATCAGCGCTCGAAGCTTCGCTGAAGCATTCGGATCGACGGCCACCACGAAGTTGTCCGCCTCATGCAGGACGATCCCCACGAACACCCGCCGCCACACATTGCGAAAATCCATTTCGAGGCCCGGAAAGGCGTTAGAGATGGCCGAGGACGGGTGAGCCACAGGAGGATTTCCCTGCGCATGATAAAGAATAGCGCTCAGGTTGGTGGGTGTCAGCGTGTCGGGACTGGAATTGGAGGCAGGGACCTCGGGCGCAATCTCCAGGGCGGCTGCGTCGATTTTGGCAGCCTGTCGGCGCGTGAGCGCGAGGTGAGTGCCGTCGGCGCCGCGCATCATTCCCGGCATCTTCCGGCGCCCATCATCTGAAAGGTCGCCGACCTCCGCGTAGCGTCGGAGGACAGTCGAAAACCAAGCCATCGTCCCACTATTCAATGCCAGCAGAACACTCTCGTGGCGCGCTCGGATCGCAAGGGCGTCCACCACAGACGGATCGAAGATCGGTTCCGCAGCGCGTCCCGCTCCGGTGTCTTGACTCGCCATGCTATTGACAGAGGGCGAGTTGAGCGCGGCTGTATTCATCAGTCGTACGGTTTCGAGGGCACGGCGAACGATGGATCCGACCTCGGCCACGGGAACCGGGCCCGATACGGAAGGGCCCAGCTCAATCTGCTCCAGTTCGTCCGCAACAGTGCGTATCGGCAGACCATCCGGCGCAAAGTTCGGGGGGCCGCAGGTAACTCTTGCCACGGCCGTCAGCGTCTTGCCCGTCAAAGTGACCCGGACTTGCACCATTCCATCGCATTCGTCGTCAAGGTAACCGCGGCTGACTCCGCCCACATTGGCGTAGATTCCTCCCGGCTCTGTTGAGGGTGGCCTGGAGGGCGGGGGGTTGCTGTCGTTCTCCGTAAATTTGGTCCAGGAGCCGCGAGTCGCATCGTAGACATCATCAGCGATGTTGGGATCGCCTGCCCTTGGACCATAAACTTTGCCGGACGCGGGAGTAAACCTCAGACGGATTTGTGGAAAGGCAGCGGTCGGCTTGAGGTACCGTACCGAGCCAAACGGGAGCGACTTTCCGGGCTTGAAGTTGGGGCATTGGCCGGCAAGCATTTTGATGCCGTGGTCATTAAAGGCCGCTATGCTCGCAGTGATCTTGTCATTGGGATCACCGGTGCGGCGAAAGGCCTTGATGTTCCCTACATCGACGCTCCACGAGACATCCGTCTCGTCCGCGTTGAGACTCTTCAGAGCCTGCAGAGTCAGCGGCGTCAAAGTTTTGGCTCCGCCGAGCAGCATCCATACTTCCAGAAATGGACAGACCGGCTTGATATTGCCCTGCGCATCGCGGAACGAGACGGAAGCCGGCGCTGTTACGCCGCTGACGGCCCCTGTCGCCGGATCCACAACCAGCGTCGGCGCGGGAACGAGGGATCGGTAACCAACGGGATCGGCAATCTCCATTGTATAGTTCTCGAGCGGTGTCGCGGAAGAGCCGAGGCGACCGATGGTAAGCGGAGGCAGGATTCGGATTTCCACTATGTCGGACATAGGTGTTTTCTCCTTCGTTATTGAGATGCAACTCGATTGGCGATCTGCATGGCCTCGGCATCCGCGTCGGCCATCCCTTTCAGAAAGTCGGCGCCGCGAGTCGCCGGAAGGGCGGTCAAGGAGGTCACGATCATTTCCGCCGATTGGAGCATCGAGCTCTGGAGCCGCCAACGGTCGGCTTCCAGCGTTGGTAATGAGAGGGAGGACGGCATCTCGAACGGCGGGCCAGCGGTACGCTTCTCGCCCACAGCGGCTGTTGCCGGCAGGGTAAACAAGAGGTCCGCAATCGACCGCAGTTGATACATCTCGGAAAAGGCCCAACTGATCAATAACCCGCGAGCCGTTCCTTTCAGGTCGGTCGGGGCGGGCGCCTCGATCTCGAGCGCGTGCTGGAGAGTCATCAACAGACGCCGGTATCGCGCATTTAACAATTGCGCCCACAAGCGCGCCTCCGATTGGGTGATCTGGCCGGGGTTATCCACACCCATCACTGAGGTTCGAACGTTCGGATCCTCGATAGTTGGATACGCGGGCTGCCAGGAATTGTCGTCTGGAAAGTGACGGTAGATGTTCAAGAAGCGCTGGAAGTGGGAAACTGGGTCGGCTGCGGCTCCCGCCGTCACGGGGCCTTCGCCTTGTTCCGAGATCTTGTTCAGGGCCTCGAGCGCTTCGGAGCGTTTGCCGACGGACAGGATCAGAATGTCGTGCTGCCCCAAGCCCCACTCGTCGAACCTCGCCTGCTGCGATACCGAACTGCCCGAGAATTCGGTCGTCGGGAGCGACTCGATGATCGTCTTTAACTGTTCGTAGAGCTTGCCGACCCGGTTCACGGGCCGGCCGGTATTATCTTCGTCCGCTCGCTTGGTAATGTCGGCAATCTCGGCCGCCATAACGCCGTCGATGCCAGTTGCCGCGGCGATCGGAGGCATTTCGACGAAGGCGTATTTAGCAGCCGAATTCTTGCTAAGGGGCTCGAGCCGAAACGCGAATGGATAAAAGCCCGTGTTCATCGGAAACTCGTCTCGCGCGAGGCTCAAGGGCGCGCCCAATGATCGGAGGAGGTTCTGAACGGTGACCAAGTGTCCCATTTCCTCCCGGGCGACCATGGCTATCGCTTGCCGCCAGTCACGGACCAAGGCGGCTTGGTCGTCTGTAAATTGACTCGGGTCTCGAAGGGAATAGGCGGCAAAAAGGTACTGCACCATGACCGCATGCTCCACCTCGGCCGCAATATTGAGCAGAAAAACCGCTTCATCGCGAGGCGCGAGGGGTGGATCATGTACGGGAACCGCATCGGCCCCGGCTGCCTGCGAAGTGTGTAGCGCTCCCGTGGAAAGCGAGCGGAACAGCAGATGCCGGCTTCTTGGAGATTTCATGCTAGCATCAATTCACGCGAAAAAATATGGGCTAAACCGTTGGATCTTCGGGACCGTTCACCCGGTTGGAATACATTAACTGTATGGGCGCAGTACCTCCATTCACCAACGGAACCTCCTTGAAAACTTGTTGAAGTGGGTCTGCTTCGAAGACCGGGAAATCACCGATTTCCTCGCCTTGGTCCGAGTTCCACCCGATGAAGTTACGATTCTGGGTGCGGATTGCGTCCTCGACGTCCGGATCGGTTCGAGCCTCCTGCATCTCATGATAGAAGGTGCCGACCACATTCTTCCACGGCTCGTCGAAAGCGACGATCCCGTTCTGGTCGCCGTTCGTCAGCAATTCGGAAAAGACGCCGACAGCGAAATAAATCACGGTTCCGCCGGCATGGACCGAGCCATGGTAGCCACCGAGGCCCGCGAGCGAACTGGCGCCATCATCCGGGTCACCACCGAGTGGGCCACCCTTGCGGTCGCCGTCACGGTCGTTGTCCGGAACGCCGGTGGGAGCCGCGACTGCGCCGGTTGTCGCGACGGTCACAGTGGTCACCACGTCACCGGAGCGAATCGTGGTTACGGTATTGACCGAAAATGGGGTTGGGGCCGGGCCCTTCGCAGCAGCCTGAGCGCCACCGTCGGTGGTGAGGACTACGCCGCGCGGGAGCAGAAAGTTAAACAGCGTCGTCGTCGGGTCGAATTGATTCAATCGACCGGCTGACACTACGTGTTCGCGCACGAGCGCGTCCATCGTTGCTCGCGTCACGGTCTGCGGCTTTGTTCCGGGGAGCACTTGCGAGGGAGCGACGGCTGTGGCGACCGGCCCATCGGGAAAATATTGATTGATCACAGTATCAAGACGCGAATCGGTCATCACCGCCGCCAGCGCGCGATCAATAGCCTGAATGTCGCCCGCAGCCCAAGCCTCCTTTCCGCCTACGTAGAGGTTCAGGTAGGTGAGACTCCGGATCGTTCGGCCTCCGCGAAAGCGCAGGTTATGCGCGGGAGTTGCGCCGAGGTCCGCAGCCAATGCGTCCGCACTCGGCGATCCTGGGGTGGGTCGCTTGTGTACGATATTCAGAAAGTCAGGCGCGGCGGCTTGGCGGCCACGTTGGGCTGATGGGGTCCCTTTCCCGCCCGAAACAGTCGTTAGTGCTACCTTCTTCAGGGGTTTCTTTTGTGACATGGGAGATCTCCTACATTATGCTAACCGATGGGAAGAGGCTTCTGGCCGTACCCGCCGTTCAGGAAGTAGACCGATTCAAAGAATTGAATTCCTCGCTTTACCCATCAACACGATAGTTTAGTTAAGAACGGACGGCCCTTGTCAATCTGTAAAATGGTCGCTGCCAGGAAAACCCATTAGCATGAGGCTGACTCTGTCTGAAAAGGGTTCAGAAGACAATAATCCGTTCGGGAAAGATTCGGATCCAGAACGGAGGCCGTTGGCCCGTCTTGGGACGCGTGAATGATTTCCAATTAAATTGACGGCACGATATTTAGCGTCGCCTTGTAGTTTTCTGCCGGAAGCCGGTTGCCCCTTGTTTTGCCGAAAAGTTTCGTGATTCAGGATCCTACCTATTTGGTCGCCACGTTAACTTACAGACCGTTGATTTTTCAACCGGAGCCAGTCCAACCCACAATTTCAGCGTCCTAGTTGCCCCGGATGGCACTCTGACCTTGCGCTAAACTACGGCGGTCCGGGCGTAGTCGACGGCGCTCTGAATGATGCAGTTCTCGCCGTTGCGGATAGTCTTTGCGGGTTCAAATCCATGTTAGCTCGCTAGAACGTCTTTCAAGGCCGCAATCGAGGGTGTAAACAGATAGTCGCCCCCATTTGGAATTACGAAATCCCTGGACAGATCGATCGTATAAAGACTGCCGTCACTGCCACTCAATGTGAAGAAGCGGGAGCGACCTTCGTCACTTTGGCTCTGACCGATCACAGGGTCTTGACCTGCAACGTGACTGTCTTGATCGTAATCCTTGGGCACTTTGGGACTATTCGCCCAGTTCTGCATCAGGAACTCGAACTGCTCCTCAATAGAAGTCTGATACGAAAGGAAAAGCAGACCACGATCAACTTTGTCATCAATGGCGGTCAAAGGGTTTTCTAATGGAGAGCCGTACGGAATTCCGCGTCTTAGAATTCTTCTTCGCAAAGTGCGTTTTCCTCCGCCTAAATCGGTGGTATCATCGCGAGGGTTAACCTTACGGATATGAGCCGCAAAAGGACAGCGAACGCCTTTGGCATCGGCGATAGCTTGCGGGAAATTATCGGAGTGGTGCGGGACATCTGAACGAAGCAAAATAGGCTCAGTGTTTTCCGAGAACCTGAAATTATTGTTTGCTACGCTATTGCGTGCCAAATCCCCGATGTCCTTTTCCGGGGTACGCATGATGGGAGCACCGCTCGGCCAGCGGCCAACCAATAGAGAAGCAAAGCGTTCCGGCGTCATACCTTCAAAACCTGGTTTCTGCTTGAGAAGATTCGCTTGGGCACTGGCAAACCTCCAGAACCCGCCGACATCTTGGCGAAGACGTCGAAAAACCAAGAAGGAACCGTTACGCGCCCAATCTGGCCAGGGAGGTCTGTCTGAACTCGGTGGCGCCGGATTTAGGTCGTCACTTTCGGCCTGAAGAGGATAGCCGAGAACGAACTGTCCGGGCCAGATTAGCGGCTGACCTGGCTTCGCAAACCTTAGGGAATGAGCATCCTGCGGATCAACGAGCCGCGGCGTCAGGAAATTTTGCTCGCCTCCCGGTACCCTTCCCCGGATGCCCGGCTGCGAGACACCATCTTTAAAGCCGAAGTGTTCATGTCCGGCGAGTCCACTAGGCAAATTGGCGCCCGGTTGCTCAAATAGAATCCGCAGTCCGGCCGTCGCGCGCAGTCCCGGGGGCGCTCCTTGAAGGTTTTTGATTTCCTCTTTGATGCGCTTTATTTCGTTTTTGAGTGCAATTGGACTGTCGCTCGCAACGAGAAGCAAAATATCCGGCCGACTTTTTGCATTTCCCACTACCCAATTTTTTGGGTTACCTTCAGCACTGGGATCCGTCGGATCGCCCAGAATGCTGGAACGCTCAGCAAGCCCTTTCTTGAATGCCTCACTAGCGAATTTTTTTGCTTCATCGTCAGAAGTTAATTTTCTAATACCTTCATAGCTGAAGGCAACGTTCACCCAGGTAGCGATCACTCCTGTCGGTTCTGCGGCCCGGCGGGCGCGAAGCGCGCGAAAAAGACGCCGAAAGGCAAGAGTCTCGTCGAGAGTAGCTATATGAGGAATTAGTAGGCGGAGCCAACTCTTTGCTACGGTGGGTTTGGTAATTTGGAAGAAGATAAAGTGTTGGTAGTCCTTGTTAAATCCAACGAGAATGCTGCCTTGGATTTCCTGGACGTCCAAGATTGGTTCCTCCGGAGCTCCGGTAATTGCAGGCCCCTGCACCGAAGCTAAGGCGGAAAGAAAGCCGGGAAAGGTTCCTGAGGTCATGTCGAGTGGCTCAGACTCCAAAGAGCTCTACTGGTATCTCGTCGCACGAGGCGCTGGATGAAGGAGCGCTGCAGCCGCAAGTTTGGGGCCGCCGCCCACACATCCGAAGGCCTGATTGTCAAACTGTCCTTCCCGACAGGCAACACCCGTTAACTTAACGTCAATAAACTCGGCGATTTGTCCACCAAACTCGATATCGGTACCGCCGATTTTAATGTCGCTAACCGTATAGCCCTCCCCAGCAGGTATCTCAAAGACGGTGCGCACTGTCATACCCAACTTACCACGGATTGATTTCCAAAATTGGGATGCCGCTTTGCCATTTGGCGTGACCCACCCGGTTGTATCCAAGGAGTCGATGTATAAGCCAACGGGATTCAACAGAGTGATCGCAAATCCATTCCGAGCCAATTCATTTACGTCCGCCCCGATGTGCGGATCGCTGGCTCGGCCCGGTTGACCATATTTTGCACATTGAATGAGCTCATCCGCATCCGTCAATAGTTGACCACTATCTTGCCGCAGTATTGTGGCAAACGCGGCGATATTGATCTCCGCGCTCAAAGTATTGTTTCTTTGATTGAGATGCATGACTCCATGAGTCGTATTCCACTTATTCAACCGGTCGTATTGACCATTTCGAAACAACTCATCTAACTGCACATCGGGATCAACATATTGGCGATAGAGTGCGAGCACCTTTTGCCTATCGCCAGTCGGACCGACGGTCTTCGGGCCGTTGTAATCAAGAGGATAACCGTGAGCCATTGCCTCCCAGTACTCGGGCCCTTCGCACGTAAATGTCACCCGCGTAATTTTGCCTCGCGCATCTTTCTCAACGAACCATTCCAGGTACTCGTCCTGGGATCGCTCGCCGTTTGCAAGGGGCTGGTCGGCCTCTTTCCAAGCAGCCGTCTTATTCCCAGGATGTTTTTCTGCGATAAGCAGGGGAAAGCCTCGCCAATGAATCTTCTTTAGACTATTTGGCTCGGGTGTATCCGCAACTTGAGGATTGTAGAATTGGCTCTTGCCAGCACCGACCGTATGCTCAACGCCTTGGATGTTATCTTGAAACGTGTTGAACAGGAATTCACTCCATGCCAGCCGCTGATTTGGAATCGAATCGAAGTCGTCCAACCCGCCGGGGGGATCAAATTGCGCGATAGTTGCCATACTAGATCTTTTAGTTAAGGTCCGAATTATTGTGGGTCAAAGCTTCGAATATTGTTCCACGCGAAGGTTAACTCATCCCATTGGCTTGTCATCCCAAGCTCCTGAAAATCTTTTTCCAATCTTCAAGATCCTCGTCACGAATTTCACGAAGTGTTTCAGGGCTGAGATTTCAAGCAAACAACAACGTTTTCTTGCCTCCTGCGCCGCGTCGACAGACCGGTCGACGCGGGCAAGAAGCTTCACAGAGCAAATGCTGACGGAAATTTTGAAACAAGTCCAATGAGTAACGTCACAGGTAAAACCAATCTCATCATTGGGGCGTCCAGCGGCATTGATTTCTCGGTGGCTGGCAAGCTCGCCTCTCTAGAGGACGCAATTCTGACCGCGCAAAAGTAATACTATTGGTGGCTGAAGATGCGGAAAACTAGGGATGCTTTATTCTCCGCGTTGGAATCACCATTGAGCATCAGCTTCAGGTCCGTGATGTCTTTTCTATCCGCCTTGAGACACGTTGCCCGGTGAGTGCAAAAACTAGCATAGAAATCCAGCACCTTCGGTCCTGTGATTACGACGGTCCCAAGCGGCCAATAGAGACACAGCGTCTCTTTGTCGCCGAAAATACCGGCTGGCACTGAGACTAAAGAACGGGAAGCCCCACCAGTCTCCTTCTGCCCAGAACCGAAAGATCGGATCGGACTGCTCTTTCCACGCTTCTGAGCCTTTTGAGAATTGTTCAGATATAGAACCGAATAACTCGAAAGTTGAGAAGGCCTTGCCAAGCATTTTGCACGAACCTCCGGTTGGAAGGTGAAATGGTCTACAAAATCCTTAATAACCGAGGCCGCCGCGCTAAGAGCTTTCGGATGAGTTTCGCCGAGTTGATCTAAGGCAATCGTGACTCGGTTCTCCCATTCTCGGATGTCTGAAGACGTTTCCGTGCAAAGAGGTTCCATGTTCGGCGTAATACTTTCGTCAATTCCTCAAATCTTGAATCGGGAGAGTCTTCGTTCGGTCCCTGTCCCATCTTCATCAATTATCTAATCGAGCGGCGATCGGCGAACAGTCTCATCCCGATTTAATCGGTTTATGTTTCCAAACTTTAGTATAATCGGTCTGCCGGAGTCCAAATAAGCAAAATCACGAGGAAGCAACACCTGTTTAGATGGGCATGATTCGTCGGAACTTTTGTGGACGCGTCGTTGATCGACGAAGGCCAATGCGGTGTGATCCGGCTGGAAGAACCTCATTCGTGTACCGCGACAGGGGACTTCGGGAACTGAATGTCCGTCAAACGCCACGCGGCCGGTAGCGACCCTTTTGCTTCGCCAAAGTTGAGTAGAAGCTGTCGGGCGCGGAAATGAGTGCCCGGACACACGCAAACACAAGCCGAATAAACCAGATGACCAGCAGGGCGCGCGTTTAAGCAATGGCGCTAAAGAGATCCTGAACGACGATTACTCGGCGGTACGTGAATTGCCGACGGCACCGCTCAATGAGTGCCGACCAAAGGCTCGCCTGCAACCAAAGTCGGTGGCAGCGCCACAGCCAAGAAGCCGATCAACCCGGCCACCTTTAAAACGGCATCACCGGGCCCAGCGGCGCCGGTAATTTGAGTAACTGCAATTCCGACGATGAGTAACAAGTAATCGTAGGGAGCGCAATTCACCCTTTGGTTTGGGAATCAAAGACAACGGGAGAAAGCCCCGGAGTTGCATGGACCTGTTATTAGTTTGGTTATTGGATGGGATCCTTTGTTGGCTTAAGTGCTTCAAATTCAATAAGTAGCGGGTGAAGGGAATCGAACGCTCGTTCAAAATCGGCTAGGCCGTGCCGGAAACGGCGAACGTGAGGACGCGGAATCACGGAATGCGGAAATGAATGCGAGCCGAAGAAGAAAATCCACTGCTCCCCGTTATTCGGTTCCAGTAAAGAATCTAAGGGCAGTTCACTTCTCAAAGCCGCTCAGCTGAGAGGCAGTCGCTAAATAGTCGAGCGGTCAATTACTCTTTGACGATTCGAACTAAACGAAGTCATTCCAAGGGTACATAATCGTCGTAACGATCCCTCGCTTCTTCGTCACTCGATTTCTTTCCATTGGGAGACCACGGAGCCAATTCGCTCCTTATCGTTCTTCTTGAATGCCGCAAACCACATTTTTCTGAATCATTTGTCTTGGTTCTCCCGTCCCTTTCTATCTGCAAATTCTTGGTCGGTCATCGTTAGAAATGTTCGACCAACCGGAAACCGAAGGCAAGCGCATGGGTCAGATGCGTCCTTGTTCGTCCATTTAGCTTTATTCCGCTGAGAACATGACGCCCAGTGGTCTCACCACAAAGAACGCTTTGCCGGTCGGCTTCATCGCGCGCGTTCTTTCAGCCATGTGCTGACGGCCCTCAGCTCGTCGCCGCGTAGGGGTTGTGTCGTCGATAACCCGCCCTTCAACCGGGCCACATGCAGCACGCGGCTTTCGGTGTCCACCTGGTCGAGTGTCATCCGGCAGGCCTCCGACACGCGCAAGCCATGCCGGAACATCAGGAGCAACAAGCAACGGTCGCGCACCTCGTTCCTGCTGCCCTTAGTCGCTTCAATCAACCGTTCAACCTCGCGGCTGGTGAGGTGTTTTCGGTCGCTGTCCCCCGCCAGTGTTCCCCGTTTTTCCGCTTTTTGCGTCCGTGTATCATTTTGTCGAGAGTTCGCCCT